>ERZ1027239.41-NODE-41-length-44463-cov-6.253648_pt1 | contig 44463 bp, 39 predicted proteins | sample MGYA00519476_ERZ1027239 | MGnify/ENA primary metagenome ERZ1027239 (study PRJEB26926, sample SAMN06164636) | human gut metagenome | biome: ENVO:00009003; feature: ENVO:2100002; material: ENVO:00002003 | host: Homo sapiens | place: USA | collected 2012 ... | reverse complement strand
CTACACAAGGCTATTCGTCGGCAGCGTCAGATGTGTATAAGAGACAGATACTAATCTTGCTGCCGCTTTGCTTTTCCAAGGTAAGATAGAAGAGGCCGAGAAAATCTATCGCCAATATAAATCAGAATTTAAAGATGGATTTCTTGATGACTTCGCAGAGTATGAACGACTGCAAGTCATTCCTAAGGAATATATGGCAGATGTCGAGAGAATCAAAGCTATGCTACAAGAATAAAAACGATAAGGGAGCATTACACTGACTAACAAATGCGAAAACAAAAAAAATATCAACTCCTCATGATAGATTTTCCCCATTCAAAGTCTCTCTACAATAAAACATCGAACAGTTTAAAATGCAAACAACAATGAAAGAGTATAAACCAAAACCAGTAGATACGCAAAGTATCCAACTTCCTGAAGAGTTAAACTCTTTGGTAGAAGAAATGTCAAAGAACGTACATGAAGTTTGGGCACAGACCAGAATCGCTCAGGGATGGACCTATGGAGAAGAGCGAAATGATGCAGAAAAGAAACATCCATGCCTAGTTCCATACGAGGAATTGAGCGAGGATGAAAAGACTTACGATCGCAACACCTCTGTAGAGACCATCAAGTTAATCTTGAAGCTTGGCTTTAAAATTTCAAAGGACTAAGAAAGATACTTCGTATAGAGGCTCTGACAAAGAACAATGGCAAAGAATCACACCGAATATCCCATAACCATCATCATAGGAATAGGCTTGCTGATAGTATTAGGCTTATTGCCTTTTTATTGCAAGTCTTTTATGACGTGGATATACATTGCCATTTGTTGTTTCATCGTGGTCGGATTGTTGGGCTTAGTGCTACATCTTTGCCATAACCAGAAAATCAAGCAAGAGAATCGCGAAGCCTTGGCAGAAAATCCAAAGCGTATCGCAATTTTTCAGAAATTGGGAGATGGAAGCGACATCGAGACTACTGGAACTTTGGATTATCCTTTGCTGAGACATCCTAAGGGATATGATGTGAAATGGCTTTATGATTCCACAAGAGAGGTCGTCTTCTTCTCCACCTATGTCAATGAAAAAGAGGAAGCTGTAATCAGGCAGAAATATGACGCTTGGCTATCCCAACAGACACCAGAAGATATGGCTGGCTTTGAGATGGTGATGAATCTTTCTTCTTTTGAGGGCACCGTTGATGAGGAGCCGCTCGATGGAGTCAACCTCCTGCAAATAGGATTCAAGAGAAAGACTACCGAACGTTGGGGAAGAATAGAATCTCTTTTGCTAAAATTGCAAACTTTCATCGACTCTCTTTCTCCTTATTATATACATCGGCAATTCTGCTTGAAAGGCATTTTGAAAGCTGAAGTATATGTAGAATATGAGGGATTGACTTTGGTCTCAACCACAAGACCTACTCCAAAGGGTATGGAAGATGCCACGGAGCACTTGCCGTCAGGTGATTTCAAAAGGCTAAACACTATGCTGAACTGGATGAGAGCTGACGACATGGTTTACATTGAGTCTTGGGAAGATATAAGATTATGAAGTTCCGACTCTCTATAAATGTACATCATATAAAAATAAAACAAAAAATTATCAAAACGAAACATGCTTATGAAGACAGTATTCCTAGCAATAGCCCTAGCATTTATCGGGCTACCATCCGTTGCTCAAAATGCGGCAATCACCGATGCTATCGACTCCGATAGCTCCTTCTCCCCCAAGAATCACATCACCCAGATTCCATTAGAAAATTGCTATCGCATCGACACTTGCGAGGAGAAGCGATTTGCCATCGTTCTGAAAGATGCGAAATGCGGCATCTACGATCTGCAAAGGCATGAGAATGTGACAAACATCGAATATGATGTCCTCTCTTTTTCTCGCCGACAGATCGCTGAAGACAATACGGAAATCTTTTATTTCTATGCCGAAAAAGGCATTGAGCAAGGTATCATCGGGGTCTATGGCAACAACAACCAAACACTCGGCATTTGGCATGACAACCCTGAATACGTGGGAAACCTATCTGAATGCACCACCATCGACACTGCCATCTCCAAGAAATGCAAGCGCCTACTACAAAAGGGAATGAAAGCACTGGATGGAACTTATGGACAAATTGCGGTCATCGATGCCCAAAACGGAAGACTGAAAGCTTGGGTGGCTTTGGAGAAGAAAGACAATGGCTTTTCAGATGCCAAACTTTTGAGAAATGTGTTCAGTCCTCGTTGCATCACAACGATTGGAACCGCAGCTGTTTTGGCAGACATTGACGCCAACCTCGAAGATAGCATTGATGCTGGCAATGGTGTCTATGATACCGAAGATGGACTGAAGATAAGAGACCACAACTGGCATACTGGAGGTTATGGCAAGATGACGGTCAGGGAAGCCTTGGTCAAGAAATCGAATGTGGCGATGTATAAGATGACACAGGTTGCCATGGGGAATGAGAGGGCACACGATGTTTGGCAAAAAATGATGGAACATCCACATTCCACCAATGCCATGGAAATCGCAGCTTCTACTTGGAGCATCAACCATGAAGATGCATCCGTTTACCCTACCTTGAAGGGGGACTCCGTTGAGGTGGCACCTGATAATACGACAACGCCAAAGGAACGCCAATATATTAAAGACGTGTTGGTGGGGCTCAACAAGGCGGATGGCATACAAGCCGATTATGCTCCTCAGGGCATCGAACTTGCTGGCGTCTATGGTAATTGGGGTAAAGATTACTATACTGAAGACTGCAACCTAACCGAAACTTCGTTTGTCGGCTTCTTCCCTGCCCAAAATCCTCGCTATAGCATCTGCGTCTTCATCCACAGACCTGACGAACCGTCTCATAGTCCGAAGGATTTAGCCACAAGTGTCGTGAATGAACTGATTTCATGGCTCATAAAGTACTAAGAGCAAATACCAGTTAATCTTATTTAAAATCAATCGGAATCAGTACATATTCCTCATAAAACTCGTATCTTTGCATTTAACTAATATAAAAGATGTATCATTATGAGCATAAAAGAAAGGGAGCCGAGAATTTATCGTAAGCGCATACCATACGGCATGCAAAACTTTAGCGACGTGATTTTGGAGGACTGTTACTATGTGGACAAGACTCCATTCATTGAAGCTATAGAGGAGGCACATAAGTACTTCTTCTTCATTCGCCCTCGCCGTTTTGGCAAGAGCCTAACCCTATCCATGCTCGAAAATTACTATGACATCAACAAGAAAGACCAGTTCGAGTCTCTCTTTGGCAACCTTTATATCGGCAAGCATCCTACCCCTGAACGCAACAGCTATTTGGTTATCCACCTGAATTTCTCGTGCATTTCCACAGGATTGGATGATTATCAGAAAGGACTAGACTCTCATTGCAACATCATGTTTGGTTCTTGCTGCAACAGATACGCTCATCTTCTGCCACCCAACACCAAGGAAGAGATGAACAAGAGAGAGGGTGCTGCAGAACAGCTCATGTTCTTATGCCAAGCTTGTAACGAGGTCAATCAAAAAATCTATCTCTTCATAGATGAATACGACAACTTCACCAATTCTATCCTTGCCAACGAGGAGCACTTGGAGCGTTATCGTAAGCAGACGCATGGTGAGGGCTATCTTCGTAAGTTCTTCAATGCCATCAAGGGAGCGGCGGACACTTCCTTGGGACGAGTCTTTGTGACAGGTGTCAGCCCTGTCACCATGGATGACTTGACGAGTGGTTTCAATATTGGAACCAACTATTCCTTGAATTCTAGATTCAATGATATGACAGGATTCACGGAGGAAGAAGTTAGAGAAATGCTCAGCTATTATGCCAGCGTTCTCCCTTTCAAACACAGTATAGATGAGCTTATCAAGATGATGAAACCTTGGTATGACAACTATTGTTTTTCCGAGGATTCATACGGTGAGACAACCATTTACAACTCCGTCATGGTCTTGTACTTCTTGGATAACTATATCGAGGGCAATTACAAGATTCCAAAGAATATGGTGGAAAGTAATGTTCGCATTGATTACAATAAGATAAGAATGCTCATTTGCCATGACAAGGAGTTTACCAATGATGCCAGCATCATCCAGCAGTTGATCACCAAAGGCTTCGCCACGGGTCACTTGGTAGAAAACTTCCCTGCCGAGTGCATCAATGACCCTGACAACTTCTTAAGTTTACTCTTCTATTTTGGAATGGTTACAATAGATGGAGAGTATGATGGTGAGACAAAGTTCATCATCCCAAATGAAGTAGTACGTGATCAAATGTACACTTACCTTCTAGATACCTACAAGGAGAATGACTTGGTATATGATACGTACGCAAAAAGAAAGCTGGAGAGTCAAATGGCTTACCATGGCAATTTCAAGCCATACTTTGAGAACATTGCAGATAGTCTAAAGAGATATTCCTCCCAGCGTGATAAGCAGAAAGGAGAGGCATTCGTACATGGTTTCACTTTGGCTATGACAAGCCAGAACCAGTTCTATCGCCCAATCTCCGAATTAGATAATGACGGAGGATATGCCGACATCTTCTTGGCACCACTTTGTGACAGTTATAAGGATATGAAGGACTCCTACATCATCGAGCTGAAATACTGCAAGTCAAATTCTACAGATGAGCAGCTGAAGCAACTCTTTGCCGAAGCCTCAGCACAGATTAGCCGTTATGCCGATAGTGACTTGGTAAGAGAATTGGTAAAGACCACACAACTGCATAAATTGGTTGTGATATATCAAGGTGCAGAAATGGCAACTTGCGAGGAAGTGTGAAGGCTTCTTTTTCAGGTCTATGAAAAAGAGGCTAATTCAATGAGACAGAAATACGATGCCTGGCTATCCCAACAGGCTCCAGAAGAAATGTTTTTCTTCCGAAAAAGTATCATTGTATCATTTTTCGGCATTAGAATTGACATAACTATCTAAGCATTAGCGAGAAAGGGTGGATGATATTTGCATCCACCCTTTCTTGTATGTATCACAAAAGAGTCATGATTTCGGGGAGAAGTATCACGTTTTCCGACTTTCCATCGTCAAAATCATGATTTTTTTGTTTCCTTCTCTGCCACCAAATATCGTTTTCCCGTGGCAAATCGCTTCACCTTGATGCCATCGATGTTTGCCAACTTTCTTCCGAAACTCATCAAACTATCTATCTTCAGCGAACTGCCGATACGCTTCTTCAGATAGTCGAAAATCTCTGCCGCCGACATATACTTGCCCTGCGACTCGTCTTCCACCAAGTCGAAACACATTTGGAAATATTGCTCTATCGGAGGAACCACCTCAAACTGACGATTGCTCTGCATCAACAATGCTGTCTCCACCGAGTCGAAATACGTTTTTTCGCCAGCTCGAATCGCCGCCATCGCCTGCGCAAAAAGTTGGACATAATTAGGTTTGACGCTCACATCGATCGGTCCCGTCAACTCCACACCGATAAAACGACGATTGCCCGATGGGTCGGTCAAGATGTCATCCATGTTGCTGGTTGCGATGAAGGATGCGAGACGTGGGAACTCCTCCACATGTCCACCATACGGGCGTTTCATCTTCACGTTCGGCAACTGGATGAGATTTTTCAAGAACCCTTGTTGCACCTGTGGCGAAATCTGGTTGAACTCATCCAGGTTGATCAAGAGCGTTTGAGCCATCGCCTGATATACTTGACGTTTTTCTGACAGAACCAAGTTGTCGGTATAGCCCCATTGAAGTTCTTGCGGAATCAAGCGGCGACAGAAAGTACTCTTGTTGAAACCTTGTTTCGAGATGAGCAGCGGCGCCACACTGTTGCCATACAATCGATGGTTGATGCCACGCCATTGGTCCACCATGCCCAAATACCAGATATAAAACCAGTCTGCCCAATGCGGATTGGCGGTCGGCACCGTGCGAGCCAACGCCCGGATGTGGTCTTTGCCATCCCACTTGCCCTCGCACTGGAAGAGATACTCATCGATCGGATCATAGTTGGCGATATAATCCGACTCCAGGAAGTTGCGTACATCCTTGATGCTCACACGGATGTCTGCCAACTGCACATCGAGTGTCATTCGCTTTTGCACACGTGGATCGACCGGAGCAAAATCGTGCCAACTTCCCTTCGTTTTGTATTCCGTGTATTTCATCAGAACATTGTATCTGAAATCGTAACGATCTCTAAGAAACACCATCATATTCATGATGTTGTCAGCAGTAGTCGGTTGCACGCCAACCTTAGATTTCTCAATCTCGCCATCGTCCGTCTCCCATCCCACAAGGTCGGGCGTAGGAAATTTCTTCACCTCTTTCACGCCCCCTTTTATCATCTCTTGCTTGCGCACATGATGGTCGATTTTCATCGGAATCGCCTGGGCGTTATAATAAGGATGGGCATCAAGCGTCATCATGAAATGATCCTTCAAGCTATGGGAAGTGGGCTGGAGTTCTTCCTTAATCAGGGTTTGATAGAGCGGAACGATCTGCTTGGCAGCCATGCGATGCAGTTCTTCTGCATCCTCCTCATTTTGAGGGATTTCGCCATCTATATCGGTGTATCTCACCAAGACATGTGCCGACGTGCCATCCGCTCCCTCGATGACCGCAAAGGTGGAGGGCATCAGAGAGGCTGAACGTTTCAACGTCGCCATGTCTTCTGCCTCAAAAATGTCATCGAAAGTGAGGAGCAAGATGCCATTGACCATCTTCAGTTTGAGACAATCATTGGCTTCCTTGCCGTACTCAGCCGAAGGATAGACATGTCGCCAGTTCGCCATGCCTCGGTAACTCTCATACCCATAATCGAGTACTTCCTTACTGTTTCGGAAATTAGTAATGGTGCCTCGTGCGTCATCCTTGGCGATGCGCTGGAGGAAGGATTCGAAGTTCTTGGTGTTGAGTACCAACTGATTTTTCTTGTTGGTATGTATAATGGAAATTTTAATCATTCGTCTTGGATTTTTTATATGCGTAGTTGGAAAGTGGATTGCAGTCACTTACGATGTGACTCTATGCCTGGGCAACCAATGCCCATAGTTTGGGCACTCATTGCCCATAGGCTGGGCATCGATTGCCCGTAGTGTGGGCACTCGCCTAAACTCCCCAATAAAAAAGGTCACGCTCGGCGAGATTTTTCTCAGACTGAGAGTTAGCATCGTCACGCTCAGAGATAGAATCTTCAGGCTGAGAGCTAGCCTCATCGGAATGAGCTTGGGGGAAGTCGGGCTGGTAGGAAACAAACGTCTCCTTGAAATGGTCGAACTCCACATCGTCGTAGCCGTATGAGTGGAACAGTTCCTTGATTTCCAACTGCTGCTTCGGCAAGAGCAAAAGTTGTCCCAGCTTATAGCGATAGTACTGTCCCTTGCTGCCGAGATAGCCTCGCAGGCGACAGCGCAAGGTAGGGGCATCTTTCAACGTGACGTTGCGATAGAGGTGATCGAATCCCCATGCCAGTTTGGCGATTCTCAACTTTTCATAGTACTGGCAGTTGCCATTGCGCCATGCCGATGGGAAGACGGCATTTCCGCTATGGCGTTTCTCACTCAGGAAGCGTGTCGATAAGAAACGCACGCACTCTTCCTTGACGATGCATTGCTCATTGAAGCAATAAGTCCATCCGTAAGGCAATCCTTTACCAGCCATTGCCTTCTTCAACATTTCTAATTGTTTCATTGTTTTTTGGTGTTAGTTATTATACTTAAGGTTTCTCATAGGTGCTGACCTGTGTGGAATCTTTAGTTTTATTTTTCTACGGCAAAATTACGAAAAAGCATTGAGAATTGCAAGTATTCTGGCAAATATTTCTAAGCATCGAACCAAAAAGTTATCATTTTACCGCTCCAAATGCCGAAATCGTGATACTTTCTCCCGAAATCGTGATACTTCCATGATACTTTTTGAGGGGAAAAGCTGATGTATCAGAGGATGGAATCCTCTGATTATCAGATGGTATCGCTAGAAGACAGCTCACAAAATGATACAATGATACTTTTATCGGAAGAAAATTTCATACGTGCGGAGGCACAACGAGAAATTCAATCGTTTTTTATGCCTGCGAATAAAATGGTTGAATCCATAGAATATTTTAACCATAATTATTTTGATACCCCAAAAAATATGTGTAATTTTGCATCAACGCTTCATTCAATGAGGCTTCAATAATAACCAACAAAATAAATATAACAAAACGATAAAACTATAAACGAACATCCCATAATGACTGGGTATCAGAATTAGCACTTCAATAAACTTCAGTCAGCCAGCAAAAAGGATGTTCACGCACCATAGAGGGCGTGAACAGCAAGATTGTTGTCTGAAGTGGCAGTGCTAAGCCCTGATACCTAACAAGTCTTGCCACGCCCTCTTCCTGCAAGGGGCTACAAAAGTCCCATAGTTTATCACAAACCCGATAAATTATGGTCAAAACAACAAACACCAACGGAATTCCTCCTAAATCAAAGAACGAGACCTTTACCGGAAAAGAACTTGCAAACCAACTTCAAGTATTGATTGGCAAAAGTTTACTTATTACAGGAAAGCCTAGAACAGATGGTTCTCACCTTAGAAAATTAATTGAAAACGCTTTGCAAGACAGTAAAGTTGAGTTAGCAGCCTCCAGCACTTTCAAGGTCATCCCTCCCAAAAAGAGAGGTATCCCTAAAAGCATCAAATATCTCGCTGATTCTTTTCTTATCACAAGTGGAGACAAATATAATCTGCAAGTATGGAACAGAATCCCCAACAGTTCAAATGTGCTTATAAAATACCATAATGGAAGCAGTATCAGATGCAAAGACATCAATTGTATTCTTGTCAAAATAGACCTAGAACAACAAAACATCGAAAGTATCATCGTTATGTCTCCCCAATACATTGAACACAAATTTGGCAAGTTTGGGATTCCTACAATCAAATATCAAGCAATCATTAATCCAGCAACACGCAATACGATTGTCAATAGTTCTACAAAAGCCTTCATCGTAACAGATACAACAAATATGAAGCCGCTTTTAGGCTCAAATAGTCAAGTGGAATTAAAAACACTTTCCTCAGAACCCATTTCATCGCAAATCTTGTCTATTGAAGAAATTGGTCAACGAGTCATTAGCAATCTCATTGGACAAAAACTATTTGCACAAGACACAAAAACAAGAGGACAAGCACTAGAAAGAAAAGTTGCTACACTTCTTGGATTTTCTGATGAAGATCAACTTGTGGGAAATTATCCCGACATATACAATCAAGCCCTAGAAGTAAAGGTACAAGACTCCCCAACCATTGATCTCGGCAAAGAAACACCAATGAACCCTTTGCCAGTTTATCAGAATTTGCCTATCACTACAGAAGACATACGCTATCTCATTGCATTGACAAACCCACAAACTTCAGAAATAGAAGGCGTGATACTTGTACCTGGCAAGGAATTAGAAAACATCTTTACCATGGTCAATGGAACAAGCTTCAAATGCCAACGAAGCATTCCGATGAAATTCTTTGAGAAATACAAAGGAAAAAGCGTATTCAATCCATAAAGCCAAAGGCTAGGTTTACATGCTTATTGATTTCCCTTTCTATTACGTTGCGTTGCGACTCATCATCAGTAGAATTTATTTCATTAACCAATCGAATAATATCCTGTGCATGTTTGTTATGCGGATCAGGCATAGGATATTGTTCGATATACTGGGTCAGATAACGCCTTCTACCAGAATATAGCTTATTGTTGAAACACAAATCATGATATTTCATCATTAGTTCAGAATTTGCAACCCCCTCTATAAGCAATAACAGTTGACGTTCTTCTTCCGTCTGAGCACAAATCCAATAGCAATTTCCATTAACAACAGCGCCATTACCATCATAGCAGAAACGTGGTTTTACACTAATATCCGGAAACACAACTTTGGGCATTTTCCATAATTGAGGATTTTGAGGTACCCAATACTCATACCACTTACGCCCTGCATTGACAACGTATTTTCTAGCCTCCAACTGCTCCTTGCACTTATCCAAATATTTTTCTGCAACCGGATATTTTGAAATATCAAAAACCTTCCTTTGACCATTCTCAGAATAATGAGGATACAGAATTTCCTTGATAGAACATTTATTTATATGCCAGGCCTCAATGTTCTCCTGAGAAATCATTGGGCGCAAAAGCTCCTTTTCAAGATGAAGTCCCATTTTCTCCCATTCTTGACAAATAAAGACATTGTCCGCACAAGATTTTATGCCAACACGAACTTTAAAATGGTCTTTTATGCGAAATGCAGCATTTTCATTCACATTTTCAATCCAAGCATTTTCCTCCTCATTTGTCATTTGCCAAATGCCTGTTTTATCCATTGGGCACTTTAGCTTTCCATTTTTATATGAATATTCAATACCACCAACAACATAATGTCCAGTTGCCTCTTCATTGAGGATTTCATAAATAGAGGACAGGCTTTTACTTTTTGCATTCACGTCCTCTGCTTCATAAATACTAGCATACTTGCCCGTCTGGGAGTTTTCCTTATTACTTTTCTTCTTTTTGCCTATAAATATTGCTGGCAATACTGCTGCATTAAACAGCTTAGTATCACCCAAATCTATAACTTCTAGGATCTCATAATTTTCAACTAAGAACTTTCGTATATCACTTCCACTCTTAGTACTGATATATCTATTAGAGGTTATCACTCCCAACAACCCTCCCTTTTTAAGAGCATTTGTCATTGCCATCAAAAAAGGATAATATAAATCTATTTTTCCTGTCAGATTAAAATCATGCGCTAATTGTTGCGTTTTTTGCGCACCTAAAACTTGAGTTCGAACATAAGGAGGATTGGCTATCACCAAATCCGCAAATTCCGCCCGATTGCCTACACTAAACAAATCTACACGATTAGGAGACACCGTCAAGAAATCCTGGCACTCCAATTCTAGACTTTTCGCCTTATCTACCAACAATGATTTTGTTTCTTCAATATAACTTGCATTGGTATCATAGCCTATCAATTTATCTACATTACCCTCTCCCACCTTATTAATCGCATGAAGAAGTGAGCCATCGCCGCATGCAGGATCCAATACCGACAAATGTGTCATACCCTCACTATTAGCAAGAGTTATAAGTTTTTCCGCTAAGAAATTAGCCAGTCCTTCGGGTGTAAAAGTTGCTCCCGTTTTTTTTATCGTTGATGGTGTTGGTGTCAATGTAATAATGTTTTATATTTTTCAAGAGGCAAAAGTACAACAAATAATCTAAAGTACAAAATCTTGCTAATATTTTTATATTTAAAAATGCAAAATCATAAGGAAAGTTTCATATATCGAAAACTTTTGCTATATTTGCAGAAAAACATAAAGAAATGAAAATGATTTCGTTTGATGACTTTCAAGATAAGTATATCGGTAAAATTGGGACTCCACAAAGAGATACACTGGAGAAGCTGGTTAAAGAAGCCGTTCAGCATCACCTTCTCGACTCTTTCCAGATTGCTAAAAGCATTGAATATTCCCGCATCCATTGAAATGTCGGGAGTTGGCAAAGTTGCCTTATGGTAATTAAGCCAAGATTATCCTTTTCCTACGGAATATTTCTAGATTTTCCGTAGAAAAAGGATAATAGCAGTTTTTTGACAAGTTCTACCAATTACTACTCAGCAAATGTTTCATTATACATTTTGCGAACACAATCATTAGGAATGCCCAATGTCAAACGGCATCCTTTCGTACCCTCGATGGTCAATAAACCATAATAGAGCAAGAAACTGGCAAACATATCGGGATTAGTTATATCCTGTGGTGAAAACACATTCTTTATAAGGACATCTATCTCGCCCCTCTCTCTGATAGTACGGAGCACATCCTTGCGATACCCATCCGCCCCATCCTGTCGAAGTAGCCTCTTTACATTACAGAAATCTTCCTCATATTTTGATGTTAGCATTTGCTTTGAAACTTCTCCGTTTTCAATATAGTGACAAAGATAATCAATGGCCATATCGCAATTGAACACCCTACGCTGCGACTCCAAAGCATCCATAGAGAGACAGTAGTTTCCACACCAAAGTTCCATATCATGGATGACTGACTCGATATCTGTACCAGCAGAAATCTTCCCCTTACTTTTATAATAAGTGAGTATGCCCCTTATATCTTCAGTGGAGAAGCCTAGCATTTGATAACACTTATCGTATCCTGCTATATTCCAAGCAACATTGTTTCCTGTGACAACGCCATCAAGTACCACAGGAGTCACTCCAGTGAAGAGCGTACGTTCAAAAGCCCCCTTTACTTTCTTGAAAAAATCACAAAAGAGCCTATCGGCTTGTTCTATAGCCCTAGACATCTTTTCACCTTGCTCGTTATTAAGCATGGCATTGATAAAGCTATCATATTCGTCAACGATAAGATAGAGAGGATAGCGCAAAGAACGAGCTTGCAAAGTCATAATAATTAGCTTAATTCCGGCATCATCACAATCATAGAACTGTTTTTTGGTTGCTTCAGGATAATATTCCCCATATTTATCCATAAAGTCATCCATGGCAGCACAACAACCCTCATTGAAATTCTCTTCGAGGTTTTCAATTGTACCTTCCATCTGAGAGAAATCTAGATACAGCACTTGGTATCTCCCTTGAGTAGCTGTAGGATGCTTTCCTATCCACAAATCACCAAACCACTCTTGGAACTTATCTTTGGTACGGCAATCGTAGTAAGCATGAAGCATACTTAGGAGCACGCTCTTACCAAAGCGGCGAGGGCGAATACAGAAGAGGTTATTATGGCTATCCTCCAACTTAGGGATATACATAGTCTTATCGACATAATAGTAATTCTGCGTAATTACTTGCACAAAATCCTGTATGCCGTATGGTATCTGTTTTGCTCGATTCTGCTCCATATCTTTCATCATTTATATAGACTTCATTCTAATTTTTGGCGAAGTTACGATAAATATCCGAGACTGCCAAGAATTTCCGCTGCTTTTTATTATAGAAAGGGAAAGAGAGTGATAAAAAAGTCATTACTCGGAGAGAACCAAACGAAGCCCTAGATCGCCGTTGCGGAAGTCCGGAGTGCCGTCGAAACGGCACGAACAACGACAGTAACCGGAATAGCACCAACTGCCGCCACGGTACACACGGCACGACCCACTAACGGCACCTATAGGATTGGGCTGAGGAGAACTACTATACCGATTAAACCAATCTTGACACCACTCCCAAACATTACCAGTCATGTCGAAAGCACCCAATTCATTAGGTTGCTTTGTACCAACGGCATGGGTCTTAGAACCACTATTGCCGTCATACCAAGCGACATCGCCAATAGTGTTGCTGCCACTATACTGATAGCCACGGCTCTTGTTGCCGCCCCTTGCGGCATATTCCCACTCTGCTTCTGTCGGCAAGCGGAATGATTTACCCGTTAATTTGTTCAATTTGGAGATAAACTTTTGGCAATCGTTCCAGCTAACTTTCTCCACTGGCAGATTATCCCCCTTGGAATTGGAAGGATTGCTCCCCATGACAATTTTCCACAATGCCTGAGTAACCTCATACTTACCAATATAAAAGTCATTCGTCAATGTAACACGATGGACAGGTTTTTCATTTTCATACGGATTATCCATCTCAGGTGTCGCTCCCATATCAAAACTTCCAGCCTCCACCTTGACCATTTCTATACTAATGCCATCCCTGACAGGAATCGTTATTACACTGCCAGACGTAGAACTACCAACAGCGTTTAATGAAGTACTTGAAGTAGATAAAGACGCTGTAGAAGAAACTGACTGAGTTTGTGCAACAGGTTGTTGAGTTTGCGCTTGCTGAGGAAGATCCGTCTGAGACATTTGATTTGTGGAAGCAGCCTCTTTAGAAAGTGTAATCTGGAGATTACTTGGAGCCGTCGGCTTCAACTTCACCATACCTTCCTCTGATTCATATCCATCACAAGCAACCACAAACGAATGCTGACCGATAGGCAAACTAGTCTTAGCCACACCATTGGAGCCTTTGATGAATTTATTATCCACCAATACTGAAGCTGTAACAGGTGAATACTTTATCGTCAACGTCTGCATTTGCTGAGCTTCAGACGTTCCACTCGGTTTCGTCAATGTCAGTACATAAGTTCGATTACTCTGCAATTTTTCTATCCCATAATCCCCGAATGTTATCATCAAAGGGAGATAGTCTTTGGTGACAACTTTCATTTGCCGAGACTCCTGGGTCATAAAAGCCCAAGTCTCATTATTTCGCTTCACCAATGGCTTGATAACATTGCCTTCGACATCTGCGACATCGCCAACAAATGAAATCTTGACCAAGGCGCAAGCGTCGCCATTCAAGTCCTTTCGGCCTTCCGTCTGGGCCGTAATGTCTGTTGGAGCAAGAACGAATGACTTGACCATGAGTTCTTGCGCCATAGCGGTATTCAAAAAGGCGAATACAGACAGTATTATCAAATAGAGTTTCTTCATTTTTCTTTATACAATTACTTTCAGCAAATTACAGGCAAATTAAATTTATGCCCATATCGGTATATACTTCATGTATCGTTTTGCCGTATCAGGATCAAGAGGTTTAATCCGTCTTTCAAAAACAGTTTCCTTTAATTCCATCTCTGAGAATCATATAAGCATAATCTCGGTCGTTCAATGTCGCACTATTGGCAAGGGCACTAATGTCTTCACCAACCATCATTGGCTGGCAATTATTATGTTTAAACTCAACCCATCCCACTTCTTTGGGAAGTTTGCAGAGTTCTTTTACTAGTATGTCTATATTTCCTATCATTTTCAGGACTATATTTAATTGCCTATTCTCCTTGTAATCTTTCTATTTTTCGGCGAAGTTACGATAAATATCCGAGACCGCCAAGAAATTCCGCTGCTTTTTATACTCCATATTTCATTCTGAGAGAGCTAAACGCAAACCGATTTTACTACTTCGAATATTAGGAATACAATCTGCCCGTGATGAAGAACGACAGTTACCTTCCACAGAAGCCCAACAACCACCACGAACGACATGAGCTTTAAGACGTTTTTTCTCACTATGATATGGAGAATTTTCATAATCCCTCCATAAATCTTGGCACCACTCATAAACATTACCAGACATGTCATGTATTCCCAATTCATTTGGCGTATTAACACCTACAGGATGCGTTTTCTCGTCAAAGAGATTGTACCAAGCCACATCAAATGACTTGTTGCTACCAGAAAATTGGTAACCTTTACTTTTATTTCCGCCTCTTGCAGCATATTCCCATTCCGATTCGGTTGGTAGTCGAAACTTCTTGCCTGTCATTTGGTTCAATTTCTTTATAAAATTATTGCAATCATCCCAGCTGACGCACTCCACAGGCAAGTTACCACCTTTGAAATATGAGGGATTATCTCCCATTACCGCTTGCCATAAAGCTTGTGTAACTTCGCATTTGCCAATATAGTAGTCATTTGACAAAGTAACTTGATGTGCTGGTTTTTCATTATCATGCGGTTTCTCCATCTCTGGAGTTGCCCCCATCATAAACGTACCAGCTTCCACCTTTACCATTTCTATGGCTATACTATCCTTGACAGGAATAGTCATTATAGTTCCAGAAGGAGTCGATTTAAATGGCACTGTATTTGATCGTGAAGGTTGCAAAGCCGATGCACCACCCACTTGGTTTAACGTCAGGATGTACGTTCTATTACTCTCTAGCTTTCCGATTCCATAATCTGCAAATGTCACCATAAGAGGTAGAGCGTTCTGGGCAATGACTTGCATTTGCTTGGAACCTTGTGTCATAAAAGCCCAAGTTTGGCTGTTCTTCTTCACCAATGGCTTCACCACATTTCCTTCCACATCGGCGACATCACCGACAACAAAGATTTTCACCAAGGCACAAGCATCACCATTCAAGTCCTTGCGCCCTTCGGTCTGAGCTGTAATGTCTGTTGGAGCAAGGACGAACGACTTGACTTTCAATTCTTGAGCCACGGCGGTATTCAGCAAGGTGAATACTGACAATAATATCAAATAGAGTTTCTTCATATTAAGCTACATTATTATATTAAAGGCTCCTGATGGCAGGAATCATAAATTGAGCATTCTATCGTCCTGCCTCAATCCGGAACAAATAAATCATTCATATTTGGAGCTTGATATGCATCATCACCCAATTTCCATAATCCACAATGAATAAGCGGAAGTTGTTTTTCATCCGATTCCTTTGGAAGAAAAGACACCAACAGAAGCAAGTAGCCATTAAGTTTCAAAGAGGCAGGCTCGCCTATCTGATGAATGGTAATTCCATAAAAGCCTTGTTTATTGGGACTTCGTTGTACTTTTATTGCATCGATTTTTATTTTGCTACATTTTGGCAAACTATCAAGCATCTCTGGATAGCTATTCATGGATGACAAAACTCTGTCGCCGTATAAACTCATTATCGCAGCTGTATCTCTCTCATCATACGCCGTTTTCATTTTGGCAAACAAGTCCAAGATTTGCACTCGCCGAAGGGAATCCAAATCATCCTTGGCATTGTTCAGAATATACTTCTGAATGGCAACGGGTACATTGTCGAAAGATTGTGCATAAGTAAAATGCATCCAAAGCGACATTAGTAATATTAAAACATTTCTTTTCATACGATTCAATTTTAAAATTAAAGCACCATCAAAACGATGTTTAGATTATCGTTTATTGAAGGGACAACAAAATGATAATTAACTGCTACTCGGCGAGAACTAAGCGAAAGCCAAAACTGTAATTACGACTATTAGGATCTTTATAACTACGAGTTGAAGGCTCGCATTGCGCCTCGCCATAAGCGAAACTACCACCACGCATTACACGATAGCTCCCCGAATCTGCACCAGTAGGATTCGCCTGAGGTAAACTACTATAACTACCATACCAATCGTAGCACCATTCTGACACATTGCCACTCATATCATATATACCCAACTCATTCGGTTTTCGAGTACCAACAACTCGATAACTGCCGCTATTACCCTTAGACCACGCTACTTCATAGAGAGAGTTACCTCCACTATACTTATAGCCACAACTTTTCTTGCCTCCACGCGCTGCATATTCCCATTCTGCCTCAGTAGGCAAACGAAATTGTTTTCCTGTCAAAATATTTAACTTCGATATAAACTTTTGACAGTCTTTCCAACTAACAAATCCCTTAGGCTCATTATTGTCCCCATAAGTTTTTCCACCCATGACCACTTTCCACAAAGCTTGTGTAACCTCATATTTACCTATAAAGTAGTTTTTAGTTAATATTACACGATGAGCTTCATCATCACCACTATGACCTAAATATTTCTGCACAATATCATCTTCATCGTACAATGCCCCCATATTAAAGCTACCAGCCTCAACTTTCACCATCTCTATATTGATGCCATTTTTGACTGGAATCGTTATTACTCTGCCAGACTCAGAGCTATCAACTATGTTTGTCGAAGCACTTGAAGTGGATGGAGACGCTGTGGAAGAAATTGGCTGAGATTGCTCAATAGGTCGTTGAATTTGCGATTGCTGAGGATGAGTCGTTTGAGATGATTGACTTACAGAAACCATTTCTTTGGAAAGCGTGATTTGAAGATTGCTTGGAGCCGTCGGCTTTAACTTCACCATACCTTCCTCCGACTCATAGCCATCACAAGCTATAATATATGAATGCTGACCAATCGGCAGACTCGTCTTAGCCACACCATTGGAGCCTTTCACCAACTTATTATCCACCAATACCATTGCAGACATAGGTGAATACTTGATCGTCAACGTTTGCATTTGCTGAGTTTCAGACGCTACACTCGGTTTTGCCAAAGTCAGCACGTAAGTTCGATTGCCCTGCAACTTTTCTATCCCATAATCCCCGAATGTTACCATCAAAGGGAGATAGTCTTTGGTGACAACTTTCATCTGCCGAGACTCCTGAGTCATAAAAGCCCAAGTCTCATTATTCCGCCTTACCAATGGCTTGATGACATTTCCTTCCACATCGGCGACATCACCAACGAATGAAATCTTGACCAAGGCACAAGCATCACCATTCAAGTCCTTGCGACCTTCCGTCTGAGCCGTAAGGTCAGTTGGAGCAAGGACGAACGACTTAACCGTGAGTTCTTGCGCAACAACAGATTCAAGCGCTGCTAACACAAACAAAAATGACAAACAAATTTTCTTCATATCTCAAACAATAAATATTACATAGAGAGTGCCAAGCGAAAACCAAGCATTCGACTTCGAGCCTCTGGACTCAAATCTAGTCTTGATTCACGAAGTATTTCGAAATGATGCGAATAATCACCATCTCGCACCACACGATTTTTTCCTGCTTTTGCTCCCATAGGATTTTTCTGAGGACCGCTAGCATAAGGACCATAAACATCCTGACACCATTCTGCGACATTACCATTCATATCATATAGTCCAAGTTCATTTGGTTGTTTAGTACCAACAGTATGAGACCTAGAGTCACTATTAGTCGCATGCCAAGCAACAGCATCTATATTATCACTTCCGCTATACCGATACCCTCTACTTTTTCTACCGCCACTTTCTGCATATTCCCACTCCGCCTCTGTTGGCAAACGAAAATGAAATCCAGTCAAGGCATTCAATTTTTCTATAAATATCTGGCAATCATCCCAACTTACTTGTTCTACAGGATTATTATCCTCTTTAAAAAACGAAGGATTGTTACCCATCACTGTCTTCCATAGAGCTTGCGTTACCTCATACTTTCCTAGATAATAGTCATTTGTCAATGTAACACGATGGATTGGTTTATTAAATACATCACCCATATCAAAACTACCAGACTTAACCCTTACCATTTCGATACTCACATCATCCTTAACTGGGATTGTTATCACTCTACCTGATGGGAGAGATGCAGAAGCGGAAGGTGTTTGTACTTGCGATGTACTTATAGAGTTCAAGGAAGATTTTGTAGATTCAGCATTTGAGGTTGAAGGTGTCGAAGCTGCTGCACCACCCACTTGATACAACGTCAAGATGTACGTTCTATTACTTTCCAGTTTTCCAATTCCATAATCCGCAAATGTCACCATCAGAGGAAGAGCATTTTGGGCAATAACTTGCATTTGCTTTGAGCCTTGTGTCATAAACGCCCAAGTTTGACTATTCTTCTTCACTAATGGCTTCACCACATTTCCTTCCACATCGGCGACATCACCGACAACAAAGATTTTCACCAAGGCACAAGCATCGCCATTCAAGTCCTTGCGACCTTCGGTCTGAGCCGTAATGTCCGTTGGAGCAAGGACGAACGACTCCACCGATAGCTTTTGAGCCACGGCGGTATTCAACAAGGCAAATACATATAATAATATAGTACACAATTTCTTCATGCTTAAATTCTTTATAAGATAATATTTATCAAAGCATAATGCCTACCATAGCCATACCTTTAAGATCCTTAAATTATTCTGTGAAATTACAATATTCATAGAGATACGACACAATCTATTAAGAATCATTCAGAGAGTGCCAAGCGAAAGCCAATTCCTGACCCCTCTTCATTAGGAAGCCCAGAAACACGACACAATACCAAGCAGGATTTTGCCCTATTAAACCAACATCCTCCACGAAGTATACGTCGTTTTCCTTCACATTTATCTTGACACCATTCCCAAACATTACCACTCATATCATATAATCCTAATTCATTTGGATTTTTAGTACCAACTAGACGAGGAGTGTTACCACTATTTTCTTCATACCAAGCAACATCGTTCAAAACGTCACTACCACTAAATTTAAAATTTTGACTTTTATTGCCTCCCTTTGCTGCATATTCCCATTCTATCTCTGTTGGCAGACGAAATTTCAGCTTTGTCATAGAATTTAACTTGCGCAAAAACTCTTGACATTCATTCCAACTTACGTTATGTACAGGCAAATTTTCCCCCTTATGGAATGAAGGGTTGCTCCCCATCACAGCTAGCCATAATGCCTGAGAAACTTCAGTTTTACCCAAATAAAAAGCATTCTTAATATTTACACGCTGAATCGGTTTTGCATTAAGCGAAGGACTATTCATCTCATATGTTGCCCCCATCATAAATGTACCACTCCCAACCTTTACCATTTCTATACAGACATCATTTTTGATTGGAATCGTTAATTTATTCTCATTTTGCTTCCCTGTAGGCTTCGACATAACTTGATTGGTTACAAAAGGCAGACTACCTCCAGCTATCTTTTCTGCCTCCAAATCCAAAATATAGGTTCTCTTGCCTTCTACACCATTGATGCCAAAGTTTGGAAAATATACATACAACGGCTTATAGTGAGTCGGTTTTATGCGAATTTCTTTTGCACCACCAGACATATAAGCCCACAGTTCTGTAGGGCTTGACTTTTTGGTTTTCAGCACAAACCCCTCCAACTTAGCGATACTATCCACCACAAGGATTTTCACCAAGGCACATGGATCACCATTTTTATCAGGCACAGTATCAGTAGAAGCCGTCAAATCGTTAATATCCAAACTAAACGACTTGACCTTAAGTTCTTGCGCTACAGTGGTATTCAGCAAGGCGAATACAGACAGTAATATCAAATAGAGTTTCTTCATACCAAATACGAATAGGTCAGAAAAACTTAATCTTTCAATTCTTTCTCCAATTGCTTAATACCATCTATGACCTGACCATCACTATCATAAGCAATTGCTTTGTTTTGCCAATACTCCGCTTTCTTTTCATCTGTCTCCACACCTCTTCCGAAACGATAACAACGAGAAAGATGGTACATTGCATAAGCCATAGGTTCATTTGATTCGGCATTTTTCAAGAACCACTTTACAGCCTCAGCATAATTGCGTTTTACCCCTTTTCCATAATAATAGCATTCCCCCATACTAGTATATGCATATTCATTGCCCTTATCAGCCGATTTTTGAAACAACTCAAAAGCTTTCTTTTGGTCAAGAGATACGCCTCTACCTTCCAAATAACAACCTGCCAAATAATACAATCCATCAGAATCTCCCAATTTTGCTGCTTTCGTAAACTCTTCTACGGCTCTATATGCAACTGGTGGAACACCCTTACCCATTATGTAACACATACCATAAGCAACTAAAGCTGGAGCATAATTTTGCTTGGCTGATTTAGAATACCATATCGCAGCTTGTTCATAATTGATAGCAACACCTTTTTCACCATACCAATAGCAATCAGCCAATTCACATTGAGCCTTAGCATTACCTGCATTAGCTTTCTTCTGCAGTTGCATAAACTCTTGATTAACTTGTGCCAATGTAGTGATTACGCTACAACTCATCAAAAACAAAATTAAAAACTTTTTCATACACCTTATTTATTCAAGTTTCGCAAGTGATGGAATTGATTGAAGTTAAAGAAGTTATCACTCCCTACGGTCGTTCGGGAAGTTAAGAGACAATAGTCTTCTAGCTTAAAATGTAGGACATTTGTCCCTTAACTTCCTTCTAACTTCCCTAACTTCACTTAACTTCCCCACATGCGAAAGTTCAGTTATTTATTTTCTAATTCCATTGCTTTTTGTTTCCAATATTTTGCTTGTTCTAAATCTTTCGGAACACCACGACCATAAGTATAGCATTCTGCGATTACATACATCGAAGTGTATTCCCCTTTGGCGGCAGCTTTTCTATAGAGCTCTAGAGCTTTATTATAATCTTGTGCAACTCCTTGACCATTGTAATACTTATTAGCAAGACAAAAGATAGCATCTCTTTCTCCTGCATCCGCAGCTTTTTGGTACCATTTTACCGATTCTGCATAATCTTGAGATACTCCCAATCCCTCCGAATACATATAGCCTAAATAAAACTGAGCATCCGTATCCCCTTGATTAGCAGCTTTAGCGTACCACTTGACTGCATCTAAATAACTTTGCGCCACACCTGTTCCCTCAAAGTAACAATATGCAAGAGAGTTTTGTGCCCCAGCGTCACCTTGACTTGCGGCTTTTTCGTACCATTCAGCAGCTTTTGTATAATTTCGCCTAACGCCCTGACCTTTGTAATAACAATCACCAATGCTGCGTTGTGCCAACACATGGCCTTGATTTGCTGCCTTTTCAAAGAACTCTGCCGCTGCTTCATAGTTTTTATATTCAACGAAGAGATTTGCCACAGAATATTGGGCTACTTTCTCGCCAGAAGAAGCAGCACGCATGTAATATTCAAAAGCTTTGTAATTGTCAGGCTCAACTCCCAAGCCACATTTATAGCAATAGCCTAAATTTACGGCAGCTCTAGTACTTCCTAACTCATACGCTTTTTTAAAATACTCGACCGCCTCTTTATAATTTTGCTTGATAAACAGTTGATCACCCTTATTAAAAAGTTCAATACTATTTTTGTACTTATTAAAACGCTCTATAGCTGTTTTTTTATCAGGAGCGGTGACGATTGTCCCATCATTGAAATAGTACTTTCCATCTTTATCGAAAAGTAATTCCTTACACTCTTGAGCAAATGATATCATCGGGAGCAGTGCCATAAGCAATGTTAGAATAGATAAATTTAATAATTTCATAGTCACTCTATTTATATGTTATTATTTCATTCAAGAATATTTACGTAAACAAAACTACACATAACTAATAGCTTTTTTATTTCGCTTTCAAACACTCAGGATATTCTTTATCGTCATAATATCCTAATCGAACCAAATACTGCAAGATTAACTTTGCTTTATCTAAGTTCGCCCCTGATAGATACGATTTTTGAGCATATGTATCGGCCAATTGATATTTTTTTGTTTCTAAATAATGCTTTGCCAATGGATAGTAAGCTACAGTAACCCCATTAGCTGCCATTCTTTCTATAGAAGTCCAATCACCATCAGCTACCGCGACTTTGATTTTCTCTTGAAAATTTAAATCCTGCGAGTTTGCTAATCCAAAAGAATTTGACATTGCTGCTTGATTTAAAACTAATGGGTGGTCAGCTTCCAAATCCAAGATATAAGTTCGTTTGCCCTCCACTCCTTTTACACCGAAGTCCGGGAAATAAACGTTTATTGGCTTGTAATGAGTCGGCATGATACGCACTTCCTTAGCACCGCTTGACAAATAGACCCACTTTTCTGTTGGGCTAACACTCTTTGTTTTCAGCACAAAGCCCTCTACCTTGACTATACTATCCACCAAAAGGATTTTTACCAAGGCACACGGATCGCCATTTTTATCTGGTACCGTTTCCACTGACGCTGACAAATCATTGATTGCCACACTAAACGACTTGACTTTCAGCTCTTGCGCCATGGCGGTATTCAAAAAGGCGAATACTGACAACAATATTAAATAGAATTTCTTCATACTTTTCTATAATAACATCATAACGTATTAAATGACTCTTCTTTGGACGAAAGAAAAAGTCGTTACTCGGAGAGAACCAGGCGAAGCCCCAGACCGATGTAGCGGTCGTCAGGAGCGTAGCTGCCACGGCACGATGAACGACAATCCCTGGCTGAATTGACCCAACTGCCACCACGGTTCACACGGTCCGACCCACGAACAGCACCTGTTGGATTCGTCTGAGGAGAGCTACTATAGCTGCCATACCAGTCTTGGCACCACTCCCAAACATTACCTGTCATGTCATATATACCCAACTCATTGGGTTGTTTTGTACCAACGTCATGAGTTTTTTTGCCGCTATTGTCACTATACCAAGCGACATCACCAAGTGTATTACTGCCGCTGTACTGATAGCCACGGCTCTTCTTGCCACCCCTTGCGGCATATTCCCACTCTGCCTCAGTAGGCAAGCGGAAACGCTTGCCTGTCATTGCATTTAACTTCGAAATGAAGTCTTGGCAATCATTCCAGCTAACCTGCTCTACAGGCAAGGCATCCCCCTTGAAATTGGAAGGGTTACTCCCCATAACAGCTTGCCATAATGCTTGAGTAACCTCATATTTACCTATATAATAATCATTTGTCAATGTGACACGATGCACTGGTTTCTCGTCTTCCCATGGATTTTCCATCTCTGGCGTTGCTCCCATGTTGAAACTACCAGCCTCAACTTTCACCATTTCGATATTGATGCCATTCTTGACAGAAATTGTAAGAGCATTGCCAGACAGAGAGGAACCACTGGAAGATAAAGTATTAGCAGAAGACGAAGAGGTGGAACTCGTCAATGAGCCAGAAATACTGACAGTCTGTCCCTCTGAAATCGTCACGGTCTGGCGAGAGGTTGCATATCCAGGCTTACGTATCTCAACATTATGGTTGCCGACCAGCACGCCATTGAATACACGAGGACTTTGACCTACCTTCACCCCATCCACATAGACATCAGAGCCAAAGGGCTTGAAGTTCACTGACAAATTGCCTTGAATAGCAGAAAGGGCATCGAAGGCGACATCCAACTTTTGCTGTTGAGCAAGTTGGATGGTTTTCTGTTGGCTGCGATAACCATCCTTGCGAACCTCCAACAAGTGCATACCTTCCTTCAAGTTGCCATTCCAAGGAAGAGAACCGACTGACTTCTTATCGACATAAAGGGAAACGGCAGGAGTAGGGCAACTCACATTCAATGTAGCCAAGGCTGACACCAAGCTGACAGAGATAGGAATCATATCACCCTTGCCTATCGTAAAGTTGCCACTCTTGCTGATGTAGCCACCAGCCTCCACCTTATAAGTATGGGAGCCATAAGCGAGCATTGCTGAATACTCGCCATCGGAAGATACTTCTTGCGGCACTCCATCTATCCACAACATCGCCGTCTTTGGCAGAACGCTGATGGCATAGAAATTACCACCAGCATCAATTGGTTGATTGCCGCTCAGTTTTTCAGCCTCCAAATCCAAGATATAGGTTCTCTTGCCTTCTACACCATTGATGCCAAAGTTTGGAAAATATACATACAACGGCTTATAGTGAGTCGGTTTTATGCGAATTTCTTTTGCACCACCAGACATATAAGCCCACAGTTCTGTAGGGCTTGACTTTTTGGTTTTCAGCACAAACCCCTCCAACTTAGCGATACTATCCACCACAAGGATTTTCACCAAGGCACATGGATCACCGTTTTTATCTGGTACAGAATCCGTAGAAGCCGTCAAGTCGTTAATCGCCAAACTAAACGACTTTACTTTCAGTTCTTGCGCCATGGCGGTATTCAGCAAAGCGAATACTGACAACAATATCAAATAGAGTTTCTTCATACCTTTTATATATAGTACTAAGCTATCGACTCATTTGTCATAACATATAGAAATTATGGAATAAAGAAGTCATTCTCCGTAAACACTTCACTTGGCGACAACTGTTGGTTGCCCACCATATCAGGTTGCCATGTTCTTACATGGATGACAGGAGGGAGTTCTTTGCCATTTTCATCCTCTCGGAATTGCCAAAGCAAGAACACATAGCCATCATCACTATAATTGCTTGACTGCCAGTTCTGATGCAAAGTAACACCATAGAAACCATCCTTGGCTGGATGTCTTTTCACTCTGATGGCATCAAACTTCACCTTGATGTACTTATTGTTGCGGAAGGTGCGAGCCAAGTTGGTAAGATATTGTTCCTTATTCTGACGGCTATAGACAATCTCAGGACGCAAGGTAGCTTGGTCGTTTCCCATCGCCTTTCGCATGATGACCTTACCTGTGATAATCAAGGCATCATCGCTATAGACGTTTCTCAATGCCTCCAAATCTTTCTCATCGTAATAGCTACGGAAGTCTTCGACAAACTTCAAAATTTCCAGACGACGGCGAGTGTCGGTTACATCCTTGCCACTATTGACCACATAATTATATACATTATTTGCCAATGCCATGTGAACTCCGGTAATCTGACCATCTTTGGCAGTACTGATAGTCAACTCCTTGTTGACCTCACCCTTATAAGTAGCATCCACGTTCTTCAATGTCACCGAGATACCACGAATTTCATAGCCATTGACTGCCGTGAGACAATTCTCTGAATAAGAAGAATAGTCGCACTTAAAATGGAAGTTCTCCCAAAGATTATTCAAGGAAGCCTTGGCATTGCTCGTCATATTGATGGACGACAAGTTGAGAGAACCCTTATTGTTGGCAGCACGATTGACTTCCGACAAGAGAGAAGACACATTTCTCTCCATCGTCTGTCTGAGAGAAGGATTATAGATACCATCCTTAAAGGTAAATGACACACTTTGGGCATTCACCCCTAGCACCATAGACCATAATAGAAACAAAATAGAGAGTCTTTTCATATCGCTTATCACTTGATATTTAGTACATTTACTTTTCTGTTGTTACGCTTCTGACTTGGTTTGGCAAACAATTCCTTGACATTGGTGGATGGAGCATAGAGATAAACCTTTCCCTCCAACACTTCCTTTGCATCCGTCAAGCAACTCTTCTTTGCCGAGAAATAGATGACATGGTCATAACCATTCGCTTGATTGTGCATCACCAAAGTACCTTGCAACAGTCCTTTCTCCTCCCCCTCATAACCGAAGTAAGTCTTGCAGCCTTGATTCTTGCAATAGGTCAAGAAATCAAGCAGCTTTACTTGACAATCCTCTTCCTTTCGGTTGCTCATGGAGAAAGCCAAATGGACATTGGCATTTCTCACCTTGCCCAGCACCAAATTAGAGAAGCTCTCTCTTGGAAAATTCGCCGACATCATAGGTTTGCAAGACAAGCGATAGATGGTATCGCCCTCTTCCACCTGTGGTGTTTCCTCCACTTGATAAAAGACATCCGAATTGATGGAAGAAATCACATACGACTTGCCCTTCTTCACATACAGGTTCTTGCCCTTGACTTTCCCCAAGTCATTGATGTTTACTTTCTCCTTAGCCACACCTTTCCCCGACTTGAAACCTCGAAGCAATTCCAAGAACTGCTGTTCCAAGTTTCTGCGAGAGTCATTGGCGAAATACTCATAATTGGCAGGGAAGGCAAGAGAAAGAAGGGTCTTGCCATTCTGCTGCCACTTCACGGTATAAAACTTATCCATACCATTATTGACACTACAAGGAACTGAAGCATTTATCTTCTTGAAAGAATCCCACGAACCCACTTGGAACTGGATATTATTCAAGTAAAGGTTATTGTCCGACACCTTATAGATATGGTCGAGGTATGCACGTTCCAAGAAATCATAGATGGGAGAAGGATTCTCTTTCTTCATCGTTTCTGAGAAGAGAACGACACCCAAATGATCCACCATGGCATTGCCGTCATAGTGAGCAACCATTTTAGTTCCCTTGAAATCAAAATACTTAGCCACGTTCTTGCCTGCCTTAGTCTCCAAGAGGGAATCCAAAGCCATCTTTTGGGCAGCCTTCTTCAAGAATACCGTTTGGTATTGCAAGGCAAAAGCATGTCCGTTCCCCAAGAAGAGAAACAGACATAATATATAATATGTAATAAATCGTTTCATATTAACGTCCGATCATCATTTTTTTTATTTCACCACTTGATTTAATCAATTGACCATATTCCAAATGTCCATTATTGAATGTGCCACGTACTTGGTCACCTGCATCTGCCACATTGCCATCTGGGTCATAAGAATCTACAAGATGTGACCGCTTGAATCGCAAAGTTCCAGTACCATCAGGCTTGCCATTCTTGATACCACCTGTATAGACTGCATAACCGAGATCCAAAGAACCAGAAGTTGCCACCTGCTCTTTCTTGGCAGGTTGCTCTTGTGGAGTTGCTGGAACTGGAGTTGGTTTCTTTGATGGTGTATCACCTGAACCAGTTGTGATAGTAGTTTTACTTTCACCACCCTTGTCCTTATTATCCACTTTTACCGAGTCTTTCTTTACTGGCAAGACTGCTGTTGTGTCTGTTGATGTATGAGTTGTATCCGTTGGTTCCGCTTTCTTTTCCGTTGAAGGATGGAGAGCTACGTAACGAATCACACGATAAGAACCATATAAAACTATCAGCAAGACTAGGATGGCTCCAATTCTCTTGACCCATATCATCACATCCAAAGGCTCACCATCCTTCTTGATTTTGTCAGTCAACTTTCGAGTGGAATTTCTTTCATACGAAGAATAAGAGGAATCGTATTGCTGTCCCTTGAATCCATCCATACTAGCCATTCGCTCATCCTCACTTTTCTTCAAGGCATTGATGAGAAGGCTACTGCATTTCTCAGAAACGTCATCTGGCAAGGCATTGATGATATACTTCTGGCTCATATCGCTGGCTCTAACTGGATTTTTGCCAGTCAACATATATAATAAGGTGGCACCGAGGGCATAGACATCTGCCGATGGCGAGAACTTGGTGATACCAGCATACTGTTCGAGCGGAGAATACCCATCCGAAGTACCCAAGCCTGCCTTCTTGTTGGTGACAGAACCATTCTTCTTGAAATGTAGCGACAAGCCGAAGTCTATCAACACAGGATGCAAGCCATCCGGCTTTCCCACCATCATGATGTTGTCTGGCTTTACATCCAAGTGATTCATATTCTTGCCATGCAAATATTTGAGAGCCTCAGCCACTTCCTGTGCGATACCCAAAGCCTCAGCCTCAGAAAGTCGTCCTTTTGCTTTCACATACTGGTTCAAAGACTTTTCTCCTAAGAATTGCATCACATAATAGACTGTATTGTTTGCCTCAATCACCTCATTGACAGGAACAATGCCTCGATGCTGAAGACTATGCAAGCGATTAGCCTCTGTCAAGAAGTCGGCACGACTTTCCAGGAAACTCGCCTCATTAGCAGCATCCACCACAACGCTACCATCTGCATTGCGCTTACAGATGTCAGCCATAAAGAACTCCTTGATGGTATATTTATGAATTTGAGGGATAGAACCCTCAAAGACCGTTCTCTCAGCCAAATAGGTGATGCCGAAACCGCCACCACCTAACACTGCCTTGAGAGTATAATCACCCTTGCCTGTCTTCAGACAATATGTTGATTCTTGCGAAAGTAAAGTCTTACTCTTATCCATCGTTTATAAACTTCGTATTATTCCTCTAAAGATTTCAACAGTTCTATCAAGCTATTGCTTGGTTTATACTTTTGAAGTTCCTCTATTCGCTTCTTGGCATCATCCAAATCAGGAAGCACCTTGAAGCCTCGCTCATAGCAATAAGCTAAGTTTTTAGCAGCAGATACGGTCAAGCGATTCTGAGCCTCAGCTTGCAGATACAATTTGGCTGCCGCCGTATAATCCTTGGAAATGCCATCTCCAGCAAAATACTTGTCACCCAACTTATCTTGAGCATAAGCAATTCCCTTTAGCGCAGCCTCTTTCAAGAGTTTCAGAGTCTGAGCCTTATCAGCCTCCTTCATTCCCTCACCAGTCTCATACAAAGATGACAAATAATAAGCAGCCACAGCACTACCTTTTTCTATTGCCTTCTCATAGAGAGTGATGGCTTTCTTGACATTGCGTTTCTTGTTATCCTTGTTTGCCAAGCAGGTAGCTTGCATCGTGAGGCCTTCTGCACATTGAAGTTTCTCCACATTCTTGAACAACTTGATAGCTCCCTCGAAGTCCTTATCGAGATAGTATTTCTTCAAGCCAGCCAAATAATCATAAAAGACTTTCTGCTTGGAGTCAGCCAACAGAGCATTGATGTCTTTCTCATGACCTTTTGCAGATTCTGATAACCATTGTGTAGCGAGATATAAATCTGGAGTAGTAGCATTCAGATAGCACAAACCCAGCAGCCAAGCTGCATTTTTGTTTTTGCCAGCAGCCTTCGACAAGAAAGTCTTTGCCTTCTCCAAATCCTTATCAGTTCCATTGCCCTCATAATAGATACGACCCACTTGATATTGTGCGGCAGTCATATTCTGTTCTGCAGCCTTTGTCATCAAGGCAAGTCCCTTGGCTTTATCTTGTTCTACTCCCATTCCATTAAAGAGGAGGTAACCATAATAATAAACAGCCTCTTTCTTACCTTTCTCTGCAGACAATTTGAAATACTTGACAGCTTGCTCAGAACGCTTGCTATTGAGATACTTCATTGCTAAAGAGAATTGCAAGTTGGTGTCACCTGCAGTGGCAAGAATTTCCTGATAGTTTTCCACCTTCTTATTATCACGCTTCACCCCAATTCCATTTTGGTAGCAATCCATCAAAAGGCGAGCACTAAACAAGCTCTTGGTATTCTTGACAATCTGCTCATGCTGAGGAATGATGCTCTCATTACCTTTCTTAATAGCAGACTTATAAAGAGTCATAGCCATCACAGAGTCCTTCTTGATACCATTGCCCAACTGATAACACATCGCCATATTGCCAATGGCATCAGGATTGTTCTGTTTGGCACTCTTAGCCCACCAATCAAGTGCCACCTTGTAGTCTTGTTTCACTTTCTTACCTACATAATACCAAACACCCATTTGATTTTGGGCAACAGCATCTCCCTTCTCAGCCTTTTCCTTCATAATAGCCACGCTATCCTTCTTTGCCTTCGGAGCCACTGAGAGAGAAGCCTTGCTAACTGTAGCTTCAGCCGAAAGAGGAGCCAGCACTAAAGCAGCACCCAATATGATTAAACCATTCAATTTCATCATCTAAAATCTTTAACTATTAAACAATTTCTTTTTTATCCATCCCCAAAAACCATCCTTGGTATCAGGCTCTGAAGATAATTCGACAGAAGAGCACTTACCTCGCTGAATCAACTGAGTTCTCGGATTTCCGTTTTGGGAATCATCCGCTTGCTCTTCATCTTCCTCAACACCTGCCACTTGTATCAATATAGCCGTGTTATTATCCGGCGAATCCATACACAAAGAAGCCATTGAGTCCATTTTCTCCTGATTACTACGATTGCTCGTCAAAATATCTTCCAAACTATTGTCAGAGATACGGTGAAGAACCCCATCAGTACACAAGAAGAAATAATCACCCTTTCTTACGTCTTCAGTATTAAACACCATTGCCATACAACGTTCCCTATCAGGCTGCTTCGGTTCCATGCACCGAGTGATGACATTACTTTGGGGATGGTCAACAGCTTGATCGGGGGAGATGACTCCGGCACGAACCAAAGAAGTGACTAGAGAGTGGTCCTCCGACCGATAGATGATTCCTTGTCCTGGACGAACTTGGTAAATGCGACTATCCCCGATATGTGCCATCATGCAACCACCTTGATGGAAGCACACAAAAGTCATTGTGGTAGCCATATCCCGGTTTTGGCTATTGGCTTTACCATCCAAAGCATCATAAGCAGTATCCAAAACTTGCGAGAAACAATCCTCATCGAAAATCATAGAAGCCAAATCCACCTCTGAAAGAGAGTTTTGAAAAGACTGACAAACCGTAGCACTAGCCACCTCTCCTTTCTCGCTACCACCGACTCCATCGCAAACGACAAAAAAGCACTGTCGTTTGTCAATGATGTCCATATCAGGAAAACGAGCATCCTCTTGATTCTTTCTCTGCCCTAATTGACAGAAAGAATAAGTCCGTGACAAGAAAATATTCATGCTATTATTTCTTTTTGAAAACCAACTTTGTCTTACCCAAGGTGATTACATCATCGTAATTCAAGTAGATACTATTATTGACCGCCACCTCAGTACTATTGACATACACAGGATTGGAAGCGTGTTCCACTGTCATCTTGAACAAGTACCCCTTGTCACTAGGTATCACATCGAGTTTAACCGAACGACGGCTAACATATTTATCAGTCAGTTGCAAGTCTGATCTTTCATCTTCATCCTTTCTACCTATATAGATAGAACCTGGTCGAAGAGCAAAATGCTTGCGAGAGAAGAAACCTCCCCAAACGAACTCACCTAAGTCTTGGCTAGCACTCTTGTCCAATTTTTTGGTTGGTTTCTTTGGTTCTGGCGCTTCTTCCGTCTTTGCAGCATCCTGCCTTGCAGAGGCATTCGCTGTTTTAGGGGATGCAGTAGGTTCTTGCTTCTTGGGAGTAGAATTAACTGCCGCAAAGCCAACAATAGCCTTGCATTGAGGACAATCCCAACGCTGCCGTCCCTCCTTAGCGATCTTCTTAATCAAGCTAAAGTTGCATTCAGGGCACACCAGTTGATACATGAGACCAACCTTGGCACGTTCCTTGATGACGTATAAACGGTTGTCACCTGGAGCTTTAAGGGGTTGTCCCAATGAAGCTATTTTTTTCTTAGGTTCTTGTTCCATAGCCTTCACTCATTAGACATTAAATATCATCATCGTCGTTGGTGTCATCCGCAGCGTCATCGCCTGCATCATCATCATCGTCAGACTCTTCTTCACCCTCAGGATATTCATCAACAAGAACTTCTTCATCCACATCTTTTGAGGCAGGGTCTGTGTTGTCGCCAAGGAGTTCAGCCAACAAGTTGTCGATTTCATCAGCTGTTGGTTCTTGTGCCAAATCTTGCTCACCTGTAGGATTGGAAGTAGCTTCCGTTGTCTCTGAAGTCGGAGTCTCATTCATTGCCATATCAGGATGTGCACCGGTCTCTGTATCAATGATGTCGTTGGTTGGGTCTTCTGACAAGGAAGTATGATCCTGCTCATTGATGGCGAGGAAGCCACCCGTCTGATCCATCATTGCCTCCAAATCACTATGGGTAAGGTTGGCTTCTGTATGAGTCACAAAGTTGCCATCGGTATCAAACATAGACTCATAAACGCCATCATTATCCATATCAGCCAACAAGAAAGGAGTTCCATCCTGGCTGTGAACCTCTACAGCCGCTATCTCGTTTCCATTCTCATCGAAAGCAGAAGTGAATTTGTCAATTTCCACCATGGCAGGAGCATCGATGTCGTTATTATCTATTTCCTCTGCATGAGCAATGGCTTCTGCTACTTCCTGAGGAGTCTCACCTTCAGCAGATGATGGAGTTGGCTCAGGAGAAGGATTGGACTGAGAAGCATTTCCTGTAGTAGGTTGTGGTTGAGCTATATCTTCTCCAACAGCAGTACTTTCAGTTTCAGATTCCGCAGTAGTCTGCTGAGCCTCCTCTTGCTTTTGCTCCTCATTCTCTACCACAGATTCCTCTTGTGAAGTAACCTCTTCAGGATTTTCCACTGGTTCCTCTTCTTCCTTACCGCCGAAGACATGAGCTGCAGCAGCGGCACCAGCAGCAGCGGCTGCTACACCAGCTGCGGTCAATATCACCTTAGTATTGTCTCTACCAGCCTTAGCATTGCCGTGTCCATTAGGATTGAATTTTGTTGTTGCCATAATATAATTCTTTTATGAGTTTAACTTTAACTGGTGCAAAGATAGGTATTTTTTCAATACCCTCCACCTATCAAAAGTACATCTTGGACGAACTGTCTAGGAATAATTGACGAACAGTGGCGTTTTGCTGACCATCACCATTTTGTCAACACTGCCTCAAAATTGCTCTTAGGTCCAATCAACTGAGGGTGCTGAGGATGCTCACTATTTTTGCTTCTTTCCGTAACATCAGCATAAACATACTTATATAGTTCTGAGACCGTAACATTTCTATCCCCATTGTAATCTGCCTTTCCACGAAGACCTTTCAACAATGCTTGGGTGAAATAACCATTTCCAAGCCATCTGTTTTCCCATGAATATTCATTGGCCCGACTTGCCATCATAAAAATCACCTTATTGCCAGAGCCCTGTCCCCAACTGTAATCAGAGCCTGCCTCATCTGTCACACTACCCGACTCACAGGCATCAACAAAGCAGAAAACATTCTTGGTTCTTGCCTCAGACAATTTCTTCACAATCAGTTTATAAGGCAACAACATAGGACCATAGCCCACAATGCTGCCAGCAGTGCCATGACCAGAAAAGAAGAAAATGATCTTATCTTTGGAAGTAGCCAGTTTTACGATGGCATCCAACTTCTTCATGATATTCTCTGGAGTAGCATACTTACTCGTAATTGTAGCAACGACTGCCCCTTGCTTTTTGAAAACAGCTTGCATCTCCTTCACATCCTTGGTCGTATTCGACAGATTGTTCACATTCTCTGCATTATAGTTACTGACTCCTGCCAACAGAGCGTAAGTACGTTGGGCATCGACCTGAAGAAAGACGAACAACAAGGTCAACAGTAATAAAGAAATCTTTTTCATACCTTATTATATATATAGTTAATATTAGAAGTCAACACTTCATTTTGGATTTATCCACATTTACATTTCGAACACTGCATCGCCCTAATCTCATTCTTTCTCAATGTATGAGCACATTTTGGATTAGGACAAGCATGGAATTTCTCCCTCTCCACCTGAAGTTTCTTTTTCTTCTCAGCTGGATTAAAGAATATCGTACTCAACAATGACACAGCAGAGCCCAATCGAAGAAGCATGAGTTGCAAAGGTCCATGGCTGACAACAAAAGATCCTACCAATGCTATCAAAGAGGCTGATGCTATCAATAGTCTCATCATTCGTGCCATTTTCTCGGAACTTTCCTCCTTGGCATCAAACTCATCCTCCAATTTGTTGAGATATTCAAATTCCTCGATGAAATCTGTATTTTGCAAATGAATGGCATAGAAAGAGCAACCATTGGCATTGCTAGGTCCTAGACAGATAAATGTCATCGGCGTAATCACCATAGTACCCACACGACGCATCTCTCCATCTTCACCACGAACAAAAGTACCATTGGTAGAGTTCAAGTCTTCCAATGTCCAAACGCCATCATCGCCAATCGTTATACGAGCATGCTGATGGCTAACTCCCATTTGAGTGATTTTAAAGGGTTGATTCCCCTCTGTCCCCAATATGAACTGTTTCATTGTTTTTAATTTTTATACTAGTTGCTATTGCATCCTTATAGACCCTAAGGGTCTTCTTGGACACGTTGATTCTTATTTCGTTTCCCTTGCAAGATAGCAGCATCTGCTGCTTCAACAGATCTATCTTCTGCAAGAAAGAGTGATTCACTATCAGACTTCTTCCAACTCTGACAAACTTGGATTTCTTCTCCTTGATACTCTTCAAGGTTTGTTCCACCTTGGAAATACCAGAAGACAACATGATTTCCTTCCGATAGATGGTGAGTATCTTCGAATAGTTACCATTGGCTTGAATGACAGCAATCTCTTCCGAGTCCACCACGGTCAATTCATCTCGTGTATTGAAAAATAGCTTTGCCATGATTGTCTTTTTTACTTTTTCATATAAACCACAATATTATCATCCATACTATCGTTAAGCTTATATTCTACTATTTTACTAAAAACATATGGCAAAAATACGAATAAAAAGCGAAATCAGCAACATTTTTATCATAAAATTCGACAAAAATATTGCTGATTTATATTTTTCGATAAATCTGAAAGAAAAATGAATCATATGAAAGCGGAATCATACCAATTTCATCAGACATTCTCATAAGTTACAATCATCGCCTTCTTTAAAGGATATAAAGAATGCAGAGCGGATAACACCAGACTTTTCGAGCTGATGATAACCAAGTTTAACGCTCACTTGTTTCCTTTTCCATCAATTTTATGTAATTTTGCAGCCCGAAAAGAAAAACAAGGTAAAAGGAACAAACATTCTCAATAGGTATATATAAAATATGAGCAGTAATAACGTAAATGACATGACTGTTGGTTCGCCGATGCGAGCCATCTTCCGATTCGCAGTGCCCCTTATCCTGGGCTATATCCTGCAACAGATGTATCTCATCATCGACACCGTCATCGTGGGACGATGGATCGGCGTGAATGCCTTGGCAGCCATTGGTGCCTCTACCTCCATCATGTTCTTGATCATGGGCTTCTGCAATGGTTCGTGCGCCGGCTTCGCCATCCCTGTGGCTCAGGCTTTCGGGGCGAAGGACTTCCGAAAAATGCGAACCTACGTGAGCAACAGCTATCGCATCGCCATCACCTTCGCCGTGGTCATCACCCTCTTGTCGTGCCTTTTCTGCAAGAAGATTCTGCATCTCGTCAACACCCCATTGGAGGTATTCGATGATGCCTACATCTTCCTCATGCTCCAGTTTGCGGCGATACCTTTCACGATAGGCTACAACCTGCTGGCAGGACAAATCCGTGCCCTCGGCAACTCGAAGCAACCATTCTACTTCCTCATCACCGCCTCTGTTGTCAACATCCTCCTCGATGTTCTCCTCATCTTGATTCTGGGACTTGGCGTGGAGGGAGCCGGCATCGCTACCCTTCTCTCGCAAGCCTTCTCGGTATGCCTCTGCATCCGGTTCATCAAGAAGAAGATGCAGATACTGATACCGCAAGGTGAGGAATGTGACTTTGACAACAAGAAAATCAGTATATTATTAAATAATGGTGTGCCGATGGGTTTGCAATTCTCCATCACCGGCATCGGCATCATCATGCTCCAGAGTGCCAACAATGCCCTGGGCATCACTTGTGTGGCAGCCTTCATCGCCGCCATGCGCATCAAGTATCTCTTCACTTGTGTCTTTGAGAACATCGGTGTGGCGATGGCGACCTATTGCGGTCAGAACCTCGGTGCCAAGAAGATGGAACGCATCTCACAGGGCGTGAGAGCCGCCATCAAGATGATGCTCATCTTCTTCGTGTTCAGTTTCATCGTCATCACTCCTTTTGCCGACGACATGATGACGCTCTTCGTGGATAAGGGCGAGGCTGAGGTGGTGACCTACGCAGCAGAGTTTATGCGCATCGCTTGCTACTTCTATCCTTGCCTCGGCTTGCTCACCATCTTCCGCTACAGCATCCAGGGCTTGGGATACAGCAATCTCTCGATGATGAGCGGTGTGATGGAGATGATAGCGAGATGTGGTGTGAGCCTTTGGCTAGTTCCAGCCTTTATGTGGACAGGTGTCTGCTATGGCGACCCAGTGGCATGGGTCATGGCGGATATGTTCCTCCTCCCTGCCTTCTGGTGGCTATTCAAACACTTGAAGAAAAGGATTATTTGAATGCTCCAGAGTCGGCATCTCTATTGTTGATGTTCTTCTGGATATCCTTCTTCTTGCCAGAGAAGAAGTTCCAGCTGACTCCGATGCTCACCATGCGGTTGTTGTCCTTGATGGTGTGCCACTCCTTGCGACTCAATATCGGGTTGTCGATGATCTCGAAGCGATACTTGGCATCATTGAAGAGCCAATAACCCGTAGCGGTGATGCGCCAGTTGCCCAACTGATAATACACAGAGAAGTTGCTGGCACTCTCATCCCAATAGTTGTAGGGTCCCCACGGTTTCTTCGCCACGATATTGCCGATGTAGGAGGCACCCCACTTGCCTTTGCGAACATCTATCTGATAGGTGAGCGGAATGCGCCACTGGTTGTGCTTGCCGATGATGCCACTGCTCATGGAATATCGCTCGAAGGAGCCATACAAGCCGATGTTGAGCAACTCATTCTTGAAAGGCTTGATGTTGATGGCATATCCCATGCCATACCACCACTGATAGTGGGAGTTCTCATAGGTTTGCACCAAGTACTTCTCCCCTTGGATGGTGCGCCACTCATAATAGACACTCATCGGACTGTCGGTATAGACACCGAAGAAAGCCAACTGGCCTTGTATCCATGAGGCATAATGGTTGATGCGGAGGAAAGTACCATACTCATTGTTGGAGGTGAGGTTCGGGTTGCCTTGGTTCACGACCCCAGGGATGATGATGGTGGTATTCTCGTTGAGATTCGCTATCGGTGGATAGTTCACACCATTGAGCGTCTGCAACTGGATGGAACCATTCTTGAGCGGATAAGTGAGCAGGAAGGTTGGACGGATATAACTGTTGATCTTCCTGGTGTCGTCATTTTTCTGCTCTCGCCATACTCCCTCGGCACCGATGCGATAATTCAACTTGCCCAGGTTGTTCTGGTATTCAGCGGAGAAGGTCTGGATGTTGATGCGAGAAGAACTGTTGTAAGGCTCATACCCCGACAAGACATTGCGAATGGTGTAATCCGACCATTTCAACCAGTTGTTCCATCCCAAGGTCAACTCTCCCTTCTTCCATTGCTTGCTATAGTTCACCTCGGTGATGAGTGAATAGGAATTGTTCTTCGAGCGCATCTTGTCATCGACGAGGATATTGTCATCGGCATCAGTCGCCGACATTTCCTTCTGCATCGGCGCGGCATCTGCCTGGGCATCATCCCCTACCTTCCACTGCTGGTTGAGGTCTTGCTGGTCATTGTGATAATAAGTACCCAGCACATCCACGTCAATCTGCTGCTTATGTGGGAGTTGCTTGCTCAGATAGAGGTCGAGCGAAGGACCGAAAGTGTTGGTATAGTTGTCGTTGTGACCCTTTCCATTCGTCCACTCCGGATGGTTTTGCGCCAAGATATCCACATTGCCACGATAGAATGTGTGCAGATAGTTAGGGGTGGCGGTGACTTGGAAGGTGATGTCTTCCGGCTTGCTGTAGGCATACTTCAGGTTCATCGTATTGTTGGTGTAACCGAAGTGCTTCTTGTAGGAGTAGAGGTAGTCCGCCAGGCGGTCGTCGAGCATGAAGGAATAGTGGTCCTCTCCGATGCAATCGTGATAGTTGCGCATCTCGATATTGTAGTCGAAGAAGAATTGGCTATATCCCTTGTTATATTTATAATAGGTGTTGCCATTCACGAAACCCGTGGTGAAAGCCGTCTTGGCATCGAAGCCCACGGCATAACCCGTATCAAGCGGTTTGGTGATGATGTTGACGAGAATATCGACATCTCCATATCGGGCAGGAGGCGCATCGTAGTACTCCACCTTCTTGATTTTCTCGGCAGGTATCGACTTGAGGTCGTTGTCGCTCGTCATCGCCACATCGTTGATGAGAATCTTCATCTTCTTGTTGACGATGCTGCGTGTCTTGCCGGTCACGGGGTCTATGATGATGCCAGGGATATTGGCGATGAGGTCTTGGGTGTGACGGGAGTTCTTCACCTGTTCCTCGTTGAAGGTGTAGGTGGCATGGTCACCACGATCGGTACGGAGGTTGCCCTTCACCATCACTCGCTTGAGTTGGTAGGCATCGGCTTGCATCCGGATGGTTCCGATACGACCGACATTCACCAAGCGGCTAATGGTCTTATAGCCCACGTAGCTCACCTTCATGATGGCTTGATTCTGTTCGCAAGGTATCACGAAGTCGCCATTGGCATTGCTCACGCCACCACAGAGGAAGGTGGAATCGTGAGGATTGAGCAACTGCACATTGGCAAACTCCACCGGCAGGTTGTGGTTGTCGATGAGTCGGCCTATCAACTTGCGTTCGCTCTTTCGGATGCACTCCACAGTAATCAAACTGTCGCTCACCACCATCTTCATCGGATAGAAGCCTATCACTCGGCGGATGGCATCGGGAATATTCGGAGCCTCCACGTTCTGGGTGACGGTGAAATCCTCCAACTCGTTGTAGATAAAGCTCACCTTGTAGCGAGCGGAAGCCTTGTCGAGGTCGATGAGCACATCCGACATGCTACGGTTGTGGTAGTGGCGAGAGAGATGTTGGGCACTTGCCAAGGACAGGAAAGTGACCCACAAGAATATAATGAATGAAAATCGCTTCATAAGACTGCATTTTTAACATTGGGGATATACTATTGAACGATGATTTCGTCGTTCTTCAGTTCAATATTGACATTGTCGAATTGATTCAATTCCTTGACGATGTTCTCTATGTTCGTATGGCTATCCCATTCATAATAGAGGCGAAGGCTCTTTGCCCCATCGCTCTCAAACTTGACTTGCAGGTCATAGTAGTTGGCGATTTCAGTCATCATCTTGTCGAGCGTGACATTCACGAAAGTTTTGTGGATGGCAGGTTTCTCGGCTTTCACTTCTTCGGATGGCGAGGCAACCTTGGCGGTATCGCCCTTCACGGCATCTTTTACCATCGCATTTTCCACAATCGGCATCGGCTCCTGGCTCTTGCTGATATAGGTGTGGATGGCGGCGAAGGCTATGCCTGAAATCAAGACAAAGCCAACGATGGAAGCGGCTATCTTGCGCCAAGAGAAAGGGCGGTGCTCATCGGCATGAGAATTCATCGGTATGACCTCTGCATTCTCTTCGACATGATGCTCTTCACTGAATTTCGCCCAAGCCTCATCTACATTCAAGCCTTGGGAAGATTTTTCATCCTCACCTTCCCATGCCTTTTCATCCGAATCTTCCAGACTTTGCTTCAAGAGAGCCGAATCCACCTCTTGCATGGTCTGATAGAGCTTGCGACACTCCTCATCTCGCAATATCTCACAAACCTCGTCATCAGTATATTTCTCCTGATGATCGATGATGTCCAATATCTTTTCAAACTTATCCATAATCTTCACTCTTTTCTAAGGGTTAAAAATATCAACTGTGAACAAACTACTTTTTGTAGAATCTCTACGGATTAAACTTTTGTTGTAATTTCTTGATGCCTTGTGCCAGATGTTTATAAACTGCCACCTCGCTGATGCCCAACTCCGTGGCTATCTCCCGATATTTCAGCTTTTGCCGAAAGCGGAGTTGCAATACCTTGCGAGTTTGGGGTGTCAACTCACTCTCCATATAAGAAAGGATGGCTTCTTGCCTATCCTCCTCTTCCCTTTCGGAAGTAAAGTCGAAAGCCCCTCTGCTCATAGAGGTATCATTTAGCGGCAGAATGGATGACGAGGCATCAAGTTGCAGCAGGTGGTGAACTCTGTCCTTCATCTTCTGCCGATTGATAAGTGTCAGGCATTTGTTGCGCACACAAACCAACAAGTAGCTGCTCTCCGTTTCGGGACGTAAGGTGACTTTTCCGTCTAGCACTTCGGCGAAGACATCGCTCACCACGTCTTGGCTTGCCGCCTCATCCTTCAGAAGCACCAAGGCGAGTTGGTACATCCGGGGGTAATGCTGTCGGAAGAGCCGTTCGATATGTTCTTTTGTCATTTGCATGATTTTTCTTGTTATTGTTTGGTTATAGTACAAACTGCCTTTTATTTTCCTAACCCTAAGTTGGAAGATTTTTTGCAAAGATAATGCAAACGAGCGCAATGAAAGTTTACTTTCTAATTGCCGAGTGCAGCTTATCTTCTGCAAAAATACTAAAAATCTAGGGAGATTCGTTAGAAAAGTGGAGGAATTTCAAATTATTCCTTAGAAAAAATGTGGACTTCCATCAACATTCATCAGAAAAATGTAATATTTACTTGGTTATTCGTCAGAAAAAGTGTATATTTGCAGCGATTATTCGTCAGAAAAAGTGTGAATCATGAAAAGATATATATATAAACAGCTTTTGGCATGGAAGAATGAAAAAGAACATAATCCTCTGATTCTCAATGGAGCAAGACAAGTTGGAAAAACCTACATCTTACGAGAATTTGGAAGAAATGAATATAAAAGGATGGCTTTCTTTAGTCTTGACCGTGACCAAAAAGCTTTGGAAATATTCAACAAGGGAGGCAGAGCCACTGATATGCTGATGGCTTTGTCGGCTATCTGTCATGAGGATATAACCCCTCACGACACCCTTGTGGTGCTCGATGAGATACAAAATTGCCCTAAGGCTTTGGAGGCATTGAAGTTCTTCTGCGAAGAAACACCAGAGATAGACATTGTTGTGGCAGGTTCACTCCTGGGCTTATCAATACATAGCGGTGTGTCATATCCCGTAGGAAAAGTGGAAGAATTGCACCTCTATCCAATGACCTTCTTGGAATTTTTGGAGGCAATGGGAAAGACGCAGTTAGTCAATCTATTGGAGAACAAGAACTGGACAGTCATCAATATGCTCGAAACAGAACTCATCAGTTCGTTGCGCCAATATTATTATGTAGGAGGAATGCCAGCTGCCGTCTTGGCTCACATCGAAAAAAAGGGATGGAAAGAAGTGAGACGAATACAACAGCAAATTATCACCGACTATAGGCGTGACTTCTCCAAGCATGCTCCGACACGTGAAATACCCCGCATCAACATGGTATGGGATAGCATTCCTGCCCAACTTGCCAAGGAAAACAAAAAGTTTGTCTATGGCGCAGTGAAGAAGAGCGCTCGTGCCGCCGACTTCGAAATGGCCATCCAATGGCTGATAGACGCCGGATTGGCTTACAAGGTACCGAGAGTGAATGCCCCTCGACTGCCACTCAAGTTTTATGAAGACATCAGTGCCTTCAAGCTCTTTATGCTCGATGTAGGATTGATGGGGGCAATGGCAGAGACAACCGCCGAATCTGTAGTGGTGGGAGACAACATCTTTTCTGAATACAAGGGTGCTTTTACTGAGCTTTATGTATTCACCCAGCTGAAGGCTTTGGGATATTCTCTGTATTATCATGCAGTGGATAACTCCACGATAGAAATTGATTTCTTGACGCAAAGAGACAACCAAGTGATACCTATCGAAGTAAAAGCCGAAGTGAACGTGAAGGCTAAGTCGCTGCGAACATTCATCAGCAACAACCCTGAGCTGAAAGGCATCCGCTTCTCTATGCTCCCTTACAAAGAGCAAGATTGGATGACCAACATACCGCTCTATGCCTGCATGGCATGGTAAACATTTCGTTAGAAAAGTATATCTTTAGAAAAAACTATCAAGCTATAGCAACAATGAAGAAACAAGGAACCTTACTGATTGTAGATGACAATCGCAACATTCTTACCACCGTGAGGATGCTGCTCGAACCCATATTCTCCCAAATCATCACCATCGCCAACCCTAACTCCATCCCTGCCAAGCTCAGGGAGGAGAAGCCCGATGTGGTTTTGCTCGACATGAACTTCTCCAGTGGTATCAACTCCGGCAACGAGGGATTGTATTGGCTTCGTGAAATCAAGAGCCTCCGACCACAGACGGAAGTGGTGCTCTTCACCGCTTACGCCGATATTCAACTTGCCGTGACAGGCATCAAGGAGGGAGCCACCGACTTCATCGTCAAGCCTTTCGACAACGAGAAGATGATTCGTACCCTCGTGGAGGCAAGGGATCAAAACAAGGCTGTGGATAAGTTATCCACCAAGAATTGTGGAAAAACTTCGCAAAGTGCTATGTATTGGGGAGATAGCGAAGTTATGAACAGTTTAAGGAACATTGTGGATAAAGTGTCGAAAACGGATGCAAATATCCTGATTACGGGAGAGAACGGAACGGGTAAAGAGGTGCTAGCCAACGAGATACATCGTTTATCCACACGCGGCAAGAAAAAAATGCTACCTGTGGATATGGGAGCCATCACCGAAACCCTCTTCGAGAGCGAACTCTTCGGTCATGTGAAGGGAGCTTTCACCGATGCCAAGGCAGACAAGCCGGGCAAGTTTGAGCTAGCCAACGACAGCACTATCTTCCTCGATGAGATAGGGAACCTATCCTATGGTTTGCAGGCGAAACTCCTCACCGCCCTTCAGCGCAGAAGCATCGTAAGAGTGGGTGGTTCTACCCAGATACCTATCAATGTTCGATTGATTTGCGCCACCAATCGCAACCTACAGGAGATGGTGAGCAATGGCGAGTTTCGAGAGGACTTGCTCTACCGCATCAACACCATCCACCTCGAATTGCCAGCCCTTCGACAGCGCAAGCAGGACATCGTGCCCCTTGCCCAGCGATTCCTCCAACAATATGGCGACCTATATAATAAGGTGAACATCCAGTTATCCCCATCGGCAGCGGAGAAAATCACCGAGTTACCTTGGTATGGCAATATCCGAGAGTTGCAACATGCCATCGAGAAAGCCGTCATCCTCTGTGATGGCAATATCATCATGCCCGATGACATCGACGGCGGCAATCCTATCAAGAGGGAGAAACCGCTCGAAGAGGTGCAGACACTCGATGAGATGGAGCATCGTATGATAGAGAAAACCATCAAGGAGTGTGAGGGCAATCTATCCATGGTGGCTGCAAGACTGGGCATCTCCCGACAAACGCTCTATAATAAGATGAAGAGGTATGGGATATAGAGAGTGAAGAACGAAAAAATTCAATAGTATTTTGGGGTTATGGATGTTAAGTTAGTCATTATAGTTCTTTTGTTGGTGGTATCGGTAGCAGGCTACATCCGTCTTTATCGCCACTATCGTCGTAACATCAAGAAGGTGATTTTCCTTTTTGATGCCATCGACAATGTGGATTTCTCCTTCAATTTTCCGATGCAAGGCGTATCGAAGAACGACCGCATCTTGCACCAATCCCTCAACCGCATCAAGGCTTTCTTGCAACATACCAGGGAGGAGCAGATGGAGCGTGAGAAATATTACGAGAAGATATTGAACATGGTGGATGCTGGCATCATGGTGGTGGATAGTCACGACAATGTGTTGCAACATAACCAAGCCGCCCTCCGCCTCCTCGATACCGATGTGCTCACCCATCTCAACCAAGTAAGGGAGAAGTTGAAGGATGAGCATCTCTCCAAGCATGAGACCGCCACCATGATCAAAGACAAGCCAGTACGCATCATCGCCATCAGTGATGTGAGCCATGAGCTGAGCAACCAGGAGATTGACTCTTGGATCAAACTCATCCGTGTTTTGACCCACGAAATCATGAATACTATCACACCTGTTACCCTGTCTCTTATACACATCTGACGCTGCCGACGAATAGCCTTGTGTAG
>ERZ1027239.30-NODE-30-length-48847-cov-14.783059_pt1 | contig 48847 bp, 64 predicted proteins | sample MGYA00519476_ERZ1027239 | MGnify/ENA primary metagenome ERZ1027239 (study PRJEB26926, sample SAMN06164636) | human gut metagenome | biome: ENVO:00009003; feature: ENVO:2100002; material: ENVO:00002003 | host: Homo sapiens | place: USA | collected 2012 ... | reverse complement strand
GTATACGCGTTCTATTTTCTCTCCGTTTTCTCGCAAAATACAGAGATATACACTATCTTTGTGCACATCAAGCCCTGCTACAGTTTTCATAAGCTTTGAATTTAATTATTAATTAGGCGTTAGAGCCTATTTTCCCACAAATATATGGGATTTTGGCAACATTTGCCAATAGAAAACTGAAGCGGGCTTGATTTTTGTTTTGCTGTGGTTCCTTTTTTATCTCGTGGGCATGTGATTGAAAATTCTCATCTTAATTTCAGCTTTTGAAAGTATTGATAATCAGCGAGTTGAATGTAAAAGATGAAACATGGAACATAAAAATAGCAAAGGTAAAATATACGTAAGCTAAAAGTGCCTATTTAGGGCATTATGAAACGTTTTGTAGAGTTCTGTAAATTGCAATTTGTCTGCCTAATTGGGGGGGCGTCCTCACCTGGTGGCGACGCGTCCCCGCGTCGGCATTTGCAAGTCAAGGCTCAATGCCTTGACTTGCAAATACATGAATATCCATACTTCAAGTATTGCCAACTTGGGGCATCGAGCCCCAAGTTGGCAATGCCGACGCGGGGACGCGTCGCCCCCAGGTGAGGACGCGTTCGTGGCGTACTTTTGTCGAGAATATAACAGATACCAAGCGCCTCTCCATCCATGGACAATATCGGTAGAGTCTTAAAACCCTACAATTTGTCAACCAAAATAAATTAACAGCGAGTTATGTTGGCAAAAACTGTAGCAATTATATAAAAGAAAAAATGCTAAATAGCTGATAATTAACTACTTAGCATTTTAAGAGGTGCGCCTGATAGGACTCACGGATTGTTTTTAGTTGTGTTGGTATAACGCAATAGGGTATTGATTATCAAACATCTATAATTTTGTGTTGCGCAATATATCGCAACAAACCACAACAAATAGCACGCATTTTCGCACGCATTTCTTTTAGCTGCGTGCGATTTTATCACGCTTTTCGCAAGAACTACTGGGCGCAAAGATAATGCTTATCAGGCATTGATGCGAAGTACGGAACACATTGGTGTCCTGCTGGGTTTTTAAGATTTATGATATAAAAAAACATGAATAATCTATGAATAAAAACAACTGGGGCGGCAAACGCACAAACGCAGGTCGCAAAAAAGTCGGTGATGCAGTCTTATACTGCCGAATGCCGCAAAAGGCAGTAGACAAAATAAAAACCTCTGCAAAAGAACAAAACCTTGCAGTAGGTGACTACCTAATCAAGCGACTCGGATTATAGCAAAAAGCGTGACGATGTGTCACGCTTTTTTTATTCAAAACTCTTCATATACCGCCATATCTTGTTGCAAGGCGCGTCTTCGTCCTCAAAGAAAAACGCATGACCTGTTTCTATAATCAGGTCTGTTGTCAACGTCTTGCACAAGTCGGCATAAGCAGCGTTAAACGCTACATACTTGTCGTAATCCGTCACACAAGGCTTGAACTGCAACCCCTTCGTTGCTTCAAGAACCTGCTCCATGCTCCAATGCGGCCCGTGATGTTCTGTACCGTCCTTAGTCGTGTAGTATATGCGGCTTACCGCTTCCTCTGCACTTTCCTTGTCGAAGTGATTGCACTTGCCACCACCCTTGCAAAACACAATATACAATCTTCCCATAATCATCATTTTTTAAATTCGTTGATAAAATCACGAAGGACAGCGCCAAGGCTCTTTACCTCGTTCTCAATTCCCTCAATCCGCTTGTCTTGCGCCCGTTTTTCGGCAAAAGCAGGATTAAGATCCTCCAACAACTGGTTACAATTTATCACCGTTTGCTTGTGTATCTCAACCTGTGACAATGCCTCCTCGCTTGCAGCTTTAAGTGCTTCCACCTCTCTTAGTATTCCGTCCTTGTCAGTTGACAACACAAGATGCCCAGCATACGTTATTGATGCAGTTTCGGGAATTGTGTATGTCTTGGTTGCACCATCTGCCTCAATGGTTATATCCACAACAAGACCAGTAGGCTGCGCACCGAAAGCCTTGGCTTGGTTATTGTCGTAACGCGGAACTGCAACACTCACGGCTTTGCCTTGATAGTACCTTGTTTTCTCCTTGTCAAGGAAGTAAATCGGGTAGCCAGTCTTTATGTCTTTGAATAGCATGATTTTAACTTATTAGTAGCACGTGGGGCAATCACCTCCCCACGTGCTTGTTATTACTTCTATTTCGACCTTTTTCGCGACCTCGCGAAAAAGCTATTGTTGTCAACCTTTTCGTTGGCGTCAATAGAATGGTTATCAGTGGTTATTTCCTTTTTGGAAACACCTCCTCATGTCGTTGCAGTCGTAGTCTTGCCCAAAGCAGCAATCAGTGCGGCAGTTTGGTTCTGCTGAGAGAGCTCCAATCTCGCATCTTGATATTTGCGGTCAATGTCAGCATACCAGTGATTGTTAAGGGCATCAATTATACGCTGCGTGTTGTCCTGTCCAGCGCGAATAACATCGCACTTGTCTTGCGACATTTGGTAGCCAACCGAACTAAATCCGCGCTCCACCGATGAGTTTACGAAATTCAAGTTTTGCTGCAAGGCGTTGGTTTGCCCCTGAATAGCAATCTGATTTTCATAACCCATTTTCAAGATACTTTGTTGCGTATTGCAGCAACAATTCTGAATTGCTTGAATAACGGCTGCATTGCCCTTGTCGGCTGCGTTAATAACGCGCTCTGCTGAGAAGCCTACTTGCCCTGCTACTTGGTCAATTGCAGAACGTACCGCGCACACTCCTTGCTGCAACTGATTAAAGTCGCAATTAAGGTTTGCACCAAGCGTAGTCAAGGCATCGTTATTACCCTTGATAGCCTGCATCAGCAAGTCGGAGTTGTGGTTGTCGGCCATCTGTGAGCGCAAAGATTGTATTTGGCCCTGTATCTCCGCATCTTGCAGACCATTGCGGTTGCCGAACCCGAAGCCATTGCCACCAAACATAGCAAGGAAGATAAGGTACAAGAATGGATTGTTAAGCCATTGGTTCGCGCCACCCAAACCACCATTCATCATAGCTGCCATTGCAAGTGGGTCATTGTTTTTGTTCGCCATTGCTGCATAGGCAAGGGCATCGTTGTTCCCTCTGTCGCAACAGATTACTTTCTCTACATTGTCCATAATTATAAATGTATTAAGTCGGTCGGGGAATATCCCCCGATACCGCAAAGATTGTGACAAGTTGCTTGTGAGTTGCTTGTTAGTTTTGTTTGTTGTTTGTGAGTTGTTTGTAAAAAACAGTCTGCCATATTTTCACCGATTATTTTCCGCTATTGCGTAACCAGACGCTTCTTCATTTCCTTCCTCATCACCCGTGCAGCAAGCCCCTTAAGCCTATACCTTGCACTATTCTTAAGTGAATTTACTCGCTGCTGACTCATTCCGCTAACGGCTGCAATATCCGTTTCTGTAAAGCCTATCTCTATGAGTGTATCTATCATTACAACACGTGCCGTAACACATCTTTCTGTTCGTGATATTGCAAGCTGCTCAAACGTTAATTCACTCGCTTCTAAGGTGGCTTCAACCACTCTGTTATATATTTCTTCAAGTTGTTTCATTCTTTCTGATTTTATTGGTTAAAAGACAAAGGCAAGCAGAGGACACCGCGCGCGGCTCCTCGCTTGCCAACTCAACACAATAAAATCACTTACGTTTTTTGTATATAAAGTAGTAGATTGTTGCAACAATCGCAACTAATAAAATAGAATAAAAAGCAAATTTCTTCGCTTCGTACAATGCAGATGTTTCAGCAACTTTCTTTTGTTCTGTACTTATCGTTGTTTGCTTTTCTTTGCTATTGCTTACACGCTGAACGTTGCTCGCATGGCTATTCGCGCTCAGCGCGTCCTTATTATGATACACTTTCCTGTCTCGGTACACATATTTTGTCAGCACTCGACCTGTGGTGTCTACCACAACGTATGTAACCATGTTGTCTGTTACGCTGTCGGTTGTTTCCATTTTGGAGATAACCTTGATGGTGTCATACACTTGTAGCGTGTCGCTATGGTGGATTATGAGTGTATCACTCGTTCGCTCCATGCTCTGCACCACCTTGCGCGCGCAACTGCTGTGCAAGACAACTGCACAGAAAATGACAAGAAGAAAACTATAAATTCTATTCATTTTTTACAGAATATATTTTGTTATTTGGAACATAATCGTTATCTTTGCATTGTTCTAATAATAAATCAGCGATGGTAAAATTTTCAGAGTTGTATAGGTTGTTAGAATCCAATGGTTGGAAAATCAAAAAAGGTTCGCGACATTTCAAATATGTTCATTCCGATTTTGATTTTTTCATACCCGTAGGCCGTCATAAATCAGCAGAAGTGCCTACTGGCACACTAAATTCTATTTTGAGGGCGGCTGGGTTGAAACAACCTAAGAAGTAAAAGAACCATGGTTCTCCGCTCCATATTAAGTGGAGCGGTTCTTTCTATTTGAATAACCCCAAAATGCCAAGTAATATGAAACTTAATGCTGTTATTGAACGCGGACAAGATGGCGGATTTGCCATCTGTGTTCGGGAAATGCCCTGGCTGCTTGGCTATGGCAAAACCGAATCAGAAGCAAGGGAAGATTTTAACGATGTTTTCAAAGAGCAAGTTGATTACTTCTTTGAGAAACACGGGAAATATCCAGATTGGAAAAATGCAGAAATATCGTTTACATACGATTTGACAGCATTCTTTCTTGCATTTCCCTTTATCAACGCCTCTGAATTTGCTCGTTTTGTTGGGCTTAACCCCTCTTTAATGCGCAAATACAAGCAAGGACTTGCATCAGCATCAGACAAGCAGTTGTATATTATCCAGCAAGGATTAAACAAGTTTGTTGACCACCTGAAATCTGTACAATTCTGATAGGCTGCAAACATTAGCCACCATAAGCAAAGATTTATTAGAACACCTTACTGCTGCACGAGTTTGCCGTGTGGCAGTTTTGTTTTATACGAACTTGCCATACGCAAAGTGGTTCACCCGATTTAGCCACCCTTTCAAGAACTTCTTCTTACGCGGATTTTTTTGGGCGGTTACATTAAAAAAGGCTATGCGGTCTTTCTTCAACGCGCCAAATAAGGGTAGTGGAGAGTGTCTGTTGATGGCTGATAATGTTATATTACCCATGATGCCATCTGCATTAACACCTACTATGCGTTGTATATGCCGTATTGCTAACGATGTTCCGCTATTGTAAGCCCAATCTACTAATAGGTTGGCTATGCTTTGGTCTGCTATATCGTCAGCTTTGCATTTGTCCCAATAGAGAGACTTGAATATGTGTCGCCACTCGTTGTCGGTCATGTGCTTTAGGTCGTTGATTGTTTTTGCTCGGCCATATACGCTGCGGAATGTGTTAAGGGTCACTCCCTTGTTTGTTGGACCTCCGCTATCTGCAGGGTCGTTTACGTACCCTCCCTCAAATTGGAGGATAAAGGGTATTAATTTTCGGTAGTCTGCCATTTTTTTTTATTTTTATTGTATGCCTTATTTTTTATTCCTTCATTCCTTCTTCAACTGCTTCGCCTACATCTTCATTTTTTCGTTTAATGTAAGCAACGAACATGCGTTTTAGGCTAAATCTACTCTTAATGCCGTGTATGTCGCAAATATGCCCATATATTGAATCAAATTCGATAAGCAATGCTGCTGATGCTCCTATTGCGCCACCTGTTATGTCTGTGCCTATGCCAAAAGGTTCAAGTATTGCTTTGGCGAGAAGCAGCCCGAAGATGATAAAATTAATGTACTCCAAGAACTTTGTGATAGTTCTTCGCAATGCACGACTTAAGCGAAAGTCTTGTTTTTTAATTTTTACGCTTGCAGTTAAACCCGACCAAAAATCTGTAAAAACAAGCACTACTATAAAGAGTACAAGCCATCGCAGGTCGAATAGTACTTGTATCAATTCTGCATAGAACGTGCCACCTATAATAGCTCCGCTTGTGGTGACTAATGGGTTAGCATTGCTTGTGCTGATTGGGTTTGTCATAAGCCAAGTTTCGTTTTAATTTGGTCTAAAAGTTGTTTGTCGGCAGCAGACATTAAGCCATCATTGTTTGCAGTTGCGGTGGGTATAAGGTCTGTATGTTCCTTATTGAACGACAAATCGAATTGGCGTAATACATATTTATTTTCTCCGCTATCCCATTGTAATCTATCACCGAAAAGACAACTCCAATCTTCTGCATAGCTGATTTCTTGGCGAGTGCCATCAGTGAAATAAACAGCACGTTGAAAAACCTTTGATTTGTTGAAGATTATTTGTCTACAATAATCATTCTCAATGCTCTGCATCATTGTAACACTCATTGCTCCGTTTGCATACGTGCAATGTACGTGTACAATATTAGAATTGCCTGATATTTCAATATCTTTAAGCGCATCAAGAGCCGCTTCCTCCGATTCAAAGTTTCCAAGGTCACGCGCATAAGCAGTTAAATTATCAAGCTTTGTCTTATCAGCTGCTGTCATTACACCTGCCTTTGCAGTGGTAGCCTTAGTGATTACAAGTTGTTTGTTGCCACTTTCTGCAAAGTTTGTGTAGTTGACAATCACCTTGTCTGTAGTACTCTGCCCTTCTGCAAGATTGTGATTTAGGATGCGAGCAAACACGTACTTATCCATCAGTCCGTCTTGGTTACGGTTTACCAAATGGCATAACAATACTTGACTATAATTGGTTTGTTCGGTGTCGTTGGCTGCGCCCCAGTGCTTAAATCGGAGGAACAAGTTACGGTCAGTGTGCGTGTACGTCCATATCTTGCCACTCAATGCTGTATGCATTTCATCACTGCTTGCCGAATAAATGTAGTTCTTAGTTGTTCCATTCGCAGAAGTCTGCACAGTGGGTACATTCATTGCCGTGAGCAATTGTTGTAGCGTGATAGTTTGTGCATTGTCTGTGTCGGTCTGCCCAGCAACGACCAATCGCACGTCCAATCCGCTCACACTCGCTGCTGCTTGCAACTCGGCTAATGCTTCTGAGAGTTTTTTTGTTGCCATGTTATTTGTTTTTTAGAGGTTTTTGCAATGGTTGTAATTTATGGTGCGCCTTCGGACGCGCTTTTTTATCATTCGCCCATTGGTGTTGGGTAAATTGGTGGTTTGATAATATTATCTGTCTGTATCAGCCACCCATTACCAGGCTTTAGCGTACCATTGAGCTTTATATTAAATAAAGCACCGTCATATTGCCAATAGAATTGTCCGTCTGAGCCGACACACATAGTAAGTATAATCATGCCTTTGCCTAAATTTAAATAGGTCGTGAAGTCTGTTTCACCTTTTTTGGAAAAGCGGCCGTATAATTTAAATTCTTTGCCGAGACTATCAGTGTCTGTCATTTTGTTATAAATAATAAACTTGCAGCCGACAAGCGAAAGAGCTTGTTGGATTTCTTCATCGCTATCTCCGTAAGGTGGTAATTGCCAATATTTGTAATATTTTGAAGTCTTGTTATTTCCGTCTGTTTCAGTTACCGTTTCGGGCAAACTATTGACATAGATGATGCTTGATAAATTGGGGATTATAGGGTAAGCATATTTATTGTATTTAATAGTTCCCAGCCCCGATGTACTTTTAACCCTTAATTCAAGGTAGTCAGCCCAATTACTCGTGTTAATTACCGTTACCGAGTTAAGCTGCATACCCGTTGTAATGCCGTTAAATACACCTTGGTCAGCATATACTGTGCCCTTGAATATACCTTCATCGGCATATACTTTGCCTTGGAAGTAGTATTGTTGGTGTACGGGGTCGATTGCTACTTTCAGCAAGTTGTGGTCTAATGCGTACATACCCACGACTGTATTGCCACCTATCTGCAATCCGTTAGACGACATCATGCACCCTGTGTAAGTACCGTCAATCTCTTTTTTGCCGAAGAACGCGTTACCACTTGCTATGTAGTTGTCACCGCTCATGGTATAGCCATTGAAGGCTCGCATCCAATCGGGCAAGGAGACTGCTTTCTTGTCCATTTCATTCAAGCACCAATCCGAAGCGTTTTTGCCCAATTCAAGCTTTACTTGATTGATAGCGATAAAGTCACCGCTTGTGCCTATTGTTGCTCTGAATAGCAATATAGGTGAGGAGTAAGTGCCGTCCGTGCGGACGCGGAAGGTGTAGATGTGTCGCACCCATTCTGCGGTTAGCTCCCATGTATGGTTTCCGTCATTATTAAATGCAGTTTCCTTCACTCCGTCTGCTAATGGCATATCTGCGCTTGCATCAGACAAGACGCGTCCTCCATAATCATATACGTATGTATTGATACTACCTGAGCCACGTGAGTAGAAAGATAGCGTGTACCATTGTCCCGACACGATTGTTGAGCCTAACGATTGCGAATAAAAGTCAAACTCGCGTTCACTGCTTCGCCATGCACACAAAGAGTTGATACCACAGAACGTTTCCATGTTGGACGGTGTTGCCATGCGGATAAGCTGCGCATCATTCTGAATGTAGTCGTCAGCTGTTAATGCTGATCCACCTCCGTATGGCCTACCCAATGTGACCATTGAGATGTCTGCTTGCGAGCCACTTGTTAAACGTACCAACACGTATTTTGTACCACTAATGCTTGACTTTGTGCAGAATGCTATGTAATGACGTCTCCATGTTGAGGTCAATGCAAATGCAGCACTTGCGTCACTTGGTGAGCCGCCTGCCTTTCCGTCAACGTAGATTGTTTGCTCGTTCGTATCGGGATAACAATATACAGTGGCAGTACCAGAGCCACGCATTGTAATGCCTATAACGTACCACGTCTGAGGGCCAATCAACTTTGTTACATCATATTGTAATATGTCCGTCTGTTCTGAGACAGAAGCGGAGAGCATATCCGTATCACCAACCGCTGCTCCCTCGTTTAAAGTTCCATTAATTGTAGCGAGCGATGAGCGGAAATTTAGCCACGTGCCAGCATAGTTCTCCGCCTTTGGCGCGAAGTCGGTATGCACGAGTAGGTTGTTATGTAGGCTCGTTCCGTCTGCTCCGTCTTTGCCGTTCGTACCGTCCTTACCATTCCAAACGACAGGAATAGTTTTTTGTGCAACTTCTACCTTGTCAAGGTAGAGTTTAAACTCTATTCGTGTTGCGCGAGTAGCCACAAGCGTTGCCGTATCTCCTGTGCCTTCTTGTGCTATCGTAGTGCCGCCAGAGCCGTCATCGGCATATATGGCCCACTTCATTTTACCTCCTGTAAACTTCGTAGATTTTAAGCCTTGCGTTCTGTATGCTTCAACGGTAATCGTCTTTTGGCTATAAGAGGGTGTCACCGTGCCTTGTTGTGTTCGCGATATTGACCCAACGGGGGCAAGAATGTAGTAGGCAGCTCCGTCATCGCCTTGTGGGCCGCGAGGGCCTTGCGGTCCAGAAGGGCCTTGCGGTCCAGAAGGACCTTGTGGCCCAGAAGGACCTTGTGGCCCGTTAATACCGTCCTTACCAACGAAGCCAAGCAATTCTGTAGCTATAACCTTATTACTACTATCAATTGTTTGTCTCCATAAATATGTGCCTTGCGCTATATTTGTCGGGAATGTTTCACTCCAATCACTATTCGGTGCAGTCGTACCCGATGTGCTTGTGGCATACTTATACGTAAAAGTTGGTATCTTACCATCTTTACCAACGAAGCCAAGCAGCTCTGTAGTCTCAGTTCCATCGGGATAGGTTGTGCGTTTCCAAATGTACTTACCTTGAGCTATATTAGTTGGGAATGTTTCACTCCAATCATTCGGGGCGGTAACTCCATTGTCGCTAATTGCATATTCGTATTTAGATTGGCTCTGCGTTCCCCACTTGATAACTACATTGCTACCGATAGTCACTGTTCCTTTGCCGTCATAGGTAATCGCACCCTTACCGAGTTCAAATGTTCCGTCTGGGTTAAGTGTATAGTGTACTTCTCCACTTTCTGATTGTGACATAACACGGCCATTTTTGCTATATAGGCCGAAACCGCCATTAGGTAAATCTCCACCAAGGCGACAAGCTAAACAACCGTCAAAAGACTTAGAATGAATGCCTGTAAGAATATCAAGTGCGGGTTGCCCATTTCCATTTGCGTGTATGTAGATTGCGCTTTGTCGTGTTTTATCTATTTCGTTACCATACTGAACGATTTCGTCTCCAGCCGAAGGTAACGACATAGAAGATGTGCTTTCGCTTACATAGTCTGCTTTCGTGCCGTTGTCTTGATTGATAACACCTTTAAATTCAGATTTGCTTATAGCTAAAACATTTTGATGTCCATTTCCATTATCTCCCAAAAAATTAACCTTAACCCAATAACCTTTTAGCCCATTGCCAGTCCAACGTTGGCAACGGATAAAGTCTTTTGCTGCGAAGCCGCCATATCCATGCGTTTCTTCGCCCTCCATGATAAGGTAATAGTTCGTGTTATCTTGTTGCACTTCCTTTACCTTACCACACGCTTGGCTGATGCCTAATGAGCCACAGATAGCACGTATTTGGTCTATAATTAGTTCATGTGCAATAATGCTCTCACGAATTTTCAAACTATCCAATTCAAGGATATATTTTCCATTCGCGTCTTCTTGCATTTTCCAACCATACCCACCAAAATCGGACATATAGTGTTCAGCCATTTCTGGTACTTTCTTGCCGAGGGCATTCAGCACAAAATTACCTGTTGCTTTTGCAGATCCTATAAATCCGTCAAACCATGTTGATAAAAGTCTTGCCATATTTTTAATTTAATAATATTCGCAAATTCCGTCCGCTGCTGTTGCAGTTCCGTTATTAGAACCTTTAGCACTAATCCCAGACATGAAGTTTATATTACCGAAAGCATTTTGGTCTTTCTGTTTTGATAGAAATTCAAATTGCGCTCTCAATGCAGAATAAGTATTCGAATCACTTGCTTCTGTTTTATCTTGTCTCTTGATTAAATAAACAGAACCTCCTCCACTTGTTGTTTGTCCAAGATATTGCAATCCTTGTGTTCCTATCGTAGGAGATGTCCCACTAATTTGCTTTTCTAAATCTCTAAGGCGAGAATATTCTGCCTTCTCACCAACTTTGTAGATAGGACTATCGAAAGGTATATCCATTTTCTTTTCGTAACCAATAACACGTGATGTACGTTTACCAGAGCGAAAGAAAGCACCATTATATAACGTTATCCGTCTTCCAAGGTCAAAATCCCATGTCATATCAGGATTAAGTTCTTTTCCGCTGTTATCTGTAGTTATTTCGTTTCCGTTTTTGTCTATTAGGTGAAAACCATTCTCATCAACAATAAACGTTTCAATATTCCTTCCGTATGCAATATCACTGAATAGCGTACATTCATACGTATTCGTGTCTATTGCCATTTTCTTTAATTCTTTTGCAGTTTCCGTTGCAAGCTCGTCTTGAGCTTTCTTTATAAGCTCTTCGTCAAGTCGCGTAACATCCCAACCTGTAAGAATAAATTCATCACCAACCTTTGGGTGCATTGCCCCATTGGGTAACATTAAGCCACCATCAAATTGTTGTCTTAGAATGCGAAAATATGTATGCTCAACGACATTCGTATTATCTTTTTCAGGAGGTGTTTCGCTTGAATTATATTCTGTTTCAAAGGTGAGGCCAGTGAGTGCTCCCGATTGAAATTTAATCTTCATATTTTCTCCGTTTTGTAGCTGCCATTCTTCGTTAAACGTGAAATCTGAGGTCTGAATGTAGTACTCAGTGTATTTTTCTCCTGTTGGTGTCTTACCGTCATCACTCATTACGTTTTGCAGCTTGTCATTTACTTTCGTAATGGTTGTTTTTGTCCGTGGATATATATCATCGAAAACAAGTACTTTTTCAACGATTTCAGCATCGTTTTTCGGTGTTTCTATATCAATATACCCTGGACTTTTAAGTGGCAAATGAGTTTCTGACATTTGTTTAATGGTTTCGGCATCTTGACTATTTGCTTTAAACCACCATGAAGGCAATTTGTTTTTTATAAGGTTTTTGATGCGATACTTATCGCCTTGCTTAGGCAATGTTGTTTCACCGTCTTCCCACCTAAAATTAAACTCACCTACCTTTGTTGAGAATATTGCCGAATCACTTGCACTTTCAATACCATTTGCATTAACGTTTGCAAGTAAAGAATGTATCTTGTAGTATTCAGCACTTGTTCTAACACACAATTTTGTACCTTCAGAAACTGTAATTTCAAAATTGTGGTTATCTGAACCCAAAAACATTAAATTAACTGAGAGGTAACACTTTTGTTTCTTTGTTATATCAAATCCATCAAAAGGAATATAGACAAGAGAACTCCCATCTGTCTCCGTAGTAATATATGACTTCGGGATTTTGCTCTCATTAATTGTAGTTTTATAATATTTACCGTCATCGCCTTGTTTATATAGATAAACAGTTGATAATAAAATATGTACTTCATAAGCATGATTTAGCTCTGTGTATAATACACGTAAGGTAAATTTATCTTCTTGGCCGTAATCATTTAGCGCATATAATTTGTCACCTACCTTGTATTCGTTTACATCAAGTTCAAAAATATTTGATTTTATCTGTATGTTATATTTCCCAATTCTGTTAGGTTCGCAATATTCGCTTACAGTACTAAAAGTTATTCGCTCAAAGTCGAAAACCTTCGTTTTTTCGTAATTTTCAAAATAATCCGAATAAATATCTTTATCGAACTTGAATGTTTTATTTTCTTTATCAACACTTACAACACTAAAATCTACTTCACCTTTATTCCAGTTAGGAGGCATATTACGTGACGAGCCAAAGGCGTACACACGTGTAGCATGTTCGCCTTCACTTTTAGAAGATGTCATATTTACGACATTCTTCCCAAGGATAAAATCTACATTCGTTTCTTCTGCATCTTGACATTTACCGAAATGCACGAAATTATCAGTTACCCACCATTCAGTATCCCATTCTTTCGCAATCTGATTAAGTGCATCAATGTAGTTAGTTGAATTGTAGCTCAATGTTTTTACTTCATCAAGGCCATCACCTTTAATATTATGAATTGAATCAGTGAAATCAGTATCTTTATTAAATATAAAACCTTCAATTTTCAAACATCGTAACAAACACTTTACTTGCTGTTCAAGATTTGCAGTTAGCGAGAAATTTGTTTCGCGCGTATTCAATGTGTCTGATTCTGGCTTATATTTATAGATACGCAATTTCCATGCATAGTAATAAGCATCAAGCTTTAATTCATAATCATAACCACCTGTATTTTCGTTATAGGTAGGATTTTGAATTGTTGTTACGACATACTTCTTCCCTCTCCATATTGCGAAAGAACCAATTGGAAAATAAATGGGGGTAACAAGCGAGAATTTTAACGTTATACTATCTTCTTTCATCAACTCGCACTTTTCGATACACCCTTCATAAATGGAGGGCATATCATAAAGTAACTCGTTATTAGCATTATAGATTGATATGTTCATAAGTTAATCCTGTCTTGTGGGTTGGGTTCATAGAACTTTATTTGTATCGTGCTAAATTTGTTATTAGTGTAGTCAACAATTTCTGTTACCTCTCTAAATACAAACTTAAAGCCTAATCCTAACTTATTTGCATTGAACTTTATAATTGTCGATGATATTAAATCATTCAGAAAAGATTTCCGATTAGACAACATTTCTGAACGTGTTTTCCCCTCAATTACGAAGGATAAAGACAATTCGCGAGATGCAATCTTTATTGGATAGTCTTCTGTTATAACAACTCTATCGCCATGTTCAATCCTACTTGTGTTCTTAACTATTTCCTTTGCTTGCAGGCCTTGCAAGAGCGTTTTATACGCTCCTTTTACAAGACTTGCTCCATAGCACAGAAATAAATCGTTATTATTTATTGTTGCCTGTCCTACCATTGTTTTTATATATTTCTCGTGTTCTTTTCTATCTTTTGCAAGCGTTCGCTAATAACAAACAACTCATTCGTATTCTTCTCAATGTTAGCAAGATGAGTAACCGAGGTCTTCTGAATATTAATTGATTCATCGTACCAATTGTTTCTTTGCGTTTCGATACTGATAAGCATTAACATTGAATTGTTTACATTGTCAAGTTTTGCTGTATCTAATAGTTGTTGTTCATGAATGCTGTATAGAGCTTCCGTCTGTGCTAATGCACGTCCGCTGAGTTCCTCAATACTTTCTTCACTTGCAGTAGCAAAGCCTTTTTTCTGTTCTCCGCTACTTGCCGCGTTCCCTTGACCAATAGAATTTGCTAAATCTTGGCGCTTATGGAAAAAGTTATTGCTTGCTTCTGATATTTCTTGTCTGAATTGCTGTGCGTGTGTTTCACTAATCTTTCCACCGTCAGATTTAACGGCTGCTTGATAGCGATTAACGAAATCTTCAGTCCATTTCTTAACTTCATCGCCCATTTGATTTTCGATTAGTGCTTTTAGCATATTATTTTTAAAGTCACTAACGAAATCATCTGCGCCTTTGCTCATATCACTTAATGCTGACATAAAGTTTTGGTACATATCATCAAACTTTATACCTGTCAACTTTTCAAGTGTCGTTTGTTGGAAATCTTCCGTGTTCTTTTTGCATTCAAGCAATGTTTCAAGATAGCTTTGCATATCTTTATCCATGCTCCCCCAAAACTCGCCATTTTTTGCGCCTTTAAGAGCAAGCAATTCTTCGTACGAATAATCTCTTAAGTAAAAATCCTTTGCTTGCGTTATGCTCACACCTGCCAAACGTGACCATTCATCATAACCTCCAGCTTTTCTTATTGCTTTGTTATTTTTATAACTGTTAGAATGATGGCCAATCTCGCGGATTTTAAGGTATGTTTGCATCAATTTTTTAGCACTCGTTTCTTCCGATTTATATAGGCTTTCGACTTGTTCTATTGCTTCTAACGCGCTATTTCCGAACGACATATTAACATATTCGCTCTTCTTACTGATAAGGTCGTCCCATATACCAGAAAGTCTATTGTAATGGTCAACTTCTTTCTCCCATGCAGCAATACCATTATCATATCCAAAGAAACCACCAATACTTTGCGCAAGAGATTCAAAAGCATTACTAAGATGTAAGATTACGCCAAAGAAATCGCCACTCTTAAGTGAATCGAATGCAGCAGTAGCTTCTTGCGAACTTTCCGCAAATTTCTCCATGCCTTTAGCAAATTGTGTATTGCTTCCGACATATTTTTTCGTTAAATCATTAAGAGATTGTACATTCTGATTTACCCCCTTAATAATAGCATCTGTCGGAACGACACTTTTGCCCATTGCAGCTTTAGCTCCTTGCAACCCTTGTCCAGCATTTTGCATTGCACTGGCTGCTTGACTTGCTTGTGCTGATGCTTGTGCAGCAGCATCACTTGCCCCCGTAAATCCTTTAAATAAAGAACCAAAGCTATCTCCGAACTTAGAAGTATTAACACCACTTTGCTGCAGGACTTGCAAGGCTTGTTGTTCGTCCATTCCTTTCAAATCGTCCGCATTCATCTTACTACCTTGCAATTTAAGATAGTCATTCAGGTTCGTTCTTCGATTATCAAGGTATTTGTCTGCTATTTTTTTGTTGTGTTGCGCTTCTTCGTTCTTTAAAACAGCGTCATCATATATTCCTTTTTTCTCTTCGTAATTTTGTCTTAATCTTTTTCCCTCAAGATTATTATTCCATAACGTTCCAACTGCACCACCTACCCAAGATGTTTTATTTTTATCAAGTTGCTCTTGAACTTGGGTATATTTATCAACTAATTTAGATTTATCACTTACGCTGAGTGTATTATCAGTGTCAAGGATTTCTTTTAATTGTTCTTTTACGCGTTCAAGTGTATCACTACTTAAATTGCTAAGATTACCAAAAGCACTCATCCAATCGAATGCTTTTAATTTCTCAGCTGCTTCTAATGTCTGGATTGCTGCATCACGCTCGCGTTCAAGACGCATTTTAAGTGGGTCTTCATCAGATAAATTGATAGTATCATGCTCAAATTTTTCATTGATTGCAGCAACCTTTTCTTGGAATGAGCCATATTTTTGCACATAATCATTCCATGCATCTTTTGATTGTCTAACCCAATCAAGTTGCGCTTGAACACGACTCTTCAACTTATTTAATTCAGCCTTATCGGCTTCATTGTCAGATTTCTTTATTAGTTCGTCAATTCGCTCAATATCGTTTAGTAATTTGTTTATTCTGTTACCTTTTTCGGCTGCTTGCTTGTCGTATTCATTTGATAATTCATCGCGGTCTGTGCGTTGTTGCTTCTGAGAAGTAAAGATTGATAATTGGTCAAAACGACTGTTTATATCATCAATCGCTTTGCTATCAACCATTGTTTCGTCCCATTTTTGAGCCTTGCCGCCCTTACTCTTAACAAGAGCTTGTATTGCATCAAATTCGGAACGTTGACGCTTCTTTTCGGCCTTTATCGCTGCTTCTCTTTGTTTTTCGATTTGTTGCAGTTCATCTTCGTTTTGTTGTTCTCTTTCAGCACGAGTACGAGCATAGCCATCACGCATTGCCGCAATTTTAGCCTTTATGATTTTTTCTTCTACGCTAACCGCGGCATTTGTTCTTTCTTGATTGTTAGTATCGTAAGTATCGTAAACTTTTTGTTCTGCTGATGAAATCTTATCATCTTGCTTCGCTTTTCTTTTTGCGTCTGCTGTTGCTTTTTTAGCCGATGATTTTTCGGCAGCTTTCATCGAACGCAAATTTGCTGCTTCCATGCGTATAAGCATACTCATTGATGCAATACTTTGTGCTTGTGTTTGTGCAAGTCCCATACGCGCTTGTCTTTCAGCCTTCAAGGCCGAAAGATTTCTAACGTGTAATCCGTTAATCCTTTTAAGATTATCGTATTGCTTTCTCTGCACATCATATATACCATTCTCGTGCTTTATTTGCCCTGTCTTTTGGTCTAAAATATCACGGCCATAGTATTTCTGTTGTTGCAGTATCTTAGCTTGTTTAAGCAGGTCATCTTTTTCTTTTCCAGTTGTTTGACGTGCTTTATTTTTTAAATCATTAACCTTGGTGTCAATCTGTAGACCGCGCTCTTTCGCTTCATCGGCTTCTTTTGACAATTTCAAATTTTCAGTTGCACCTTCGGCTGCAGCCATTGCATTTTTACCTATATTGACAAAAGCATTTGATAGATCTTTCGATAATTCTTTATCAGAAAAAAGTCCATAGATTATTTTAGCACCTAATTTTGCGGCTGAAATCTGTGTTTTTATGGTATTCGTTATAGAAGAAATACTATCTTTAACACCTGTCCCCATCTGCGATATACCACTTGTTATAGATGTCCAGCCTTCTTTAATTTCACCTGTTATGATTTGCCATACACCCTTAAAAATAGTACCAAAACCGACTGTAAGATTTTTTACTGCACTGAATGCACTTTTGAAGGTTTTTACAAAATTTGTCGTGAACTCGTTGGTTATAGTGTTTGCTCCTGTAAATACCTTAAAGAAGTACTTACCGAATGCAATAACAATATCTGTAACAGATTGCATAATACTTCCCAAGAACGCTGAAACTTTAGCAAGTATTTTTTGTCCTTCAGCACTCTTGTTAAGATACGTATACACGCTTTTTAATACAAAGACGATTGCTGCTAATACAGCGCCCAATGGTGTTGCAATAAATCCTATTGCAGATTTAGTCATAGCACTAAAACCTTTTATGGATTTAGTGAGTGGAAGACCCATTCCGTCTATAATATCTGTAAATTGCGATATAGCTTGTTTGCCTTTATCAGCATCACCTCTCAGCCAATTGCCAAACCTATCACCGAACATTGAAAAGCGGTCTTTCAGTCTTCCCCATGCAGTGCTTTGGTTTTCCAACCGTTGTTCTATTTCGGGAGTTTTGTTCGCAAAATCAGTTAGCTTTTTCTGTGCATCTTCTGCGCTTTTTTGAAATTCTTCTAACTTTGATTTTGCGGTTGTTAGTTGTCCTTCAAGGACTTGTATCTGTTTTGCGGCTTGTGTAGCCGAATCCATATCGCCAGCCTTTGTTGCTTGCATCATTACTTGCTGCAAATTCGCGATTTGCCCTTCCAAACTTCCAATAAGGTTCTTTTGCTCATTGAATGCCGTTTGTGATGCTGCAAGGCTACGAGCATACGATGTCGAAACTTCATCAATCTTGTCTTTTACAAGTTGTGTCTTTTCGGCAGTTTCTTCCGCACCTTCATTAGTGTAGCGAGTTTCGATTGTTTTTGTTATTGTTGCTTGTCCTTCATCGCCTTGTGTTTGCGCTTGTGCGCCTTGTGCGCCTAACTCATTAATGCCTTGCTGAGATAAGGTAACACTCGCTTGGAAAGCATCAAAAGAGTCTTTTAATGCCTTCATGCGTTCTTCTGCTGTCTGCGCGCCTTGTGTTACACTTTCAAAAGAAGGGTTTGAATTTTTTGCTTCTTGGTATGCTTGCGATAACTGCTGAATGCTTTCTTTCGCTTGTTGTTGTGCCGTAACCATTTCGGCCAACTCTCTGCGCTGCCCTTGAATGCCTTGTTTATACGTTTCTATTTGTTGTAGCAAATCTTGCGCAACCATATTCTTACCCTCAGACTTTGCATCTGCGTATGATTGCTGCAAATCTCGCAATTCGAATGTAGTATCAGATATAATCTGCCTTTGTTTTGCAATATCTTCGCTTAAAGATACAAAGTTTGCTTTTGCCTCGCTCAAACTATTGCTTAATTCAGACAATGACATTCCATTTGCAGTTCGTCCAAATTCAGACACTTGTTGTAATACGCTACTAATACTATTATTCAGGGCGAGGACAACTGTATCGGTCTGTTGTTTCATGTTCGTGATTTGTTGCACGAAATCATTTGCACCTTGCTGAACTTCTGATGCATCTATCGTTGCTCTAATTCCTAATATATCGTCCATATCGTATTACATTAAACTTGTTAAAAATCCGTTACCGTTATCATCTAACGTGTAAGGTTTATTTTTGTTTTCGTTCGTATTTGTATTGCTTGTGTCGTTTTCGTCAAAAGGCTTAATTCCTGGTATCGCAGCATTAAGAAGTAAAAGGTTAATGTAACTCCGCTTGAATACGACTTCATCGTAACTCATGCGAAAGTATTTCATTATTCCTCCGATAAACCCCCACGGACTTGTGCTTCGTGAGTATTCATCGTCACTTTCTTCGCACCTCTTAGGAAAGTCAAAGACTGAAAAAAAAAGGGAGCATCGAAAGATTTTGCACAAAATGAAATAACGCGTTTATAAACTTTCATTGTTGTATGCTTACGAATGTACCACCCGAATAAAAAACGCGCTATAGAGCTACGGAAAACCGCTTTTACGACAATATTTTGTAGATGCTTTAAGTCGCCATGAGCTGCGAGCATTCGTTCTATTGCATAAAATTCGCCTTGCAAATCTAATTTATCACACTTTTGTACCAATTCCCCAATTTCCCAAATCTGAGATAAGGTTAGAGGTTTTAATCGAAAAGGTAGCCACCCGAATAAGCACCATGTGGCTTTCTCGTTAATAACTTCTGATGTACTTTTCTTTTCTTCCATATAAAAAAAATAGAGCGGCATACAACGGCTAAACCGTATATGCCGCTCATGGACTAATCCTATATTAACTAAAAACTATTACTTCCAACGCGTTGAAGGCATTTCTTTGCCTGTTACAGCGTCAAAAACGGCTTGCTTCGTACACTCAATGTTGATGTTTGGGAAACCGCTCTTGCCGATTGTACCAGACTTCGTAACAACAAGCTTCATGTTTGCCCACTCGAAAGTACGAGAGGGAAATTCAGATGTCTTCTTTGTTACAATCTGAATTGCTTGATTTTGCAACTTGAAGTCTACGTCTTCTTCAACATAGCCTGTTTCGCTATTCTTTTTGTAACCGAAAAAGAATGTTGCTGCCTCTTCACTCATGTCGTAAGTCTGAATGGTAAAGCCTTCAGTACCCGCGTCACTTTGAAGTGTTGCGTAATAATTGTCACTGTCTTCAATTTCGATATTGTTTGTTGAGGGAGCGTTGTCGTTGAATGATAGTGAATCTTTAACGATTGCCTTCATTACAAAAGCCGACCATTCAGTTGGAAATGCACTTTTTGCCTGTAGCGTCTTTTCTCCAACTTTACCGCCTGCAACAGTTGGGTCACTTACAAGAGTAGCAAATTTCACACTCTCAATACCCCATGCGCCTGTTTTGTTTGCCATTGTATTTCTTTTTAAAAAGTTGCTTTAATTCTAAGATTAATGAAATATGTATTATCGGCATCTTCCATACAATTACTATCGCTATCGAACTCGTAACGAATACCTTCAAGATTTAGTTCTTGCGCATCATCTTCTGTTTGATTATTCGTTTTTGGGATTAATTGCGATATTTGCTCTGATAAGTTGCAAAGCTCTATCGTATCAGGTTGCCCATTACTCATGTTTGGCTGATGAACATTCACGTTAACGATACATGAATTTACCCATTTGCCATATTGAATTGCAAGATAGTTGATGCATACATAAGGCTTACCTTTATAGTTTGCAGTTTTCGCAAACTTGAACACCTTACAATCAAGATGTTTTCTTAGATAAACCGCCAATGCTTCAACTACCTTTAATCCATTCATAATTCATTATTCTTAATCATTTCTTTTACTTCGTTAACCGCATCTGTTAATTCTTGCTGTAGAAATGTTATCACGTTGTGTCCTTTAGCTTCCACAAATCTTGCGTATTCCATTCCAGCAACAATAACGATTTCCCATAAAGAATTACTTTGCGGAAAACTTTCTAATGCCAAATTTGCTGCATCTTCGCCTTTTTCGCTTCCTCTGCCGTCCAAACCACCTTTTGCAACTGTTTCCCCGTTGAATGATATTCTAAAACCTATGCTACCGCGTAAATTGCGTGTATGGTCATCGTAACCTCCACTATCACGAGACTTATATCTATCACGCGCATCTTTACATAAATCTTCGGCAAGAATACTTAACTCACGCAATACGCGTTCATCAAGTTGTGGCTCTTGTGATTGTTGGCTTTGCAACTTATTCAATATTTCATCGAAACCGAATGCTTCTATACCCATATCTTTAGCCAATTTTTCAAGGTAACAAATCCAACGACACGACATTCTTTATCTATCGTCCCGTCTTTTTTGGTTATTCGAATAATATCGTTTTCTTTGGGGATATAGTCAATTCGCTTTGGCTTACGCAAATAAACGACATAAGAATAAATGTAATCTTTGCCATCATTTGATTTCACCTTTGCAGCTGACGAATTTTGAACGATAGCGCATTTGCCGAGATTAACGATTGTTCTTGTTTCGATAGGATTTAATCGTTCATCTTCGGTAATGGTTATTTGTATAAGTTGTATTTTATCGCTGAGGTTCATGGTTTAAATTGATATACAAGTTACTACATCTTCATCGTCAGCATCAACCAAATCGGCTGAAATGCCAGCGTCTTTCGCAATGGCTTTAATAGCCTTATCAAGTTTCGTTACATTGTAGCTTTGTGATATTCCACCAATATTTTCAGCGGCTAAAACGCGAAGACGAGATAAACATAACATTGAAGCCAGAGCAACACCTTTCTTTGCTGACAATGAATATTCAGCATCGGAAGGGCATTCAAATTTAGCACTCGCGTCTATCAACGCTTTTTGGATAGCTTCGTCTGATACGCTATAAGGTTCTATAGTTGCCGCAACGGCTTCAATGTTTGTCATGTCTATGCAGTTTTATCAGTTTCGAGAATTACGTAATCTTCCTTGCCTGTAAAGACAGGGTTTGCCCACATTTCATAGTCAATGAAACGACCCTTGTCGCTTCGCCAGAAACCAACGAGATTATCGTCATACGTTGAATAAGATTTGTTCGGTATCGGGTCAAGCATTTCCAATGGATCAGAAGCCTTCAATACGGCTACAGTTTCTGCACATTGGAATACAACACGGTTATCTTTTGTCATGTTGACGCTTGTACCGTCTTGTAAGGTGCAATAACGTTCCTTTTCGATAGCGATGTTAGGCAAAAGAATGCTTGATAGATATTCGTTTACTTCGTTGTAAGAAACGCGTGACTGAATTACATCAACCTTGCCAAGTTTCAACTTGAAAGTATCGCGTATCTGCTTGCTTTTACACATCTTTCTGAACGTGCGAATGCTCATTCGCATCTTAAGCACGGTTTTACCCTTTGCGCCGAGATAATCTACAACTTCTTGAATATCATCAATAGGAGTTGATGTTTCATTCCCCCATGCTGCCACCTTTGCTTTGAACTTCTTTACACCAAGGTCGTATGTAAATGATACTGCTGACTTCTTGTTATTGGTCTTATCAACAGTCTGCGTTCCATTGAATAAGCCTTCGAAGTAAAGCATATCAATACGCTTCTGTGGAGCGATAACGGCCTTCTCAAATGGGTCAAATAGATACTTAACCAGCTTTGCAAATTCGGTTGAACGCTGCTCCGCTGATAAGGTTGCTGGCTTATCGCGATAACGGCCTTCAAGGTAATAATACTGCGCAAGTCTATCATTATCCATTTGCCACTCGTCTGCCATGCGGCTCAATGAACCGACTAACTCTTTAGCGGTTGGCATTTGGTGTGTTGGCTTTTCAGCATTCTTGTCTACTACTGAACCGACCATAGCCGCTGCGTATTCTGCTAAATAGGCTTGATAGACCTTGCCTGCACTATATTCAACGCTCTTGATTTCGTCTTTCCACTCTGCCTTATAAGTGGAGTTCTTCATTTGTTCTTGGATAAAAGCATCGAAATTCTTCGGCTTTTCCAATTCTTTAATAAGTGAATCCATTTTCGGTAATTGTTTTTTATGTGGTTAGACGATTAAAGTTTGAATGCGTGGCGGCATGTTAATGCTGTCTTGATTGCATTGTTCAATGGATATGGCAATGTACCTTCTTCGATTTCGTATGCTTGCAAAGTAGGAGTGCAGCTCTGTTGACCATCAAGCTCAATTGTCGCGTAATTCAAGCCTACAACTTTTGCAGCATTACCGTCATCAAGAACTGTATCTTTGTCAGCCTTCTCAGCTAACGCGGAAACAGTCAATGTGTCGAAATTTGCGTTTGAAGTATCAATTGCTGAAATAGTTGACCCACCGATAGTGTCATTCACTTGCAATAGGTGTCCTTTGTAAACCTTTACCGATACGCCCGATTTAGCTGCGTTTTCATAAACCTTTGCAGTTTTGCAAACATTTACTTTATCCGTTGCTTCATCGTATGCGAGTGGCGCTCCCTTAGGTAGCCACTTTAAGTCTTTCGGCAACTTGTCTTGATTTACAACGAAACCACATTGTCTGCGAACGCATGATTTTTCGTCCCATACACCTTCTTGAATGTTTGAAGGCTTTGTTTCTTTGTACATCATCGTTTTTTCGTGTTTTCTTATATGTGTTAATAATAAGTGCGCCTATGCAAAGTTTATTCTTTTGGTGCAAGAGCTTGTTGCGCTTCTTTCATTTTCGCAGCAAAATCGTCCTCTGAACCTGTTCCTCCTATACCAGTGTTAGGAATATCAGCAATGCCCATTGATTCAAGAATAGCTTTGCGTTCTTCTGCGTACTCTTGTTCAATCTGAGTCGCTAATGTTTCAGCGTTTTCTTCTTTATCAAGTTTGTATCGCGAAACAAATTTTTCTGGAATGCTTTTTAACTTGTCTTGTGAGCGTAAAACGCTATCAAGACGCTTTTGTGTCTCTGCTTCTTTATAAGGTTTTAGCGCATCTTCGATACCTGTTCTTAGCATTTCAGCAACTTGTTCTTTGGTTAGCGTAGCTGGCTCTTCAATTGGTTTTTTGGGAGGTTCTGGCGGTTCTGGCTTTACGTAACCCTGATACTTGCTTTCTACTTGTGAAGCATAACGATTACCAACCTTTTGCAATAGATTAACGTACGATGATGCACCGCTAACAGCGTTACTTAATTCTTCGTCCGTTGATTCATCTTTGAGGTTGTTGCTCGTAATAAGTAAGTCGGCAATACCCTCAAGTTCGGTTGCGTTGAAACCCTTATCAGAATATGAGGTTTTCAACAAATTGATTAGCTTTTTCTTCATGAAATAAAAATTTGTTTGAAACAAATTTATTCATTCGCATTTTGCATCTCAAAATCAAAAAGCGAAAAATCAGCGTTTTTGCGCCTTTTTATATCGTTTAATTAATTGAATAACCTTTTTAGGGTAGGCAGCATCCCTATTACTTATCCTATAAATTGATATTCCTTGCTTGCGTATGCATGCGCTTCTGTTCGCGTCTAATCGCTTTTGCTTGTCTGTATAATGGTATTTACCGTCTACTTCGATTGCAAGCCGCAAATACGGAATAAAAACATCTATATAGTAGGTTTTACACGGTGTTTTTATCTTGTATTGACGAATATAATCAATACCGAGATTACCCAAAACGCGACAAACATTCTTTTCCGCTTGAGTTGACTTGTATAGAAGTTCTAATCTTGTATTCATAATTAACGTACAATTTTATGTGACAAATATAAATATATCTACGATTTTGCGAGATATAGGATTGCATTACGTATTAATAGATATTAAAAAATAAGCGTATAACAAAAATAATTATGTTTTCTGTTGCAATATGATCTTTTTAATTATACATTTGCAATGTGTTTTAAAACAAGTTACTAAACTTGTTACAAAACATATTACAAAAACGATTTAAAATTATTCAAAATGGAAACAATCGAAAACTTAGTAAAGGAGTTAACGGAAGACCAAAAGCAACTCTTGAAAGATACTATCACTCATGGCTTTTGGGGTGACGATTATGCTGATTTCGTTGACAACAAGGGAAATGTCGAGGAGCATTCTGCCGATGGGTATTGCACGAATGACGCAAAGAGAGCTGGACACTTCAGCGGAAGAAAGATTTCGGCAATGTTCAGAGCTATTTACAAGAAACTTTGCATCAATGGAAATAAAGGAGAATTTCTTACCCATTATTCTGATTGGTGGGGTGATGGTACTGGTGATATGCTCTTCATTCGCAACGATTTTGTAGATGCTTTTGAAGAATGGGCTAGAGGGTGAGCTGAAAGGCAGCGTGAGGGGTTCGATTCCCCTCACACCTACAAACATACGTATGAAAGCGGTACTCAATATTCTTCAACAGGTTCTTTGCAACACCCGCTATAAAAAGTAGATTAGAAAGAGCCGTGAACACATAAGTTCGGAAAATGGGTCTGTGGAGACTTTAAAAACCTTTGCTCAAACTGGGTTGGGCGATAACCTTAAGCGCAATTTTAATCTAACAATAACAACTCTAAAATATATAACACAATGGATAATAAGTTTTTTGACTTCGAAAAAGCGAAAGTACAAACCATTACGCTGGAACAATTACAACGCACGCACAAGGAAAACGATGTATACAACAATCCTTTGAAAGGCATCTATCACTTCCAGTTGCTCAACGAAGTAATTAACATGTGCAACGAGCAGCACTTCAATGTTGAAGTGTACGACTTATTTGCAGCACAGAACAAAGACCGCGCTCAGCCTGGTGTTGTGCTACTTCCGCAGGTAGAAGCTCAGTACGGAGATAAGGCAGTAGAAGCGCACATTCTTAGACGAGTTTTCGCAAACATCAGAATAAGCGATTTTGATGACAGCGAGAACACTACAAACATCGCTATTGCTTTCCACCAAAAAGGCATTCAAGCTGGATTTGGGAATATGGTTAAAATATGCCATAACCAGTGCATGCTCAATGCGAGCAACTACATATCAACGTATGCCGAGAAAGGTGCTGGACGAGGTGATAAGGTAACGATTCAAGATGTCCTTGATGTTATCAAGTCTTGGCTCGTTGATGCACGCCACATCATTGTAAGCGACAGAGAGCGCATGGAACGCATGAAGAGCATAAACCTTACAGCCGAGCAAGTATTCACGCTGATTGGCATGCTTACAACTATCCGAGTAAAGTGCGACACATTGAACAAGGCTATCAAAGAGCCTGTCGTTTATCCTCTCAATCAGGCGCAAATTTCGCGCTTTACTGAGTTGTTGCTTATTAACTATCACAACACCAATAAAACGACCGTGTGGGACGTGTATAACGCTGCGACAGAACTTTATAAGGCCGACAGCATGAATATACCTGACATGCTGCCACAGAATAGAGCAATGGTTAAGTTCCTTGAAGAACAATACGCAATCTAAATATATCAACCTCGCGAGTGGGCCTTTCACCCATTCGCGAACCATGAAAGAAGAAAATGCAAAAACAATCACACGATTTAAAAATAAAAACAACATCATGGAAATAACAGTAAACATACCCAAGAACGATTACGTACAGCCAACAGAAATACGCCAAGAAGTTGTACAATATATTTGTGATGCGTTTCTCAGCACTTGCGTCTGGCGCATATTTCACCCAGAAAGACAAAGCGCGTACAGGGGCAAAACTCTATACGTTATGGTTTCTAAACGAAGTGGTAAGGCCTACGGATTTGGCGACCACGAAGCATCTGACAGTGACGTTAATATCCGATTTAATGGCGAGGAAATGAAAGCAGCCTTTAAAGCTCTTCGTAATGCTGGATACCACATGTTCCTTATCTACGAATATGGTTTGTGGAAAGGCTATATTTGCGATAAAAAGCCTTTTATTCAGGACGGAGAGGAGGTAACAACATTCAACGACTTTATAGATTAAACAACATGAAAGCAAAAGATTTTTTGAGAGACCTGCTTCGATGGGATTTGACCACTGGCTCAACCTATATGAAGTCATCATACGAATTGAAGATAATCAGTGGCGAGCTTAAGCCAAGGTCGCTGTATTATTTCTCATTCAAAAAAAGTGACTTGATGGCCCAGCCTGACGTGACGCTTACTTTAGGCGGTGGGGATATTCAATATCTTTGGGAAATTGAGATGTAAAAAGCACTCCTTGCAATGCTTATTGTATTTGCAAGGAATGCTTATCAAAAAAGAATCATAAAAAATTGCGAAGTATGACGAAATTCCATACCTTTGCAATACAAAAGACCTCCGAAAGGGCAAGATAACTTCAAGCTTGTGAGGCACATTAGAGTTTTGATTATTCAAGGCTCTAATGTTTTTAATACAGCTTTAATTATTTCCTTATCGTTGTGTTCAGCGGTTATTCTTATTGCATTGTTATTATAAACAACATAACACTCTTTTATTAGTCCTTTTTCAAAATCAGAATAACGCCAATATATATATTTAGCCAGTTCAGATATACGCAAACGTTTATTTTTTAGATGCATATCAAGGTCAATTACAACTGCTTCACAACCTTGCTTTATAGCTTTCTTAAATGCAGATTGTATACCCTTAGGGGATTCAATACCCTTTCTGTCTGCTACCATTCCTTTTATTGTGTATTCTGGATTTTTCAACCCTTTTTCTAATATATGAGGTCTAATATCCATATATACATCTGAAAATGATTTCAGTATAGAACGTGCAGACCTTAAGTTTTCTTTAAGTTCTATTTTATCTGCATGATTACTTATTTGTAATCTATTTCCAAAAAAATTATCAGATGTATAACCATCTTTTAAAGCTATTTGCTGTATAACGTTTTTATTCTCCTTCCACCCAAGCAAATCACCAACGACTTTCTGATTATCTTTCACGAAGTAAGGAAGCTTTCCGCTCTTGCGCGCCAAGTCCAGTTTCTTAGCATTGCGCTCGCACCATTTAGAAAACTTATCTGGAACGTTTGGTACAAGGTTGGGAGATTGATAAGCTTCGTATTCTTCTTTAGGCATTTTGCGAAGTTTCTTCCACTCATCACTTTTTCTGTCCATTAGAATAGGAGACACTGAACACATGCAGCGAGGATGCCAACCGCGCCACATGAACGTTTTCGGGTAATCGCCAGCCAATTCATCACAAATATCCTCTTCTGGGTGATTTGCAGACAAACGAATGCGAATGCCTAACACAAAAGGCTCACTCTCCCAACGTTTGCAGTTGGAATAGTTGTAAGCCATGTTTGTTTCAGTTATTGTAAGGCGCAAAGCATTTTGACGTGCGGAGCGATACACACCAGTGCCAACCTTTGCAAGATCCTCTTTAATGAAACGCACCTTGCCTTCTTTATCAATTACTCTTCTGCGCCATTCTACAATATCCTTTTTCGTACCGTCAGACATGAGCTGCTTGCGATGATACCTACGATACATCATGTCTGGATTATTAAGATATTGCCTTACTTGTCGGCCAAGACTTTCTGCCGATATGCCTTTGCCGATGCCATTTTCTAACACTTGCGAAACTGCAACTTCAAATTCAGATTTTGTTTGTTGTGTATAATTCCATACGCGGTCAGAAAGATTAAGTCCGTTGTCACGCTTCATACGGCTTTCAATAAAAGCTCGTGCCGTTTCTTTTCGCCAAGCGTCCACTTCCTTACCTTCAAAGCGAGTAAACGCGCTCAGCGCGTTTTGTTGCGTATTAGTGGAGAATAACACGGCTTTTGTTATTCCCTGCTTTATAAGCGATAAAACCGCGTTATTATACGCATCTAAAAGGGCTTGCACCCTATCCTTTTCGGTTGGGGTGCAAGTTTTCGCAATTTTAAAAAGTTCTTCTGGGTTAGCTTCGTTGACAGACTTATTTACCGCCTTGCTCAACTCTGTAATAACATAGTCATGCAACTTGTTGAAATCAGAAGAACTTTGCAACAGAAGTTGAATGATATTCTTAATGTTCATTCTTATTCTTCATTTGGTTCATTGCTTGTTGCCGTGGCAAATAGGTTCATTTTGGCGGCTTCTTCATTCTCTTTCTTTAAGAGTGCTTTTGTGCGTTCAGCATTACGTACCATTGGATTTTCTTCGATGCCTTCTTCTTGTGACATGGTAGCTTTGCCTTGCGTGGAAAGATTGATTAATTGCAACATTTCCATTTCATTCTTCGGAATGTATGGAGAAAAGATAGGTGTTACCCTTAATGAATCGGCAATGCGTTGAGGAGTGGCAAAAACACTCGCAGCAATGCCATTCTTAACAACGTTAAATCTTCGTGTGAACATTTCGCCAAACAATTCTTCTTTCGTTTCGGCTTTTAAGTGTGGGTCAGTAAACATTAAGCGAATGGCAGCACCACTTGTATTATTACCAAGCGTTTTCATATTCTCAAACGAAATATCGGGTGTCTGCGAATACGAAAAGATGATGTTTGTAAGATTTGCCATTTCTTGCCGCATACTTTCAGGTGCTGAGTTCCACGATACGACCTTCATGTCTGTATCACTTCCTTCACCTTGGTAAATACGGCCGACTTCACCCTTTTCCGCAAAACCTTTCATCTTACCTTTGAAGAAATAAGTAGGCGCGCCAAAATAATCATTTACATCACCCCAATTTGAGAGTAATTCTTCAAGTCGTTCAATAACAGGTTGCACACATTCCCATTCTGTTTCTTCTTGGCGATAGTATACAATGGGTATTTTTGTAAATCCATGTGGCTTTGCGCTCATGAGCTGCATGGTTGAACCAGCGTTAGAATACCTATAGAGCATCGTATTCGTATAAACATCGAAATGTATGGTTGTTTGTCCTAACTCGTCTTTAATAACGTATTTGCGCGCAAATCCGTCCATACGATTGTAATCATCAAAATGTGGATAAAGCACATCACCACGAAGCGGAGAAAGCAACATTACTCGGATTTCATTTTGTTGTGTTTCGTCTTGTGAAGGAACAATATACCACAACTCAGCACATTCACAACAACGGAAAAGGTCACGAGCCAACTTTTTATCGAAATAATCAATTTTGTTTTCGTTGAAGATTTCAATTGTTCTATTGTATAATTCTTGCGCCTTGTTATCTATTTCGCCTTTAATATTGTATTTAACGTTATTAGACAACAGAAAACCGACATCGCGTTCGCAGAGTAATCTTTGTGCTGGAACTGCAATACGGCAACGGTTAACGTATTTAGTCTTGTATAATGGCGAACCGTTATTGTCAACCTTATTAGTTTTAACTTTTATAGCTTTTTTCTTTCTGTATTGCGTATCCATAACCTTATGCTTCATAGGGTTATATTCGCTTTCTGTTTGTTCTATCGTTTTGTGAAAGGGTTTTTTATACGATGTAAGTAGTGTGTATATGGTCATCGGATTTCCGATAGCCATGATTTCTTCTATGCTTTTCATTTAGTGCTTTTTAATTTATGTGTTACATGATTGCTAAAAATTCGTCCGCTTCAAGGCCGTTGCTATTCTGTCCAAGTATCTCTTCAAGTACAACATAACGAATGGCGTCTATTGCGTGGTTGTACGCATCAATGGGTTCATTTAGCCATTTACCTTCTTTGTTTTGTCTGTAGGTATAATTTCTGAACTCTTTTAAAACGTTTACACTTCGTTTCGTTACCTTCATTTTGAGTTCTTGCATCTTGTTAATACCAGCCATGATTGAGCCAGAAAATTTGCGTACAGGGTGTATATCAATACCAGCGTTGGATATTTCATCAATTAGACGTGGATCTGCAGACTCGGATATAACCTTTACATCTTCGTGGCACGTTCGATTTGCATTTTTGTGCGTGTTGATAATATCTTCCGCGAGCATTTTTGTTTGGTAACAGATTTCATCAATCCATAATGTATCTCCGTCTATATAGACATCAACAATCGCTGTCGGGTCGTTTGTATAGCCGAAGTCCATACCTCTTCGGTGGTGCTTCTTATGCCACTTCGGAATATCCTCAACTTCTTCTACATTTTCAAAAATCAACCCTTCAACCATTGCTTGCAAGCCAAGTCCATAAATGCGCCATAAGGATGGATTTTTTTCTTTAAGGCTTTCTATCTCGTCAATAACCTTTTGCTCAAGAAATGGATTGTCCTTGTATGTGGAAATAAACCAATATGTGCGTGTTTCCCGATTAACATCACAAATCCAGTGGTCGTCAGGAAAGGATGGATTATAGTCTATGATGGAAAATTCCGTTGTACGCATCTGTAGCTGCTGCCACTCTATATAATTTAATTCGTTGGCTTCATTTACGAAAAGTATTTGGCGCTTAGAACCACGCACTTTCTGTTCATTATCTGTTGAAAAGAATTCAAGCCATGAACCATTGGGAAACTCATAGATAAAGTCGGTTTTGTTCATCGCTTTAGGATCCCACCAGCCAAAATCTTGCATTATCGTTTTGAAATCACGATAAATTGTGCGTTTAATTGATGGCATGCCAGCACGCACAATGGACACTGTCGTTCCTACGATGTTATGGCAACAGACACATAGCCATTGCACGATAGAATAACTCTTTGAACTTCGCGAAGAACCTTGCAGAGAAACCGTTGTAAAGCCGACATCTTTTGCAGCTTGAATGCGTAAAAAGTTTTTTGTAAAGAATACATCATGATACATTTCTAATCTTCAATTTCTCCAAAATCTGAATTTTTATGCTTTCTTTCTTTATTTACTTCTTCAAGGATTTTCTTGTACTCGTCTGTGCTTGTTACTATGTGGAGTTGCAATGGGTCAGATTGGATTTTCGCGACATCTTTTCCGTTCGTTGTCACATCAACCTTTTGCCCGTCAATAAACCTGTGTATGAGTTCAATCGCTCTAAGTTTTGTCTTGTTGTCAACTGAACTGCTTAGCGCAAGGTTGACGAGTTGCAGGTTAATCAATGCTGCATTTGTGGCGTCTGCAGAACTTATGCCCAACTTTTTCAATGCTTGCACGGCATTGCGTTGGTTCGCTGGTATGGGCTGTTCTATCATCATGCGCAACACATCAGCCATAGCACGCTTTTCTCTGCGTGATTTTCCTGAATTGCGGCCACCCTTTCTGCTAAGTTCCCTCTGCACTTCGGGCGGCTGCTTGTTCATCGGGATAAGATTTTGTTCGCCTTTATTTCGCATATTATTTGCTTAACAGGTTTAAAAATTCGTTCCTTAATTGCGCATCAGTCTTAAAAATGCCAGTGAGATAGGAGGACTTCATTTTTCCTTTTTTCTTCGCACCTCTCATAGATTTACATAGATGTTCACCTTCCATGATGAGAGCAATACCAAGAGGTGGATTTTCTGTACCCAATGATTCCGCAAGCATGGTTACAACATCATGAACAAGTCTCTCTTGTATCTGTAAACGTGCTGCACAATAATCAACGACACGTCCGATTTTAGAGATACCAAGAATACGTCCGTTAGGATTGGGGATATACGCAAACCAATATCTACCGAAGAAAGGCATCATGTGATGCTCACACATAGAATAAAAATCGCCCTCATCAATAACCATGTTATCATACACGATACCATCTTTACCATTTTCAAAGGTTGTTATTCGTGGCTTTTGTTCAGCATCATATCCTCTGAATATCTCAGCAAACATACGTGCTATTCTGTCAGGAGTACCTTGAAGCCCTGCACGTTCTGGGTTATCGCCAATCAAGGATAATAATGCCTTTAAATGGCCTTCAATTTGCTTTTTTTTATTCATCTTACATTGAGTATTTTTTGAGTTTGAAGAGATATTGCCCATTTAGGGTGAGCAAGACAATAATCTATAGCACCTTTTACATTTGCAGAAGTCTGTTCCATATCCTTCATGTCGCAAGGCTGCAAATAATATCGTGTAGCATCAATATCTTTATACTTTTCCATTGAAGTTTTATTAGCGTCATAAACGACCTTTAATTCGTCTATATGGTCTAATACGACTTTGGCATGATTACAGTATTCAAACTTGGGAGAACATGTAACCCAATTAGCAAGAGATAGAGCTTCATTAGCACGTGTGCCATTTGTTTCAACGTGAATAAACTTTCCGTTATCAAGCAACATCAGCATAAATTCTTCTGTTATCTGTAAAGAAGGTTCTCCACCCGTCAAAATAACGTGATTTGATGGATATTTTGCGATTTCTCGCATTATCTCTTCATTGGTATAATCTTTATAAGGTTCGTGATTTGTATCGCAAAATGCGCATTTTAAATTACATCCAGCGAAACGAACGAAAACGCAAGGTGTTCCAGTATAAGCACCTTCGCCTTGAATTGAATAGAAAATTTCGTTTATACGCATAGCTTTTACTTTTCGTAAGTTGCAATATTACCTTCACTCTCTTGCACTGTAGCTTTATAGCACGTTGGAATCTGTTCTACAATCCATCGTGCAATATTTTCAGCGGTCGGATTGAAAGGCAATAAATCGTTGAAATTACCATGGTCAAGATAACTATGAATTTTATTCTTGACATGCTTAAAATCAATAACCATGCCATCAGCATTGAGCTTTTCCGCCTTGCAGAAAACCGTCACAATCCAGTTGTGTCCGTGCAAATTCTCACATTTACTCTCGTAAGAAAGATTGAGGTGATGACAGCCTGCAATCTCCATTCTTTTTGAAACGTAGTACATCTTACAAACCTTTAAACCATCTATCGAATATGATATTATTATCGTTTACAGTTGGCGATGTTTGACAATTCTTTCCTTGCATTGCATCATCAACCATTTTAACACACTCATCAAAATTACTATATCTATATCGCTTATCGAATTGTTCTATATATGCAAGACGATTAGGCAGAATTGGTATACAACCGAGTGCCACAGCTTCTTGCACACCATAACCGAAATTTTCTTGCAGAGCAAAGCTGACAACAACCTTTGCTCGGGAAAGAACCTTGTAGTATTCATCTTTACTAAGGTTTTCTTTTTGAGTATTGATATACCTATAGTGTGGCAATCGCTCTTGCAACAAGTCAAAAAGATATGGTTGCTTTTCGTCTACGTTCCTTCCGTTAAAGACTATAAGATTGTCTTTGTGCTCATTATTTCGATATACAGATATACCCTTAAAATCTAATGGCAATCCCGTTACCACTATTTTGTTGGCATCAACATATCTTTTGCTTGCAACATCTTCTTTAATGAAGTTACTGCCAACATAAATTTCTTCGCATATATCAAACAGACTCTCTTCAAAGCCCTTGTAAACACGCTCCATTTTGCGGACGAAGTCTGTGTCCGTAAAACTTCCCGCATGAAGAATACCTCTTACTTTAATGTTGTAGTTAGAAAAGAAATTAAGATAAGGAATAGCGAGTAATGAAAAGTTCCATATATCAGAAACGAAAATTGTTTCATCTTTTCTGATTTCTTCGTTAAGTAACAATTCAATAAACTTTTGAAATTGATACATCTGGCGAAATACAGTATTGTCTGCATCTAAAAAACTACCATGATGTATTTCGTTAGAAAAAACCTTAGGTTCGATATAACGAAAATCAATCTTTTTATCTCGCAAATATTGCAAGATGTCCCTATCAAGATGCGTTGTGTAACGCTGTTCTATGTGTTCAAGTGGAAAGTAGATCATAATTTTCTATCAGTTTATCAGATGTTATCAATGATTTTTAATTACTTCAGCACCATTTTCGTTATCTTCTAATACTGAGCAATAGTTGAGAGAAAATTTTTTAATTAGTTTTTCAGCTATCATCTCACACGACAAAGACTTAAAATCGCATGGGTTGCCATAGATATGGCTGAGGTAATCTATTATCTTTCTTTTAAAGGAGATAATTTCAATTTGCCTATCATTATCTTGAACTTCTTTTTTGGCGCATATATAAAACATGTGCCGATGTGGAAATTTTAGAAAATCTACACCCGCGAGGTTACATTTAGACCAATTGTGCGTACCTTCTATTACCAAGTTTACAATTATATTTGTCATTGTTATCACTGTATCTTTTTAAATTCATTATAACTCAAGTTGTTGATATTTTCTTTTACATACAAAATTTTTGCTAAATCCATATACGAGCTTACCGCGAGAAACAACCTCAAACCTCTCTTGTAACAAAAATTCTGGTATTCGAGGTATGCCATGATAGACATCAAGCTTTGTATGTTAACATTTCCGCTATGATTCGATTTACAAAGGAAATCGGACAGTGTTATACCACATTTCTCAAACATGAATAATAGTTTGGGTGGAACTTTAGTATTTTTTCGAATACTCTTAATATCGGTGCTTTTTAACCCGTCTTTGAAAAAGCTAAAGCTTCCATACCTTAATGCGCCTATTTTCCATGAGCTACTATCTACGCTACTCAGTGGCAGTTGCAACATATTAGGATATGTAACATAGGCTAATCCATGTATTTGTGCTTTGCATTTGCTTTCTTTGTAAGCAGTTTGAAACCTTTTTATCATCCAAGGCCCTTTAGTTGTAGCTCCTCCAGCAACGCAACAATCTGGATTATTATCAATCGCATAACGAAAATAATCCATATCATTATCGTACATAGTTAAGACAAACATAGGGTTTAATCCTTGCCTGAGCATTTCTTCGTAATTCGCCTTACTTTTACTTTCGTTACCGACGACATCTAACATTACGTATTTCTCGCATTCGTTTTTATGCCTTTGAAGAAATTTGCAGTAATTATTGAGGGTTAGAAAATCAAAATTACTTTTAGCATTATGTTTCGTAAAAGCACCACTATCAATCATTAAATTTATCTTGCCTTTTCGATGCAGGTCAAATGCGAGTTCTTCAAACCGTTTATCATTACCTAAATACGCATAACTTGCAAGTATGTTGAGCGAAGTGTCATTTGAGTATGCACCCATAACTGTCTGTAATAGCTTTAATTTCTTCTTTGATAATTTCTTCCTTTTCTTTAATTTCGATAGGAATTTCAATCACGATTTTTAAAGGCTTTTCAAGAGAAGGTGCTTCTAAATCGTCTTCGATAGGAGGTAAATTATCGAAAGAATGACCATCATCTAAGAAATCACACTCCAGTCCGAAATCCTGCAACTCTTCCACGTCCCACTCATTGCCGAGCAAATCCCAATCGTTTTGTCCGAATGCAATGTTGTCCTTCTGGATATACGCGCGGAGTTTCTTGGCGTCTGTTTCGGCTGGCAACACCTTAACAGGCGCATCTTTGTAGCCAAGTTCTTTCATGGCTCGGTAACGCATATTGCCAAGTATAACAACAAGTTCTCCGTTGTTGTCATAAGCAACGAGTTCACGAAGATTTAGCATTTCAGGGTCATCTTCTATTGACTTTTTAAGCGCCGCAAAACGTTCATCTTTGATGAAGCGAGGGTTTTTCGGCACATCTTTAATTTGCCCAGTGTTAAGATGTAATTTTGATAATGGTATCTGCTTTGTTTCCATATTTAGTAGTTTTGGATTACTGCAATATTAGAAAATCCGCTGACAAGTTTTTATCTCGCCAGCGGATTATCCAAACATTACACTTCTTTTATTGCAATTTTGTATAAATAGAGCATTAATTTTCGTTTTATTATGTAGGCAGCATGCCTACTTGTTATCGCACTTTTTGTGTCTTCAACGACTTGTTTTCCGTCTTGTTCATACATAAAATCTGCAATATACGTACATGCACGTTCTTTAAGTTTTCCGTCCTCGTATTGTGAAGGTAACAATCTAAACGTTACTTGCCTTTTCAGATTTTTGATTTTACCGCACTTTACAAGCGAAAGTAAGTAAATGTATCGTTTAAACTCTTTTACGCTGTCAAATCGTCCGAAAACGTTGTTTACAACCTTGTTTCTGTATTTTGCGCGGCCTTGCTTCGTCCTTGGTTCGTTCTTATAGCTCATCTGTTGTCGCCCTCCCCGACGACAACACCTCTGTTTTTGCGGCTTGTAAGTTTGTGGATATTCAGATGCGCAGTAGCTTCGAGTCGTTTGTTAAGAACGGAGTGTAACCCAGCGAGCATCCATAGCACATCACCACTTTCCTTTGTAATGTTGTCCATTAGCTCAAAAAGTTCTTCATTAACGTTATCCTCGTCAAAGGTGAGGTCAGGCTTTAGCAGTCCTTTGCGCACTGCTTTTGCAAGCTTTCCTGTAAGTTCTCCTACTTCCTCGTTAAGGCCGAGTATCATGTATGGTAAATTGTTACTCTCCTTTGTACAGAAAGTCATTGCAAGTTCTTGGTATTCGTCGAATGTCATAATGTTTATACTTTATCGAAGTGTTGTATTTTTAGTTACTGATTTGCTATGTGTGAAGCCATTACACGCGGTGCGCACAGAGTTGGAAAAGAATTTCGGGCATCTGCCCTTGGAGAACCTCACGCGCCCTTTGTTGCGGTGTTCTTTGCATCAGCTAAATTCTTATAATGTTCGATAATGTGCCCAAATTCTCTGTAAGCCTCGCTGCGGCCCTTGTAGAAGCCATGTTCTTTGCCAGCAATGTATGCCATGTACGCACCATAAACGAACCCAACAGCAGTAGAAATTATTGTTATCATGCCTTGCCCTCCTCTTCTTTGTCCTTAGCAAAAAGCTTGTATGCGCGCTTCATCTCAGCGTCAAGGTAGGCTTTCTCCTCCTCCTTGTTCATAAGACCTCGCACATACTTCATATCTCGGTCGTACATCTTCATGGTGTCAGGAATATAGGTCACACTCCTGTATTTTTTCGTATAGAGCATGGCGTGTAAGCACAACTCATCAAGTGCCCAATAGCAATGTTCAAAATCCGTATGGTCAGAGTTCTGTATGGCATTATCAAGCACTGCATACAGATCTTTCAGATACTCTACTAAAAGTCTCGTCATGATTTATTCGTTTGAACTGGTTATAACTAATTCTACATCTGTCATATCGTTTTATGTTTAATCATTATCGGGCAGTCGCGCCCGTTCGGCCTTGTGAAATAGCAACCCTTGTGAATGTTGCTTTTATCATGTTCTGTATGCGACAGTGCAAAGCGCAAACAAGCCTTGCGCTCCTTGCAGCTTTGCCCGTCACATGATTTAATCTTGCCCATATCCGTCAAGCTCTTTTATCAGTTCTTTGTAGCTCTTGGTGGTGCCTATCAAGCGTTCGGTAATTTTGGAGAGTGGTAGTTTGAAGTCCCACAGAATGTCTCCACTACAACAATTACTACTATCATAGAATGTTACTTGTTGCTTGTTAGCAGCACAAACTCTTACTTTCCAATGGTCATAAATTGATTCTCTCACCAAACAAGGTTGCCACTTTTGCGGCACAAAGTTGGAGTAGTCGCGGTAGTAGGTGGGGACTTCGATTTGGAGGTCATGGTCTGTTTCTTCTGTAAGAAGAATCATACCAGTATTTCTAAACGCGAACACGCCTTCACTCCCGTCTTTATTCTCCACAAGCGCAATTATGTTTTTAGGAGGGTCAAAAATATCTTCATTTTCCTTTCTGTCAAAGCAAATAATTCTTGCTTGGCGTCCGTCTCGCGTAACGATGTGCCCTTTAACCTCCACGTTCGTTATTTTCTTTGCAAGTTCAAGGTTGAAGGGTACTCTCTTAAATGTTGTTCGTGTCATTCTTCTGGTTTTTTTGTTGTTCCAAGTAAATGTTCGTTACCATCGTAGGGAATGCACTGGTGCCACCATGAGTTAATGCAATTATAATAACCGTGCTCGTTCATGTTACTAAAAAAGTCACACTTCCATTCGTTATCATTATAATCTCGCACAAGCACTTTGTCGAATGGCTTGAACTGAGGTTTGGTTTCTTTGTCAGTCGCTCCGAACTTACTCCAATCGCGTTGGTCTTTTGATGGGAAAAGTACACATTCCGCGTCAGGATACCTTGCCATATATTTACCATCGCTTTGAAAAGACTCCTCAGCTCCAAAGTCTATCATACAAGTAATAGAATGTTTATCAACGCGAAGCAATTCCACTTCTCCGAAGATTGAGCTATACAATTTCGTCCCTTTCGGGCAATTCTTCAAAATTTCTGCAATATTCATTGTTTCTTGTTTTTTATTGTAAGACCTTAGCCATTTATGTTTTCTAATCCAATTCATAAGCCACCGCTTTTGCTTTTCGGTAGCAGGATAGCAACTTGTTATGAATCCGTAATGACAAGTGTACGGTTCATATTGTAGTCGTCCACGAGCATTGTCTGCATAGGCCTCATAATAAACTTCTCCTTCTGCGCCAATGTGATGAATTTTGATGAGCGTGTCGTCTGACGCATGAACAATGTCTCCACGATTTACCATGCTGGCTTCAAGCCTAAAACAGAACTGCCTACGAAGAAAAGCATCTTGCTTAATATATGCTTCCATTTCCTCTTTAGAATGCGTGCCTTCCCAAAGGAAATCAGTGTGACAACCATCGCGTGCGTCATCAACCGACCGAGGAACTGCATACACAGACCACTCAGAGCCGAATAATTTTGCTTGACTATAAGTGCCATATTTTCTTATCCAAATAAGCATAGCACCATCGAAACGCGCCCAATCGTCACTTTTTACATCAGGCAAATCTGAATTGATAGGAAGAGCATAATGCCTAGCACAACCATTCGTTCCGAAATAGAACATTCGTTGTTTCTTTTCCATATTGTTTTGAGGTTGGTCTTTTACTTTAATTCCGTAGTATTGGAAAAATAAATCTTCAAATTGTTTTGCTGCGTATAGCGCTGCTTCTTCGCTGTTAAAGCATAAGGGTAAACCACAACTCGTAGTCGCATGCGCACCACGTTCACTCGCAATCGCACAGCGGACACCCGCACTCTCCGTATAAGTCGCATCAGCACAGGAGAGGAGCTGTCTAATACCCTTTCTCTGCTTCACCTCCTCACTCTTGCGCTCCATTTCTTCCTTGGAGTAGAGTACCCAGTAAGGGTAATAGCTCAAGCCATCTTCATCACGCCACTTGTCATTGTTCATAGCTTTTTGAATTATGAGTAACTTGTAGAGTGCGTTTGCTTGCAAGAATGCCGAGGCAACGCCAAATGATTCTACAGTGAGAGCTTCTGCAGGAAGCCCCAACCGCTTGCAAGCGTCCTCAAAAGTTTTTATTTCGTGAAAGTCAAATACTTTGTTATCCATTGTTGTTCTTTTCTCTACCATGTTTTTTCTAATAATTCATCATAAGACATTCTTGTACCAAGTAGCTTGATTGTTAGATTGCTGATTGGAAGGCATTCAGCAAAAAATTTATTCTCTCCAGCAACAGATATTATTCCAAATCCTTTTGCAGTTCTCTCACCTGTTGCAACACGTGCAATCCACATATCGGTGATTAAATCTCTCACCAAAACAGATTGACATTTTTGTGGCTCAAAGTTGGAATAATCGTTGTATGATGTGGGTACATAAAGGCAAATGTCATCTTTATCTCCTTTTAATAAATTTAAAAAGTAACCTTTTTCTGTAAATGTACAAATTAATTCTTGTCCGTTGTTATGTAACACGGCAACTGCAATAGGATAAGAACATTTTAGGTCGAAACAAAGGATACGTACAGGTTGACCATAACCTGTCATTATTTTAGCTCCTTTGATTTTCCCATCTGTAATTTTCTTCGCCAGTTCAATATTGAAAGGCACGCGCTTTAGTCTTATTTCCATTTTGTTAGTTTATCTGTTTAACTCGTCAGCAAGGATGCTCTCCACGTATTTAACCACGCGTTCGTATTCTCTTCCGCTTTCTTCGCTATCAGCATAAGCTTTCTTTATTAGCTCTTTACCATTGCCATAAAAGCAGCCTACCTTCCACATCTTATTACTACGTGTCCACGTGAAATATCGTCCACTGCTCCACCAATTTTTGAATACAATGTAATCGCTATTTTTATAGACCTTAGCATCTCCACGGACCTCAGCTTTGCCATAGACATCAGCATCTCCACGGACCTTAACATAGTCACAGACAAAAGCATTTCCATAGACACCAGCATCTCCACAGACCTCAGCATTGCCACAGACCTCAGCATCTCCACGGACCTCAGCATAGTCAAAGACCTCAGCATTGTCATAGACCTCAGCATTCTCATAGACCTTAGCGTTGCCATAGACCTTAGCATTGTCATAGACCTCAGCATTCTCAAAGACCTCAGCATAGTTATAGACCTCAGCATCGCCACAGACCTTAGCATCGAAATAAACCACAGCATAGCCATAGACCTTAGCATCGCAAAAGACATTAGCATTGCCACAGACCCTCGCATTGTCATAGACCTCAGCATAGTCAAAGACCTTAGCATTTCCATAGACAGAAGCATTGCCACAGACCTTAGCATTGCCAAAGACCTCAGCATCGCCACAGACCTCAGCATTGCCACAGACATTAGCATCGCCACGGACCTCAGCTTTGCCACAGACCTTAGCATTACCATAGACCCAAGCGTTGCCAAGTTGTGAGAGATTATTCTCGGATTGCACGAACCCTCCTTTATCGCCAGTCTTCACATCTGAAAAATCCATTAAAGCTTCAATGCGATAAAGAATAAATCCATCGCATCCTGTTGTTTCGCTCGTTAATTTGTACTTTTTCATTTTGATAGATGATTTCTTTTGTAATTATTAATTTGCTGAATGTCGCTTTCTGTGAGTATTGAGCTATCGTAAGCATCAATCTCGTAAAGGTGCGCTGCAACGGTACGCGGAAACATTAGCTTACCGTCCCATTTGCGCCTTGTCCATACACTAACCTTGCTTGATATTGTAGTCATGTTCTGCAATCATCTTTTTAAGTTGTTCTCGGTTATGCTCGGTAATGGCTTCGTATCTTCGGCCATCGTCATAGCCCTCGGTACGGCCCTTCGCGTAACCTTCGCTGTAGCCGCGCTCACGGCCTATTGTGTAGCCTTCTTTCCAACGCGATTGGCGAAGGCGCGCCACTTCGTCGGCCATTGCCTCTTCGGCTCGGTAGCGTCCGAGCTTATACGTGAACCGTAGCACGACATATATGGTTGTGGAGTAAAGAAGGGCGTAAAAAAGAATAGTCAGTACGTCTTTTAACATGGGTATCATCGTTTATTGTTCTTTTTGCAGTTCGTCTAAGAGGTTTTGAGCGCAAGCACGCGCCCACCACGTTTCATTGTTGTTGATTTCGACTGCACGAAATGTTTTAATTGTAATCCAGCCGAACCATTCACGGCCTTGCACGAACACGTTCAATATGCCGTCAATAATTTTTTCTTTTATTCTGAATGAGGTCATAACTTATTGTGTGAAAGTTTTTCGTAAATGTGAATTTCTGATTTCATGCGCTTTAAGAAGTTGCGCACCATTTGTTGCCGTTCGTCCTTGTCTCCTACGCGGTCAACCATGAGCAGTAAAACATCTGCAAAGAAGTCGCTATCTTCGCAAGCGGTTTCCACATTTGGCACGTTATACATTTGTCGCGAGACTTCTTGCCATGCTCTACGCGCTAAACGTGTCTGCTCTACAGCTCGTTTCCACTTCTGCTTTTCTTCGCGTTTAAAGTCCATGCCTAAACTTCTGACACGGCTATAAGCGTCTAACAAAAATGTGTCTGTTACATCAGCCATGAGAAACGCAACATTGGTAAGAATGCGCAACTCATTAGGAATCTGATTAGTGGGTGCTAATTGCTCTTTCATAGTTTGTAAATAACTTTCGTGTATCTCATCTAAAGGGGTGAAATGTGAAACCTACCTTGCGTGCCTTGTTTTCGACTTCAAGATTTCTTCTCGTGTCATCTGTGTAATAGAACACAAGAGAAATTTTTGCAGTTTCGGGTATATAATGCCTTCGCTTCATTGCTGTACGATACCATTTTCGTTTTGCGCTATAAGGCTCACGGAATCGAATCCTTGTTCTTTGGCTATCACCATTTAACAATCTTATGTATTCCATTCGTCTTGTTCTTCTAACCTTTTCTTGTATAGTCTGCATCATTTCCTGCCACTTTTTCGTTTTATGGAAATTTCTGCCTCCAGCAAGGAATTTTTCAAAATCACTTTGTGATACGCATTTTGCAGCATGTCGGCAACATTGACTGATATATGCAGCATCTTTCTTTAGTCCCAATGTTTGTGCAAATTTTACTACCGCTCTCTTTGAGCAACCTAAATTCTGAGCTATTGTATCGTTATCTGTTATTGGGAAATACTTCCTGAAATACGCTTCGCCCTGTTTGGTTAAGACAAATCTTTTGTAGGGGTTGTCATTCGTTATGTAGAGTTTGTTGAATTTATTCATTTTTCTGTTTAAAAACGTACCCTAACTTCGTATAGGTTTTTTCTGTTTTTGTTGAACGTTTTGTTTCGTTGTTGTAGTAGATTATATTGCTATTACAATCAGTTTCGTACCCTTTAAGGCGCAAATAATAAAGCCTACGCGCTTTTTGCCTACATTCGCGAGGAGACATCAATGTGAGAATTTTTCTCGTTTTACGTGGCAAGTTATACTTGATTCTCAATTTTTCAAGTTTTACCATATTGCGAATGCTTTGCTTCATGCGTTCCTTTGCCGTTTCTGTATGCAAGTGTTTCGCATTTCGCTTACCTTGTTGGCTCTTGATATGCATAAGTAAATCTTCGTTTTTTTTTAATTTTAGTTTTGCCGCTTTATTGCGTATCGCGTGAGCTGGCATATCAAGCAAAATGACAAGTTCTTCCATTGTACATTCTGGATAGCATCTTATCAATGCTTGTTCTTGTTCTTTTGTCCAATTCATTTTTTTGCATTTTTAGGCGTTCATTTTTGTTTAACCTTATAACTTATGCGTATGCAATATGAAATTGCGTTAGGCTTAAAATAAAGGCAGTTTTACGCGTTGTTTTGCATTTGTTTCCATTCTTGAATTGACAAACCTTGTTCGAAATAAGGTTTATATCGTTTCCATTCTTCGATATTCATCGTTTCGGCACTTTCGCGTTCTTTTGCTTCTGCTTGTCTTTTTCGTTCTTGCTCTTCTGTTTCGTGTTGTTCGATTATTTTCGCTCTATCGCGCAGAAACATTCTGAGTGAAGATGTTATTACAAGTGGGTCAACCGCGCCATAAAAACGCTCGTACCTTCCTCCTTTGATGTAAGCAAAAAAAAGAAGTATCTCTGACATTTTTAAATAGAAGAAATCCGAAAGAATAACTCTTGCAGTATCTACAATTTGAAATGTAGTGAGTTTATTTTTAACCCCTGTATATTCCGAAAAATCTTTGATCTGTATTGCAAGCCACAATTCAGCTTTGTTGTTTCCAAATATGCGTTTAAAATCAACAAGCGTTGGACTATTACCTGTAACACAACGTTCTTTCTGTATCGCACATGTCGCTTGCATACTGGGGTTATAACTCGTCATAAGTTGTTCAGCCGTCTTGTACTGAGAAAGGAAGTTCATCTGTTTGGTCGTCAGAGAGCATTTTTCTTCTTGCGTATTCGGCAAACTCTGCATCGCGCTTTTGCCGTTCAAGTTCATCTTGACTAAGTCGGTTGTAATTGCTTGCATGATTATTCTGTCTTAGGTTAATTCTCAACCAATTGCAAAAGTGAGTTTTGACATCGGCAGTGCCGTTATGGTTCTTTTGGCCATTCATTATGCAATTCGTTTCGAAATCGTTTGTTTTCTGGATTACGTCCATTTTCGTTAAATGGAATTGAATCGCAACTATTTCTAACCACGAGTTATCGTGCCGTAACTCTTCAACTTCATTTCTTAAAAACGAAAAATCATCTTCTTTCGATGTCGGTGATGACGATGACGATGCCATAGATGATGATTCATCATCATCGTCATTTTTATTCTTGTTCTTGTTTTTATTCTTGTTTTTATTTTTATTATTGCATTGCTCTGCATTGCTTTGCATTACATCTGTATCCATTTGCATGCAAGTGCATTCATTTGCATTCTTATCTGTTTTATTGCATTGCTCTGCATTGCTTTGCATTATTTCGCATCGCTTTGTATGTATTTCATTTCCTTTTTGCCACCTTTTATTTGCTGCATTTCTTCGTTTTACTATAAATTCTTCCTGTTTTATCCTATCGTTATCAATCGCAATGCGAATATTGTCCATTAACGATTCAAGATAGTAAGCCATTTCGTCTGTTTCAAGTCCAAAAGCATACTTGCAAATCGCTTCATACATTTGCAATTTTTCTTCGGGTGGTAAACGCTGTAATTGCGTATGCCAGCGTTCGTAAAACACGAAACATTGTTCTTTATTCTTCATTGTTTTGTTTTTAAAAAGGCAGCAACACGGAACTTAAAGCGAAAGGAGGAAAGAATGATACATCGTCATGTATCGACAGAAATACCATGCTGCTACCTTTTGTTGTTAGTTATTAAGTAGACTGTTCACTACTGTTTCGATATACGCTTCTGCCGCAATTATATTGCGCTTTCTGCGCTTCTTGAACGCGTGTGTTATATTTTCTATATACATCATAATTCACGCTGTTTTAACAAATTCTCAATCTGTGAGCGCATGACCAGTACATTGCGCCCAACCTGAGAACACTGAATGTTGAATTTTTTGCGGTAGCTTACCCATGTGTTCGGAGTTATACCGAGCATCTTGCAAGCTTCCTTTGTCCCTATCCACTCGTCTTGTGGCTTAAGACGTTCTTCAACTCGTTCAAGTATTGATACAACACGCTGCCAGTCTTCCAGCGGTATTGATACGAATGTCTGTGTCATGGCTCATTGATTATTAGTTTGCATTCATTATTTTATCAACAAGACTGCAAACGTATTTGTCCGCTTTTATTACCTTGTCATTCAGCTCTCGTATAACGTCCTCGTCACGCACAATTTCGAGCGAATACAATGGCTTTCGCATGAATGGGTTGTACACTACGAAGTACGTTTTAGTTGCTCCTGTGACAGCCATGTGAGCGAAGCACTGCCAATAGTAGTTCGCTTCTGCTTTCTTCAGTCCAGCAAGTTTTTCCTCGTAAGTGTCTTGTGTGAATACATTCTTGACGAACTTGATGAAATTTTGCGCTAACGGGCATTTAATCTCAATCGCGTAGAAGGCTTTTGCTTCGTTGTCGTAGTACATTCTGTCAGGCGAGCTTGAGAAGTTCGGCAGACTATCGCTCTTGACTGATGGTGGCTCGTCTAACTCAATCGGTGTGTTAGAACCATCGCCATACTTCTTGTTGTAGGTCTTAGCGAATAGATGTGCTGCTTCACCTTCCATTGTGTGTCCCCAATCAAGTATTTTGCTATGTACTTCTGTGATTGATAAATACTCACCGAAAAGGTCATCGTTTTGCACAACGATAGGATTTAATGTGCGCTCAAATGCAATTACATTCAGGTAAGACTGAGCAGTTGTTGTCCACTCTTCTGATTTACTTCGCGGTGTCCCCATAATGTTGCCAACCGCACTACCTGTTATATAGCCCAATCGCGAGCGATACCATTCTATGTTATTCTGATTGTTGTTGTCGTACATCGTTATTCGTTTTAAAGTCATGTATTGAAATTCTGTTACCACTTCGTATTATAGTTGGTAAAACAGTCTGTAAATATGATTTTGGAATACTAACTGCTTTAGTAAAACCTTTATCACTTGTATGGGTCTCGATGTTGTCCAGCACTTGTGCAAGTATTTCGGCATCTTGTTCGTATGCCTCATAATAAGCGCCATAGTTAACAAGTAATATTACTTCGTTATGTTCCTTTTTTAGCATTTGCCATTCTTCTATTCCGAATGGCTTTTGCTCTTTTTGTTCTTGCTGTGCCTTTTGCGCTTGTTCAGCAACCGCTGTTAAAGAAGTCCGTCCAATTTCGTCTGTCGGTACATCAACAACTTGCTTTGGATTTTCGCGTACCTCAACAACTTCTGCATATTGGTCGTTGATTTCTTCTGTTGTCATCAGTCCCATGCTGATTTCGGGACAATACACGCGTTGCCAAAATGCAGCGGCTCTGTATCGTAACATTTGACTTGGCATTGTTAGCCACTTGCTACCTGTCTTTGTGGTCCAGCCTTCTGCTTTTGCCATTTTCATGGTAATCCAATCACCGCAAAGTGGTTCTTTGTGTTTCGTGTCTGCTGCTTCATAAGCAATTGCACGACAACCATATTCATCTGTGCCTTCTTCGCCTTTAAATTCGTAACGCAATGGCGAAAAACGTTTGCTCGCGTTGATACACGCAATCAAAAACTTGCTACTGAATGAGGGTTGCCCATGTACGATATACAAGTTCTGCATCACCATGAGTGGATTAGCTTGCATACGTGTTGCCATCTCAAGTGCAATCGTGCAGTTAGCGATTACTGATTGTGCATCAAGTGGCTGCTTGTTCTTAAACTTGTAAGAGTCGGGGATAAAAGAAGAAACAGCATACATACGTGCAATTCGCATAGTAGCTTCGAATTGCTTAACTTGCTGCCCGATAGGAGTTAAATCAAAATCGGCCTCTCTTTTAATTTGCAAGAGCTTTATTTCTTGCTCTTGCTGTGTTGTTTGTACTACAGGATTGTCCATTTTGTTTTGTTTTTTTGAGTGGTTAATACATTTGTGCCAACCGAAGGAATCGAACCCTCGAACGCGATAAATAAGCAACATTACTAACTTTAAACTCAATCATGGATTTTGCGTTGAACCTTCGTTGACTTTTGCTCCTTTTGGAGCAATGGATTACAACTTTATTTCAATTTCGATGCATTCTCCAATTTTGAGAAGATTGTTATCAAACATTCTTGTTAATTCGTAATTTGTGTAAGCCGTTTTAGGATAAAATTCATTCGTTTTTTTATCCCAAATGGGTTTACTATCAAACAAGAACATGCCGCCAGTATCTTTTGCTAAGAATAGTTTCATATTTCCATTGTTTGTTGTTTGCTTTTAGTTTTGTAAATGCCATGTCTTGTTAAGATCTGGCGCACTCCTTGACCTGTTATGCCTTGTTTGTCGGCAACGTACACCATGCATCGCCATGCCGATACTTCTGGGTGTTCCTTCTTAACAGAAAGATATTCATTGATAACCTTTTTATGCATGGCTTCTGTCTTCAGTTGATTATCCGTTTTTAATCTTGCACTCATAATTAATCTTCTTTTAAAATGTTTTTAATAAAATCCTGAATTACATCGGGCAATAACTTCTCGTTATACATCGCAATACCAATCGCATAAGAAGCTATATAAACAGGTATTGAAAGTGTACATATAACTTTATGTATTGATTGATATCCGTTACATACGTTGCCTATGTAGAGCATTGTTGTTGCTGTTGCAAATAGCAACAAAACAACTGTCATGTTAACCCATTTCATAATTGGTTGTAAAAGATTTTTATCTGTACTTTGATTAATATTCAATTACGTAAAATTTAGTAGCGTCATCATCAAGCAACCACATAGCTATGTCATCGCAAGTGTCTTTAGTAAGATATTCTTGTGGGATACCATAGCTGCAACGTTGAAGCTCGTCAAGTATAACACCTACGATTTCGTCTTGCCCAATGTTGCTAATGTTTTCTTCTTCTTCGGACGAAATAGCGAAGGTTTTAACTTCGTCATCGTTTCTTTGTAATGTTAAGTTTGCCATTTTCTTTGAGTTTTATTATTTGTGATTGCGAGCGGAATCGAACCGCTTAATGTCCTAATATTCAACTTGTCGGCTAACTACAAAGCTATATCTATGGCCTATCCATTTAACCACCTATCGCAATCTTTTGTGTAGCTATTCTCCCGAACCGCGTACACACAACACATTTAGTATGAATTTTGGAACAAAAATTTAATCGTTACTTCTTGTTAGAAAATAATTTTGTTAAAGTAATTGTAATCACCTTTTGCAAAAAAGGTAGCAACTTTCTTCGCTGCGGTTTTTGTTAAAAATATTGGGTTGAGACCAATTCTCACGTATTCAACGTCTTGTGAAATGTATTCCATTGCGGTTGCGTTATCCATTGCTTGCAACTTTGCAGCTTTATCGTTAGCAATGATTACGTTCATATTTAAGTTGAAGTACTTACTAATTAATGTAGCTTTCATTTTGATTAAGTTTTTAATTTGTTGTTAGTAATGTTTGCTTACATAAGTTTAATGCCTGTCTCTTATACACATCTCCGAGCCCACGAGACTAGGCATGATCTC
>ERZ1027239.23-NODE-23-length-53465-cov-16.840386_pt1 | contig 53465 bp, 69 predicted proteins | sample MGYA00519476_ERZ1027239 | MGnify/ENA primary metagenome ERZ1027239 (study PRJEB26926, sample SAMN06164636) | human gut metagenome | biome: ENVO:00009003; feature: ENVO:2100002; material: ENVO:00002003 | host: Homo sapiens | place: USA | collected 2012 ... | reverse complement strand
AGCCATCCGTAAACTCATTTATACGACCAATACGGTTGAGGGGTATCACAGACAGGTAAGAAAGGTCACAAAGACTAAAGGGGTCTTTCCTACGGATAATTCTTTGGAGAAGCTTGTGTACTTAGCTTACCGCAACATCCGTAAGAAATGGACTATGCCACTGGCAAATTGGGGACAACTTTCTCAACAATTGGCAATAAAATTTGGAGATAGATTTAAAATTATGTAACTTTGCAGCCGAAAAGGCTTCCCTGCTGGGGGCATGCCCCCAGCAGGGAGTGGGAATGAAAGTTAAGAACAAGCCTTGACACAGTTTAAATTACACCCCCGAATAAAAAAATCTCTGTAAGGTAGCCAGCCTTGCAGAGATTTTTATTTTTCTAGTTGAGAAAATTATTTTTCCTAGTTATCTCTTTTACCAAGATATTTAATCTTTACTGAATGTTGAGAGGTTTTGATATTTACATCAACACGATACGTGCCATTGTCCTCTTTCTCTATACAATAATAGCTATCACTTGAAAACTCTTTTAGATTTTGATACTGATAAGACATGTTTTCTTTTATCACATCTACAAATTCAATACAATCAATCGCATCCGAGAAATACACTTTTTTATTATAGTCAATATCGCTAAATGAATCTTTATAATGTACACCTATGGCATTGATGTGATTATTCTCATACGAGCCTATTGCGAAATACCCACCATATATATTTAAATAGTTAACTTGCAGGCGGTTTCCATTTACCTCTATATAGTTAGCAGACAATTCGTCATAAGAATCCTTGCTGCAAGATACCAACGCAACAAGAATCGCCAGCAAAAACAAAATCTTTTTCATATCTCATAATTATATTAGTAACACATTTTCTCGATGCCTTTTCTTTATATCATTTTTCCTTCATAATGTACAACCGTCTTATATTTAGACGAACCTATATATATATCAACGATATACTTATCACCATTCTTCTTGATTAAGTAAAAACTATCAGAAGAGCCATCTGTTAAGTTGCATTTTCTGTAGTTATCAACTAACTCAAAATACTCCAAATACTCGTCTGTCTCAACGAAATATATCTTTTCGTCAATCGGAACTTTATACCAAGTATAACCGAAAGAAATATAAGTTCCATCCTTCTTGGAGCCTATACGAAAATCTGTTTCGTTTTCAATCGCAAATTTATCAATCTCATGTCTAACTCCAGCAATCTCAATGTAGTTTGAAGTCATCCCAACTTCCTCACTAGAATCCTTGCTACATGATACCAGCAGCAAGACAAACATTATAAAACATAAAATTCTCTTCATATCTCACACATTTAAATTAATAACATATCTTGCAAGGAGTTCTGCCCATATCCTCAGCTTCCTCTTCACTTACCTCTTCTATTTCTCCTGAGCAGCGAGAGAGACCTTTGCAGTCTCGGTCGCAATGGTAACGCTTGGACGAACCGCCAGTACAGATAAATACATTACCACCAGAGTCAGCCGACTTTACGGCAGACACCTTCTTCTCAGGTTCTACATCAGCAGACTTCTTGGAAGAACTGCTGCATGATGCCATAAGGATGATGGCTAAAAGTAATACTATATGTTTCATAATTCTTCATTTACATAATTATATGGACCATAATCTAAGAAAACGGTATATGTTTTACCGCTATGAACAACGAAAACACTAAATCCATATTCATCTGAATTTATAGGTGATTCGCCACCATAAGCAGCAATAAACCCATTATCATCCTTATACACAATTGTGTTCTCGTATTTACTCTTTAACTTTTTTATAATTTTATATCTAAAATTCTTTGCCAAAGATAAATCTTCGAAACGTCTTCCCATTACACACTCATTAAAATAAGTCAAGTAACCATCAGATTGAAATTTAAAAGATATAAACTCAAAAGGAATATCAGCATAATCCCTTTCGAAATACCATATTTCATTTTTATCATCTATTTCAGGTTCTCCATACTTATTAAACAAGTGTGTTTTTGCTACATTATAAGACTGCCCGAAAGGAACACCGCAAATAGAACTCTGTGCATATAATATATATGTACAAAGAAACATAAATGCAGATAAAAATAATCTTTTCATACCTACCACATTTTAATTATCCGACATTTGCTTGTCGCATGCCACCGCCTAAGATAGATAGTAGCTGGTCATAGCGTTTCTCCAGTTCCTCGTACTTTGCCTTCCAGACAGAATCATCAGAATCTGATTCTTTAGGATGAATAGCATCAGCAGCATAATCTACACTAGTCTTTTCTGCAACATATTCGGCAGTTTCGCCTACTTCTATTGGCTCAACACCACGCATCAACCATTCAGCAGACACATCTGGGTAGGCTTTTAGGAAGTTCTCTACCAACGTGGAAGACAACGTCTGCTCACCTTTAACTTGTCTAAGAACCGTAGATTGATTCATATTAAGCGTTTTTGCCAAGGCGTTCAATGATATACGATTATCATCAATATACGCTTTAATTCTTTGATACACAGTTATTTCCATACATTTTACATTTTTATACTATACTTAAACTATGCAAATCGGGATAACTTTTTCCCAAAATATTTGGTTAGTTAGGCGGATTTGCTTACCTTTGCACTCGTAAACAACAAGTTGCTTAATTATTAGAAGCAAAAGTACAATAAAAAATTAAGATATGCAAGTAAAAAAGATAAAAATTATCAAAGTTTCGCTTGAAGGACGAAAAAAACTTGCTGAGCGATATGGTTGCCGAAGGGAAACCATCTACAACGCTCTAGGTTTTAGAAGTCAGAGCAAGCAAGCCGAAGACATCAGGAATGATGCCCTGAATGAGTTCGGAGGTGTTAAGGCAGACAAGGTAGTGTTCTACTAGGAAGGAGGTGAATATGATTAAGAGATTATTCAGAACGTGGCTGAGGATAAAGATGTTCTATATTCTTGGCGAATCATGTACCAACTTTGAAGAATGCTTCAACTGGGTATATAACTCGCCAATAATAGAATGGAGTTACAGAGTTCACTTATGTGGTTTTTACCAAAGATACGACTCTGTTGACATCGAGAAACTAAAGAGCTTCGAGGTTATTTTCCACAAGTAAGAAAACATGAACAAATGTTTCTGTTGGCTTGTTTGGATAATACTGACATGAAGAAGATGAAGTGATTTGCTTAACAACATAGTTGTCGCTTTCCAACTTCTCGATTTCTTCATCAAGATTGAAGTCTACGAGAGTACCATTCTCGTTTACTTTAGAATGTAAATGTACGATTTTCTGTTTCATACGAAATTGAATTAAGTTAAAATAAAAATTTGTCACCTGCAAAGGTACAAAATAAAAACTACAATCGGGCAATGGTAGATATAATAATGTATAAAATGAAAATTTGTCACTTTCTGTTTCATACACTACCGCCCGATTTTAAAAATGGAGGAATCCTATGAATGAAATCGTTTACAGAGGTGAAAGCAACCAACCTCTAACAAATAGCAAACTGGTTGCTGAGGTCTTTGAGAAACCTCATGATAATGTTCTCAAAGCGATAAGGAAGATACTTCAAGGGGGTATCGTTAAAAACGACGAGACCCCGATGTTTGAAGAAACGACATACGTCAATGAGCAGAACAAACAGAGTTATCCTATGTTCATTATGAACCAAGATGGTTTCACTCTGCTGGCGATGGGATTCAATGGCAAGAAAGCGATGGAGTTCAAACTGAAATACATCGAAGCCTTCAACGCTATGAAGAGACAGATTGAGCAATCCAATCCATCCGTCCCTCAGAACTATCTCGAAGCTCTCAAATCTCTGGTCAAGGCTGAGGAGGAGAAACAGCAGCTAGCTTTGGAAAATAAGAAGCAGCAGGAACAAATCGTCACTATCAGCAAGACGAACATGGAACTCGGCAACAAGATTACCGAAATGCTGCCAAAGGTTAGCTACTACGACAAAATCTTGCAGAGTAATGCCACCATGACCGTTACTCAGATTGCTCAGGACTACGGAATGAGTGCCATGAGGTTAAATAAGGAGTTGGAGTCTATGAGAATCCAACACAAGGTAAGAGGTCAATGGATATTGTTTGCCCAGTTCTTAGAAGGTGGATATGTTCACAGCAGAGCAGTAGACATATTAAGGAGTGATGGTCGGCACGATGTGAAGTACAACACCGAGTGGACAACGAAAGGAAGAATCTTCCTATATGAATCACTCAAAGCGAAGGGCATTCTCCCCTTGATAGAGCAGGAGAACACTCCCAGCGATAAGGGCACTGGTAGAACAGAGCCAGCCAAGGCAGCTAGTGCCAGTCAACAAACCATCAAATTCAACTGATATGATAGACAAAGAAATTAAGGAGCAGCTAGACCGCATAGAGCAGTATTCGCTCATAGCTGCAAAGAATGTGCTCAACATTAATGAAGCTGCAATCATTCTTGGTATGACGGTTAGAGGAGTGAGAGAGAACGTCAGGAACCGCATCATTCCTTGCTATAAACCAAACGTCAACCGACTCTACTTTAAAAAGAGCGAGTTGGAAGAGTGGATGACTCAGAATCGCAGAAAGAGCATGGCAGAGTTGAAATCAGAGGCAGCAGCCTATTGTTTTACCCATTAAACAGATAAACTTATGATAGCAGATGTAATGTTGGTAGCCAGCGTAATCGCTTTCGCTGTTGCCGTTAAGGAAATTCACTCCTACTTCAAGGAAGTAGGCAAGTAAGATATATGGAGATTGAACCTCACAAGAATAGTTAAGTATTAAGTTATTAGTGTGTTAAGTCTTATAATATTTCAGTCATTGAAAACAGCAGAGGTTTTTTGGAGTTTGCTACTCCCAGTCTCCACTATAACTTTGTCGTTATAATTTTACATGTTTTAAGTTTTTACCCAGCGCAAGTAACTCAGTTGGTAGAGTATGAAGGTTCTTCCCCCTTCGAGGTCGTGGGTTCGAGTCCCACCTTGCGCCCCATATAGCCCGATTCCAAGGCTTTATATCGGATAGGATAAACCTTCCTAGAGAGGTACACGTACCCAAAAGGAGCATCATTAACCACAGATGGTGCTTAGACGTGGAAGTGGCAAGCGAGTACATACACCTGATAGGTGGAATTTGGAAAAACTTGGAGTTCACTTGTGAAGATGCAGACCAGATGCCGTGACCCTTATATAATAAGGTAGCATCTAAAGGTAGGAGCGCACAACTACAAATCGGTTCTAATGCAGCCAGCACGCTTTCTTTCTATTCGGTTCAATAGTTATAATTGGTTATTTTATAGAAATCAGATATATCACAATATGTGCGATTACTAGTGCTGGGAGTCCTAAGCCTCCATAAATGCAGAAGGGAACCAAGGAGCGATTCACCATCCGCCAAGATTGTATAGATGTCGCTCCACGGAGGTGGCAGTTTTAATCATATTCATTTTACTGCCCCTCCTTTTCTAAAGGAAATTGCAAATATTGACATATTAGTAAATTTCATACAGATTACATTTCGATGCGGTAGCGACCGCTCAGGTTAAACAAAAATAAAAAACTCTCGCCCCACCATTCGTGAGAATCGTGGGGTTTTTAATTTGAACATTTAAACCATACAATATGAGATATAAAGCAAATAGTTGTCACGATTGTATATTCTTGACAATATGTGACAACCCGAATAAGAACCCAGATGGTGGCTACAAATGCAGCCGCTATGAATGGAAATATCAATAACAACTTACATATAAGATATGAAAGAACTTATCGCAATTCAGTCAGAACTGAAAGCCCCGAAGAGTCAGTTCAACAAATTCGGTGGCTACAAGTATCGCAAGGCTGAGGACATCTTAGAAGCTGTCAAGCCTTTACTCAACAAGCAGAAATGCACGCTAACCATTACAGATGATATTGTGATGGTAGGCAACCGCATTTATGTTAAGGCAACCGCCACTATCAAGAACGAGAAGGGCGAGTTTGAAACAACTACTGGCTGGGCTAGAGAAGAAGAAACCAAAAAGGGTATGGATGGCAGTCAGATTACTGGAGCATCATCCTCCTATGCCCGAAAGTATGCTCTCAATGGTCTCTTTGCCATTGATGATAATGCTGATTCTGATACCGCCAATGATGGGCAGCATCAGGAAGCGCAGCAACAGACACAGACTCAGCAGCCAGCCGCCCAGCAGACAGCATTCCCTCAGTACAACCCAAACGACCTGAACGAAGGATTGGCTTACCTGAGCAGATGTGTTAGCAAAGACAATCTGTTGTGGGTAATTCAGCATTACCAGCCGCTCTGCTCTAACACTCAGTTCATGCAAGCAGTATCAGCCAAGAAGAAACAATTAGGTATACAATAATATGACAGCAGAAACAAAGAAAATCACTTTGAATGTGCCAAGAGTCACATTCATTGAGGAATCTCATCAGTACTTTATCGGCAAGAAGGAACTGAAAGGAGTAACGGGAACGCTCATCAAGAAAGCCTTCCCCGACACCTATAAGAATATTCCAGAGTTTGTATTGAAGAAGGCAGCAGAGCGAGGAGGTCTTATCCACAACACGTTTGAAACCTTCTGCTCTATCTTCGATGCCGACATCAAGCAGTACCCGAATCCTACGGAAGAGCTTCAAGCCTTCCATAGTATGTTAGTCGCATACGATTTACACTATGTAGCATCCGAGTATCTTGTTACAGATGGTGAGAACTTCGCATCTGCCATTGATGGAATCTTTGCCGACAGCGAAGGCAACATCTATCTGGTAGACTACAAGACCACCGCCACCCTTCACTACGACAACGTATCGCTCCAGTTATCCATCTACGCAAAATGGTTCGAAGAGCAGAATCCTGACTTGAAGGTGAAGGAGATAGTCTGCATGTGGTTCAAGAACGGACAGAGCAAGTTCCAGCCACTCCCAAGGGTAGCTGATTATCAGATTGACGATTTAATCGCTGCTTATCTTGCAGATGATGCAGAGTATCAGTATAAGGTGGAAATTCCTGAGCAGTTTTCGGCACTAGAGCAGGAGTTCAGATTAATAACCGCTCGTGTGGATGCCCTGAAGATTAAGCAGGATGAGTTGAAGGAAAAGATAATGAAGATGATGGAAGACAACAAGCAGAAATCCGTCAAGACTCAGTTCGCCTCCTACTCTTATGTGGCAGCTACCACCAAGAAGACCTTCGACACGAAGCTGTTCAAGGACACGGAGCCTGACCACTACGAGTACTATCTAAAGGAAACGACCACCAAGCCATCAATAAGAATCAAACTTAATTAAGTATAGATATGAACGTTAAATTTACTGGTAAAATTATTGCAGCAGGGCAAGTTCAGATGGGAACTTCCCAAAACGGAACTCGATGGAGTTCTTGTGAGTACACTATCGAAGAGTTGAACGAGCAGTACCCTTCAAGAGCCGTTATCTCGGTATATGGCTCAGACAAGTTGCAGCAGTTCAACATTCAGTTAGGAGAAATCATCACCGCCCACATCGGATTGAAGGCACGCCAGTCTAAGGAAGGACGTTGGTTCAATCAGTTGGACTGCTGGAAGGTGGAACGACCAAATGGTCAGCAGCAAGGTCAGGTTGTCCAGAGTCAGGTTGGCTCAGCACCTCAGCCAGTTGGTGGATATTACCAACCACAGCAACAGCCTATACCTCTGAGCCAGCAACAGCAGTTTCCCCCTCAGGTTAACGCAAGCGGTCAACCTATTCAGCAGAACGCTCAATATGCAGGTGGTCAACAGCAGGGTCTTCCCTTCCCAGCCCCAAACCAATAATATATAAGGTATGGAAATCCATCTAGTAAGAACCTCCACTGGTCTTCGCCCCTACACGGATGATGATTACGAGGAAATGAAAAAGATAAAGGTTGGTTCCATCGTCAAGGCGAACATAGTTCGACCAAGGAACATTAAGTTTCACCGCAAGTTCTTCTCCCTTATCAGAGCAGCATGGGATTGTCTCACAGAGCAGCAGCGCACAAACCTACGTTCTATAGACACATTCCGTGAGCAACTGCTGATAACATCAGGATTCAGCGAACCGCTTTACGACCTCAACGGACAGAAGTTCTTGGAGAGAGCCAAGTCTATCTCCTTCGCCAAGATGGATGAGCCAGCCTTCAATGAAGTATATAGTAGAGTCTTAGACACCATCCTCACGATACTCTATGCAGATGGTGTTACAGAAGACGAGTTTAATAACATTTTACAAAATTATAGTTGATATGACACGTAGAAACGACAAGCGCAACAACAGACGTAATCGTCAGCGCAACAACACCCCAGAGTTACCACCATTTGCACAGATGCTTTTCGGAGCAATCGTTGGCAAAGGTGTAGACATGATTGCCAAGAAGATGGCTGAGAATGCCGAGGAAGAGACTCCTGCTATTCATGCAGAAGGCATCAGTAATCAGGACGTTACCAACATCAATAACGGAAAGGCAACTTTATCTAAGTTGCGCATTCCTGCTGATGGTTCGGCAGTAGAGTACCCAATCCCTGATAATCTCCAGTTCTTCTTCAATGAGGAAGGAAAGTTGATGGTTTGTCAGAAGATTGAAGGAGACGCAAAAACTCCTGATGATAAGGAAGGCGAGCCTATCACTTATGATGATATTTGCAAAAAACTCTTCTCGGACATGATTGCATACAAAAAATCAGTTAAATGCACCACTCTTGAACAGGTAAAACGTTTGGATGCCTACAACAAGCTGATGAACATCGCTAAGTTTCTCAATGGTGATTGGAAGCCAGATTTCTATGGAGACCATGAAAACTGGAATATCTGCAAAGATGGTGATACTTTTGTCGCATTGTACACTAAGACATTGAACAAAGGAAGTGTTTACTTCAAGAATGAAGAACTTGCTAATGAAGCCATCCGCTTGATGGGTGAAGAATCTCTTAACGACCTTTTCTCAACTGATTGGTAATGGCAAGTTACGCTGAAATCAAAGCAAAGCTAGAACAGGAAGGCAAGAAGATACGCAAGCGTTCATCATACGATGAGCACAACTTGCAAGCCGCAGAGGTCAGGTATATCCGTGGGGTATATCCTGACCTTGAAGGTGTCTTATTTGCCGTTCCAAATGGTGGCAAGCGAACCTCCCGACAAGCTGCATGGCTCAAAGAAGAAGGTATGAAGGCAGGAGTATCTGATATGCTGCTCCTGAAGCGCACCTCCCAGTACGGTTTCCTCTGCATCGAAAATAAAACACCGAAAGGTAGGCAGGAACCCGAACAGAAGGTATTCCAGCATGAAGTAGAACGACATGGTGGCAAGTACATCATTGTCCGCTCTATAGATGAATTTATCCAAGCAATCGACAATTATTTAAATGGTGAACTATGAATTATGTTAAATTTGATAATAGTTTTTTTAGAGAGGAACCATCTATTATAGAACAATTCTTAGTAGAATATCAGGAAAAAGCAGATGAATATATTACACAAAAGATTATTGCTATTCTTGAATCCAAAGGCTATAAGGTAACTGCTCCACCAAAGGAAGTCAAAGACGAATATACCTTTGAGCGAGCATGGAACTTGTACGACAAGAAAGTAGGCTGCAAAGCCAAACTCGAAAAGAAGTGGAACTCCATGAGCCTGAAAGACCGCAAGGCAGCTATAGAGTATATTCCTCTCTATGTAATCTCACAGCCCGACAAGCAGTACAGAAAGAACTTCCAAACCTTCCTTAACCAGCGAGGATGGGAAGATGAAATCATCGGAGCAACACCACCGCCAGCATCCGTTAACGAGAATCCTTCCGAAATCAGCCAACTCATCGCAAAGACGAAGGCTGAACAGAACGTAACAAATGCGGATAAGGACAACGTTTTCAAGACACGCATCATAGGTATGATAGAGCTTCTGCAAAAGAATCCTCATAGCCTATGCCGAAAGCAGTTGGAGATATACCAAGCAAATGGAACCTTGGAACGCTTGGGCATCCAATGGAATCCATAAACCACAAATCTGTTTACCAAAATGATAGCAATCAGTAAGTACAACAAACAGCATCCTCTCAGAGTCTTTGAGGCATTCGCTGGCTATGGCAGTCAGAGCCTAGCCTTCAAGTACCTCAAAGATAAGCATCCTGAGTTCGACTTCAAGGTAGTGGGCTACTCAGAGATAGAACCATCAGCCATCCAAGCCTACGGACTCCTACACGGAAGAGATATACCTAACTATGGAGACGTGACAAGGATAGACTGGAATGAGGTTCCCGACTTCGACTTCATATCATGGTCTTCACCATGCCAAGATTTCTCCAATGCAGGACTTCGCCAAGGAGCAGAGGAAGGCAGCGGCACACGCTCATCCCTTATCTTTCAGGAGAAAAGAATGCTGGCAGTCAAGAAACCAAAGTATGTGATGCTAGAGAACGTAAAAGGTCTTCTCTCAAAGTCAATGAGGAAGTACTTCTTCCAGTACGTCAAAGACCTTGACTCCTTCGGTTATACCTCCTTCTACAAGGTACTGAATGCCAAAGATTACGGAATCCCTCAGAATCGTGAGCGCATTTTCGTTATCTCCATACTCAGAACAGAGGATGAGCCGAACCCAGAGTATCACTTCCCTTCTCCTATCAAGCTAGAGACAACGGTTGAGGACATATTGGAAGATGGTGTATCTCCCGAATATTTCCTATCCCAGCCACTTCTCGAAAAGTATCTCACAAAAGCAGACATCAATGAATCAATCGAAAAACTCTACCCCGAAGATAGCAATACCGAAAACTGCTGATGGATGCTCTGTAGCAGTCACAGCCAGTTTCTCTATGATAAGTATCATGAACCTCATAGACACCGCTCATTATCCGAAAGGTGGAGTTCTTATCATAAAAAGAGTATGATAATATTCAGAAACAAACACGGAAGTTTCAAAGGTGGGTTAATTAAAACAAAAATATCACCAACCATCACAACAGCTTCCTTTGAACACAATACATTTATCTTAAAAATAAAAGAATGTGCGACAAAATTATAAAGCTAGCAAACCTCCAAATCAAAGGCAGAATAGAGCAGCAGACCAGAGTCTACTCCACCAAGGGAATCTCTCCTACTCTCAATTCTGCTATGGGTCACGGAGGTAACTGCATCCCACTATTCTTAATAGTAAAAGAGATATGATAACCGGAGGAAATAGAATGAAATCCCTGCTCCTATCGGGGAAGGTGAAATCTGATGTAGGTGGTCAGGTTCTTGACATCTACAACCAAGCAGTACTGCAAGGAATCTCCCCTACCATCAAGACAACCATTGATACAGCAAACATGACATTCGTAACCATCATGAACAAAGAAATCATTCATACCGCTCCCAACGGAAAGAAATACTCCATCCAAATCAGAAAGTACACTCCAAGAGATTGTTTCCGACTGATGGGAGTTCACGAAGCTGACATAGACAAACTCCTGAGCAAGGAGAAATCTGGTCAACTCATCATCTGCAAGAGCAAACTATATGCCCTCGCAGGAAATTCAATAGTAACCAACTGCCTGACCGCCATATTCGAGGAACTGATTTTCCCTTCAGGGAATCACTACCACGACAAGACTGGTCAGCTATCACTCTTCTAGCTTATGGAAATTTTTGCAATTACTAAAATAATTTTTGGATATATCAAGGTAGGCAAGCGTATAAGCAAAGCGCACAAAGACATGTTTACAGACAAGACCATGGTACTATGGTACAAAGGCAAACCAATCATCGGGACAATGCACGATGGCTTGTGGTATCAACAAGACCTAAACGGAATGTGTGAACAATTAATGTTCCAGTCCGAAGTCACCCACGTCTCATTTTTACCTTCGCCAAATGAAGACAGAGAAAGAAAAAATCCTAGCCATCATCGCTGAGATTCAGGCAGAGCGTGAAACTGCCCACATCGTGCCGCCCCACGTCCTCACAGCCGAAATCATCAACCGAGGATGCCACCAGCCATATCAAGCCATCAACGAGTTGTGTGAAGAAGGCAAGATAAAATGGTGCCGCACCCTCAACGATATTGCATTCACTATCAAAAAATAATAAATCAAGAACAATATGAAAATTATAACGCAGAAAGAACTGGCATCCTTAGCAAAAGATGCTTTTAAGAATGCCGACAAGCATGGTTTCTATACTGAGAGGACAGAAATAGAAACCGAATTGATGCTCATTATCACGGAAATGGCAGAAGCTGTTCAGGCAGACCGACACAATCGCCACGGAAGTATTGAAGACTATGAGAGCGAGAGTCAGATGGGCAGAGATATTCCTACCGCCTACAAGAACTCTCTTGAAGGAACGGTTGAATCCGAGTTCGCAGATATTGCCATCCGTATCTTATCCCTCTTAGGATGGATGAACAGCAAAAGCCCTATTAAAATAAATAGCAATTCTGTTCTTTCTGATGAATATGAAATTGGCAGGATTCAATACACGATTCAAAACAAGATTCATAGGAGCAATATCGCAGCCGATTTATATCGGTTAAATGGAAAGTTTAGTTCGTTTGTTGATAATGAATCATCCTATTGGTTCGTATCAAAAAATCTACAGAACATTCTTATGCGGACTTTCGCAATCGCCCACAATCACAATATCGACCTGATGGAGTACATCAAGTTAAAAATGAAGTATAACGAATCACGTCCGTATCTTCACGGATGCAAATATTAGGAGGACAAAATTATGTTGGGAATAGAACAGATTTCAAGAAGGCGCTTAATGACTTTGAGTGATGGTAGCAAAATCCAAGCTACCATCTACATTCCAAAGCCCACCAAACCCATCTTCCCTGAGCAGATGGAACGCAATATCATCGAGAATTTTAATAAATCGCAGCCTCTTGCGGTCAACAAGGTTGTTAAGTGTCACATAATGAGAAATTAGTTATGGAAGATTTACCTATAGGCTCAGAAATCGTCTTGAAGGTGGTTGAAAGCGAGACAGAAGAATGTAATGGTTGCTTCTTTGACGAGATAAGCAGCAATATTTATGAAAATATCTGCAAAGATATTTGTTGTGCCGCAACCGAGCGAAAAGACAAAAAGAATGTTCAATTTAAAAGAGTGAAGTGATATGGAAGAAAAGATTAATATAGCGAAAATCCTTAAGGATAAGCCAGTAAATACAAAGTTGTATTCGCCTTTGTATGGTGATGTATATTTTTCATATATAGGTGTAAGAAATAATATATGTGTACTGCATCATCGTTTCACATTAAGTGATTTTTTCTATAATGGTAGATATACAGCTTATAAAGAATCAGAAATAATGCTATTCCCATCAAAGGAAATGCGAGACTGGCGCAAATTTTGGAAGAAGGGTGATGTGTTAGTCAATAAAGACAATAACTCACATATTATCTTTGATAAGTTTAACGATGATACATATACAACTTTTATAGGTAAGTTATACTATGAGACAACTAAACATGGATATAATTATACTCATACATGTAGTCTTGTAAAGACGCAAGATTTCGATACTGAAAAAAGTGATATTGCTCAGACCTATATCAACACTATAGAGAAAATATTGGGTGGCAAGTTGAACATGGAGACCTTGGAAATTGAGAAGACTTATCCTGAGTTCAAGCCATTAGATTATGTCCTCTGCAAAAGCACAGCTTGCTACGACATGAAAGCATATAATCTCTTCCAGTATGCCTACAAGAATAAAGAAGGTGCTCATATAATGGTTGGCGGTGCAGCCTTCATGGAGTGCATTCCTTACATAGGCAATGAAGAACTTTTAGGCAAAGAATAAAGATATGGAGGACTAGGTATGAATGATGAAAGCATAGATGTTAACATTAGTTTTATCAATACTGATTATTTCTCAGTATCTGTAAGAGATGGGTCTATTTCAGTTATTGGTAGAATAACTAAGTTAGAGATGGAAAAATTTGTAAAGGCTCAATATTTCAAGATTAAAGAGGTATTGGATAAAAATAGTAAGGAAGGAGGCAATCATGATTAAACCAGTTACTATGTACTCTGTCGTTTGTGACAGATGCGGGAAACCATTTATTGATGAGTTTAATGGCATTGTGGCTTGGTTGGACGAAGGAACTGCAAAAGAGCAAGCAATGGAAAGCGAATGGGCAGAAATAGGTGATAAGCACTACTGCCCAGACTGCTATGAGTTTGACGAAAAGTTGGATGAGTATGTTCCTAAAAAGAAAGGAGGAAGCAATGAAAGAACTTAAAGATTTGGTTGCTGGTGATGAGGTTGTTGTTTACGACAAATACGACAACAGAAGAATTGCTATTGTTGAAAGAATAACAAAAACTTTGGTCGTTGTAAACAATATTAGATACCGAAAGTCTAACGGATTTGAATCTGGAGAATCTTATATCTTATCTCGTAGAATTGAAATTCCTAAAGATGAAGAGCAGATAAAGGAAATAAAACTAGAATACCGTAAACGAATTATCATTCATAGAATACATAATCTCAATCTGAATGACTATCCGTTAGAAGTGTTGGAAAAAGTTTATATTGAATTAGGAGGAAATTAGTATGAAAGAGTTTAAAGTTGGAGAAAGAGTAACCACTACTCTTGAAGTTGTCGAGCAAGGTGATTCATGTGAAGGTTGTTTTTTTGCTGACAAAGAAGGATGCCCTTATCAATGTTTTAAGGATATGCGTTCTGATGGTAAGGATGTAATTTTTAAAGAAGTTAAGTAAAGCGTATGGATAAGTTAGAATACATTCCAGGAGATTTGGTAATGGTAAAGAAGTCAGCACTTCAATTTGCTAAAGATAAAATATTTAAAGTAATATCTTCATTGAGTGGTGGCTTTGTTAAGGTAGTCATGTTAAACGATAGTAGTACAACATACTCTATTAGTAATAATGCTATTCGTCCGATTCCTCTCACCCCTGAGATTCTAGAGAAGAATGGGTGGAAGTATATAAATGGTAAGTATGCTTTAAAGATAAAAAATGCAAATTATGTAGTACTTGAATTTACAGAAGATGGTATATACACTTACATAAATGAAAATACCATGCTTTTTACAATAAAGTATATTCACGAACTCCAGCACCTTCTCTTCGGTCTAGGACTTAACTCAGAAATGGAGGTGTAGGTATGTTAGCAGCATTATCAATCATATTCATAGCTATAGGCATAGCATTTATGTATGTAGGCATAAGAATTTGCAGATATGTATGGTTTGCTCATGAATGGCTACTTGTTTTTGCAATAGGCTTGTGTTTTGTTTTGATGGCTATAAAACAATTAATGGAGGTGTAGTTATGGCATTAGAAGTTGTAGTTTTAGATAAGGATGAATATAAGGCACTTATTGATAATCAAACTGACAAAGACGAATTAGAGTATTTGAAAGCTTGCCAATATGCTTTAGAGTCCTTTAATAGAGTAAGAGGCTTATGCCCTAAGTGTAAAAAGTCCGTTATAATTGACGGGTGGGTATGTCCTTGTTGTGGGTATGATTCAAGTGGTGAAGAAGAATTATATAAATATGGTGATTAACGCCTTCGGGCATAAAAATATAATAAAATGCTTATAAGTGAATTTATTCAACAGCTTCAAGATGTTTACGATGAAGAAGGTGATATGGAAATCGCCATCAAGATAGATGATAACGACTTAGGTTCTGAACCTATTGTTGTGAAATCTACTATTTATGAACAACTTTATATAGTTAAATCCTAACCGCCTTTGAGGCATAAATAGAAGTAATATGAAACATAAGTTTACGGTTGTCATTGAATCTAATGATGATTCAGAGGACAGAGAAGTAGTTAAGGATTGCCTGCAAGACTGGCTTGAAATGAATTGTGGGCAAGAAAAGGACTTGGGTGGCTATCCAGATTGGAAGTCAGCAGAAGTTGAGTAACTAACCACCCTCTCCTGTAAAAGGGAGAGGGTAAAAAGAAAGTAATATGGAAGCAATAATCAGATTCAGATTGACAAGCGAACTAGCAGTCCTCAAAAATATTCGTGCCGAATATAAAGGCAAGACAATAGATAACATCATCCAGCAGATGGAGGCAAGGCTTGATGAAGTAATTAAACAAGAAACAATATAGAACTATGGATAAGAAAGAGAAATCAATCAAACTTCATTTAGATAAGGCTATTGGCTATTCAGACAAGGCTCATGACGAGTTGCAAATTGCTCTGAATATAGCTTTGGATGGAAAAGGACTTAGTGATGAAGAAAAGCAGCTTTTAAGCGTTGGATTTGCAACAGGAGTAGAAGAAGCCGTAGAGCGTGTTGCTGATGGTAGTTGTAATGATGAATATATCAGTGCATGGGATAGCACAATTAGAGACTGCCGAATATCTGAGGTATATCGCATGACAGGTGAGCAGATACGTGAATATTTTAATTTGTAACTATGGATAAGAAGAAAGTTAAAGAGCTGATTGAGCAGATACAGAAGTATTGCGACCAAGCTTATAGCCCTAATTGGCAACCAAAGTCATTTGAGGAGTTTGTTAAGTTAGGAAACATCTGTAGAGAAGCTATCAAGGAGCTATCCAAGTCAGACTGGGTATCTGTTGAGGATGAGTTGCCTGAGTATGATAAAGAAGTCTTTGTAACAAGCAAGATGTCTCCTGATACTATTTTCAAAGACAGAAGAGTGGAATGCACTGCCGTCCCAAAAGATAGTAATGACTTCATCATCTTATGGGAAGGGAGAATGGCTCGTATCACCCATTGGAAACCTATAGAAAAGTTGGAGGAGTAGTTATGGAATTTATATGTAGTAAAGGGAAGATGCGAACCCTTTTCTTTCTACCTACAATATGCAAGATAGAAAGAAAAGAAGGAGGGCATGCTATTGTATTAGCATGGCTTCATAGCTTTGTTGGATTTAGAATTAAATAGTTATGGTTAAACCTTACAGAATCAAACATAAGGCTAGTGGATTGTACTACCAGCCTGCAAGTAATCATTGTAATCTTTCCAAGAATGGCAAGGTGTATACGAAAAACAACTCGCTATTGATGTTGAATAATAGCTATGATTATATAGCTATTAGTGTTAGAAAAGGCACGAAGGTACATGATATTTTAGAAAAGGAAATGCCCTTAAAAGGTATAGAACGTTCCTATGGTTCAGAAGTTTGTTATCGTGTTCCAAAGAGTGAATTTGAAAAAGAAGAATTATAGCGTATGAAACCAGAAAATATCAAGTTCAAGGCCAAACGTCTTGACGGAAAAGGATGGGTTTGCGGATATTTCTATGAAGAGAATGGTAATACATACATCATCGAAAATCGCCAGAAAGAAAGTATACTGAACCGAAATATCACTTATCCAGTAGAACCGACTACCGTCTGTCAGTTTACAGGGCTGAAAGATTGTGAAGATAAAGAGGTTTGGGAAGGAGATGTTCTTCTTAATACAAATTCGGGCAGCCAATATACTGTAATGTATTCTGATTACGGTGGTGCATTCTTTATTCGTAAGAAAGGAACAGCGAATGACGATATGTATCTGTTTGAACTCTCCGATGTAGACAAATGTATCGCATTCCTTGAAGTTATTGGTAATAAATTCGATAAGTAGCTTATGAGAATACAAACAACATTGAATGATAAGCACAAAAATCATAGTTCGCATCACACGCTTATCGCAGATTGGATGCATGATTGTGCGGAATGGGAAAATGATGATATTCTTATTGAAAAGGTTGAACAGAAAAATAAATAGCGTATGAAGCTTAAAAAGATAGAAGAAATGAAGAAGGAAATATTTGACTTCTCGGAGGCTCTGAGAAGAATGAAGGAAGGGAAGAAAGTGAAACGTAGGATATGGAGTAATGGAACAACATTTATTAATAAGAAGAAAATTTACGTCCGATGTGTATCCTATAATGATATGTTTGGGACGGATTATCTGGACGTTCCTTTTGTTGGCATGCCGTGCGTTGATGGTGACATTCTCGCAAATGACTGGGAGGAGGTGGAAGGATGAAGATTAGATTAGCAAAGAAGATAATGCGGCACAATACACCTTATTGGATATTTCGTTACCTCTGCTATAATGGCATATTATTGCCTGGAGCGGGATATAAAGTCGATTTTAAAGACCACCGCATCACAAAGGCGATAAGTCTTACAGATCATTGGAATGCCCGTAGGTATATTAACGAATTGATAAAGTCCAATAAGAAGCATCCGTTCAAGCTAAGAGATGTTCAACGTGATGCAGAAAGATTAAAGCAATGCAGTGTATTGAAATGTTGCGGTAACTGTCTTTGGTTTGACAACGAAGACGTTTACGGCGTAGGATGGTGCAGCAATAACGAGCATGAATCATCTTGCGACCAGGTATGTGATGAACATGAATTTTAAACTTTAAATATTAAAATGGAAAAGATTTACAGACATTTCAAAGGAGGTTATTACAGATTTATTACTGAGGTCACTAATAGTGAAACTCAGGAGAAAGAAGTTGTTTATCAGGCTCTCTATGGGGAGCATAAGGTTTGGAATCGCCCTGCTGATATGTTCTACGGAAAGGTGAACGTTGATGGTGTGGAGATTGATAGATTCGCCGAGGTTGTTGGTGTACCTGTCTTATTCAAAAAGACCAACGAGAACGCTATCATGCCAACGAAGGCGCACAATGATGATTTCTGCTACGACTGCTATGCGGTTTCAGAAGAAGAGATTGCGCCTAATGTATGGAAGTATGGTCTTGGATTTGCTTTGCAGATTGAAAACCGCAACAAACCTGCCGACATTTCTAGGTGCTTTACGTTTCGTCCTCGTTCTTCCGTATGGAAAACTGGTATGATTCTCAGTAACTGTGAAGGCACTGTCGATGACCCCTATACTGGCGAGATTTCTGCCGTTTTCTATCACGTTATGCCAAATATGCCGCGATATAAGGTTGGTGATAAAATCGTGCAATTCCACCTAGAAACAAGCGACAACATCATGTTTATAGAGACGAATGAATTAAACAAAACAGAGCGTGGCGATAACGGCTACGGCTCTTCTGATAATAAGTAGCCTATGAACGTACTCACAGACGAACAGAAAAATTACATAAAGGAGCATCCGGATGAATCTCCATACGCAATGTCTAGGAATTTCGGATGCGCTGTGCAGACCGTATACTGGTGGCTGCATAAGTTACACGGAGACTCGTTTAAGGATGCGCGGGAAAGACGCAGGAACGAAATCCATGAGTCTGTCCGCAATATGTATCCAGAAATGTCTTCGTCTGAGATCTCAAAGGTGCTCGGAATAACGAAGTCCTGCGTTGCTAATATAGCAAAATCACTCGGTGTCACACATACCAGGGAAACTGAAGAAAGGCTTAGGCAGAAATGCGCTCAGGCAATAGTAAGACCGGAGATAATAGCTAAACGTTCAGAATCTCTAAAAAAGACGCTGAGGCTTGATAGATACAGAGCAGCGAACGGAATTAAACAGAAGACACGACGCAAGTTCAAGACCATTCCGAGCAGATGCCTATGCGCTAGGAACTACCTGTGCAACAAGTACAACTACTTCTACGACAAGGACTACGGAGAGCTACTGACCATATTCTACGACAGTGAAACGAGAATGCTGACCGAAGATCAGCAGAAACATTATGAGAAGAAGTATGGCATCAAGTTCCTCCAGGGAGCTGAAGAATAATTTCTGTGCATTATTATCTATATGTTTAGAGGCGGCTATCCATCACGGACGGTCGCCTCTTTTCATTTAAACTAATAACTAAACATTAACTAAACCAAATGTTATGAAAAGAAAACTTAAGAATGTTTATGTAATTTTACCTTGCGGTATATCCAACCAATAAATGCGAGAATACCTATGAAAAGACAAACTGATGCTATCTTACCTATTTTCAAGAAAGCTCTGTCGGTCTTTGATAGTTGCTTCTCGACATATACTTTATCTTTCGATATTTCGTTTATCACCGACATCAAGGAGTCACACTTGCTGTGATATATCGACGTGCTATCCTTGTATTCTTTGAGGATCGAAATACTGTCTCTCAGTATCTGTACGTCTTCATGTGATATTTCGTGATATTCGTAGTGAAATCTGTCTTCTCCAACTTTGTTACCATTGGCATCATACTTGGATGCTGTGCTATCTTTGACGTGCGTCTTTTCCTTTGTGGTTGACTTCACGGATTCCTTGTGAGATGCTTTATATAACTCCAACTCTTTAATAAGCCTTGCGTTAAAGAGTGAATCCCACTTGGCATCATTGCGCTTGTCAGTGATGTACGTCTGTTTCTCTACCAGTCGTTCTTTAGCCTTGCATCTACAGAACATTGATAGAATCAGCATCGCTACTGCAATGGCAATTACAACTCTTGTTATCTTATCAATCATTTTCATAAGCAAGGGAATTAATTCTGTTCAGCCAACCCTTCTTGAACTTTCTGTTCTGTGGTCTTGTCTGACAGATACGGTCAATGAAATCTTTTCTTTCCTGCTTGATGGTGTCGAACAGTTCTCTACCATCTCTTGCGTTAATGGCGGCAATTGTCTTTGAACCAACAATACCATCAACGGAAACTCCGAGCACCTGCTGAGGAATCTTGATACCATAGGAACCACTGCACCAAAGCCAGTCAACCAGGATATTGGCTACATTCTGGTCCTTGATGTCGTCAGCCTTCCACTTATCCCAGTAGAACTTCTTGAAGATTACACCCCATTGCGCCCTGGTCATACGCTTTAAATCGTTAACCGTCTTCTTGCTGCCGAATACTGAGCGGTATGTAGCGAGAGTCACGCCCATATTAGTAGCTCCACCTAAATCATCCTTATCATAAACGAAGCCACCTTCCCACTTGAGAATGAAAGGCTCCAAAATCTTACTGCTTGCCATTTTTGTTTTCCTCCTCTTTTTTATCAAACTCATTGTTGAGTCTGTCAATAATCGGCTTCCAGTAGCTAGGCAGCGCCTTTGCGAACTCAAACCTCAGAATGTAATAAATAACCCTGAAAGAGATATTCTTAGGGTACGCCTTAATGAGATTTTTAAACGCATTGCAGACGTACACATAGCAGAATATATACGTAAGCATCTTAATTGCAAATAGAGCTTCCGTGCCATCATTACAACCTAACATGATGCCGTATATCACATAGACGATAGCTACATAAAGCAACATTTCCAAAATTGCGTTCTTGAACTTCGATACAGAAAAGTTCTTGCACCGTACAACACTCACGCCGTCAGCTCTCATACCACAGAAGATATTGAAGCCAAAGGCAATAATCAACGCCAAAATGAAGCCCTCTGTTGGCGTTGCAAAGGCAAGTATAGCTGAAAATATAGTAACACCTATCTGCCGAATCTGTGATGAATCTAATAAATCTGTCATAATCTGTTATCCTGAATAATTAATAAAAATAAAGTTTCGGTCTTTTGATGCAAAGATAGCAAAAAAAACCGAAACTTCATTCAGAATAACGAAAAAATCAGATATTCAGATCATAATATGGCATTCCTCCGTTTTCCAGGAAAGAAACACATTCGTCGAAAATCTTACGTTCGTAGTCGAGCGCATTGATTTTCGGAAACCATTTCTTAATCTTTGCGTCATTGCGTTTAACCATTTCGCCCCAAAGAACGCACCAGTCTTCGAGATTGATGTTGTCGTTCTTGACTTCGTGCCAATAATCTTTAGCAATGTCTTTTGCGTGTAGCTGATTAATGAGACAAAGATGCATATCTGCCATTTCTTCGTCATAATGACATGCGCCAATTTCCCCCTTGACCTGCTTCATCATATCAAGCATTACGCTGTCATTCATTCCCACTTCGCAACAATCTGCCATTATTGTGACACAGTTCTTGATAGCCTGTATGTCATTGCTAGCTATAATGTCTTCGAATACCTTTTTCATAATCGTATATTTTTGATGCTACTTCAGAAAATACTCTCTGATATCGTACACGCCATCCTTATCTTTCAACAAGTCGAGTGCAAGGCTGTGGGCGTACTTAACCAGATGCTCAGTACCAATATCCTTCACGTCTTCCTTGCCGAGTATCTTTGCGATGGTGCATCCGTGATCGCTTACGACCTGGTTCATGGCAACGTACAAAGCGTAGTCGTTGTAATAAGGTTTCTCCTCTGTTGCAAGTCCGAGACCGGTCATAGCATTGAGCCATGTCTGCATATCCCAAGTTGCAGGCGGATTCATACCGTTTACAATATCAGATGCCTCCTTCTTGGTGAGATAGTTCTTCCACTTGATAGCGCACAACTTCTCTAAATATTCCTGTGCCAACTCTGGGTGCTTTGCTGCCATATCCTTCATCATGCAGCGCATTGTATTGCCGAATACGTGCATATACTTCACGTTGGTTGATGAAGCCATCATCCCATACAGCTCATCAAACTTACTCATAATGTCTTTTGCTTCCATATCTTTTTATTTTTATGATTATTATTCTGCTGTTACCAGACTTCTCAATTCTTCAAAGTCATCCTTGGTGAAGCTGATACTCTTCTTGCTGCCGAACAAGATTGTTGTTACAATATTGTCGGGCAAGTCGATTGCGATAGCACCGCCATCAATGCGACCTTTAATGAATCCGAAATCAAACTCATAGTTGCTTATATTCTCCAACATCTGCATGAGGTCTGAGAATATGGTATCAGCATCAATGTTTCCGTCTTCATCGGCGATGAATAGGGTAGCGTTGTCAATGCTCTTGCCCCAACTATCCTTGTGCTTTGCGATGATGTTGTGTGAAGCTCGCTTCATGTACACGGAAGGAATAGCCAGTGCTGGGTTTTCCTTCACCATATCACTTATTCTTGCGTCTGCCCACAAGTCAAGCGATGTAAGCAGCTTTTCTTTCAATTCTGTTACGTTCATTTCTTAGTTTCTCCTTTCTTTGTTTTGTTGTACCAAACGAGATATTCTTGCCAAGTCTTATCACTATGATTTGTCATGTAGTCGTTGAGCATAGCAGTTTTCTGTTCTTCTGCTTGCGCTACTTCTTTTCTCAATCGTTGCATCAAAGACAAGTGTTTCTTTAATGCCTCCTGTCCTTGCTGAGTGCTTTCGATACGAGGGCGTATGATGCGCAATTCCTCGTCTTGCACTAGCTTAGATACATATTGCAAGCTATTGACGTACTCTTGATTCTGCATCAAATACTGCCTTTGCGCCCCTGTAAGATTGTCCTCAATCTTGTCAATCTCATCCCAAAGTGGGGTGGAAGACTGCTGCGCTTGCATATTGATAGATGCTCGCTTCTGTTGTATTGCTTCGTACATCTTCTGTAGCTCAGCATCCATCGTTGGCGGCTGCTGCTGACTTGTGCCCATATCAAGCAAAGGGCTGTTTCCAAAATTCATCATAATCAATATCTTTAAGTTGGTGATATATTATAGAGAGGTGAGAGGGCATCCACCACGAGGGCAAACACCCCTCACCAACTCATTTCTTTTTAGTCCTTTTTACAGACTTTCTTGCCCTGTTACGCTCCTGTAGTGGGAGTTGATGTTGCAGCACATCCGCAAATGCTTGCAGATGGGAGAACTGTAACAGTAGGAGTACTCTGGAGTCCGAGGACACCATCAATCTTGCGGCAGCACTTCTCGTTAACGTAAGCCATCATAAGCTTCTCCTTGTAAGGAGTGAGGGCTTCCATCACGGCTACCTTCTTGTCGAGGTCATTATACTTTGCTTGCAACGCATCGTACTGGTCTCTCTGATTCTTGTACAAGCCGAAATCAGCATCAACCTGAGACTTGTAAAGACCGAACTCAGCCTGCATTGCACGGCGGTTCTCGGCGTTGATAGCATCGTTAGCACCCTTATACATAGAGAACTTCTCAGCGATGTCTGTCTCTCGCATAGCGTAGAACTTGTTAGCGGTGTCGAGCTTCATACCGAACATGTAGGTAAGCAACTTCACCTCATCATCGCATTCCTTCTCCATTACCTGCAAGGCAGTTGGCTGATTTGAACTTGCGTTAGCCCCATAGGCGTTGATGTTCACGTTCTCAGGCATATTGCTGCCACCGAGTGAACCAAACACACTGCGGTTGTTACCGCCAAGCAACCAAGCACCAGCACCGAGTGCTGTGCCGATAATCACTAACTTTCGATAAGGTACGCAACCACCTTACCCGTTCTCTAATGAACTGCTGTATGTTACCATACAGATAAGACTATATCTTTATCTCTCACGAGATACTCTCCATTTCCACTCGCTTGAGTGTACTCCCTTTCGGGATAGTCGTTGAACCTTATTGTGCATATTTCCATTTGTAACCTTTGCATGTAATGAACGCACAATCTTGGCTGCTGATTGTCCTATTTTCCAAGGAGTTCCCAGCAATTAAGAGAGTTTATACTGAGCATTATTTTTGTTTACCCAGTGTCAAGCCAGCATTACCTGTTGCCTTAGAAGCATAATCATCGTGCTTCTTTCCCTCTTCGTAGATTTTCTTCTCTACTACTTTTGCATCTGTCATTTCCATAATACAATCTTTTGAAATCCTTAATATTAACTAACACTATGTAATCGATTACGGATGCAAAGGTACAAAGAATAGGGGAGAGCAAATATAACTCTATCACACTTTCTTTTAGTGGTTGATTATCAGTGATTTAAGGTGATAGAAGGTAATATCATAAATAACAAAAAAAAGAGAGGCAGTCACTTGTCTCTCTTACTCTTAATGAAGTGTAGTATGTCCCACTTCTTCCAATACCTAGTGTGCCCACGTTTCTTGCATTCTCCGTTCGGAATGTCGCCCCTAGCAACCATTCGATTCAATGTTGCATCAGAAATGTGAAGCTTTTCCTTAACCTCCTCGGTAGATAGCATCGGGTTGAGAGCATACGGCAGATAGTTCTCACAAAGGTCTTCTATCTCATCGCTACTCATTCCGCAAGCAGTTACCTTCTCCCCTCTCTTCTCTTGCTCGTCTGCTCGAAAACAAGAATCCGATAACGATTTTAATAACACTCCCAAGGTGTGATAACCAAATAACTTTCCCATATCATTATAATCTAGAGATTAAACTTTGACAGCCCTTGCCTGAGAAATACTTATCGGCAAAACCATATACATAAAATATAATGGTCATTACAAGTATTACAACATTAGCTTCCACCATTTCGTTGGTGGTAAAAACATTCCAGTATACGATATGAATAGCATTTATCCCAAATAGGTAGATTATCATCGGAATACGCCATCTGTAGCAGAGCCAAAAGAATCTGCTCGCAATTATAAGTACAAGCGGATGGATGTAAACGGAAAAATAGATAAATGCTGCCGATACCCAATTCTCCTTAAACCATACGCACATTTCTTTTTCATGAGACGCAAATGTTACCATGCATGCAATATGAAAAAGCATGATAAACAGAGGCATCACTTCACAATAATACTTAAACCAAGTGAGTAGCTTTATGCTGTAGCCTCTACCTGCAAGGATAATGACGTTTATCATTTCGCTAACGTCCATGTCCTTAAACATTACTCTTGACAACTGTACAACACCGACTGATTGAACTAACCGATGGACTTCATCTTCTTCCTCTTTAGTCATAATTCGTTGATTTTAATTTATCGTTTTGTTGATTTATAAGTTTAATGCTACAAAATTACGTTTTTTCTTGCAAAGTTGATATTTTTGCGAATATTTTTGTGTTAAACTTTATAAAAAGTAACAATCTGAAAGTTCTGCTAGCAAAAAGAAAGGCGGTCACTATGTTGTAAACCGCCTTATCTTTTAGAATATATACGAAAGCCAATGGTAACGCTTCCTGCCCTCAAGATACGTGAGGTTTTCCTGATTGGCATAAGCCTCCTGCTCAAAGGAAATTGCACGATAAGCCTTATGACTGTCTCTGAGGATGATAAGCCTGACAAGCCATTCAACAATATACCACAAGTAGAAAAATACGTAGAGCATTTCCTTCATCTGCTCTGTGTGTATCATTTCATGATTAAGAGTCTTATCACTGATTGGCTTGTCTCTTCTTGTGAAGAGAACCCCGAAGAGGTTCACATAAGTAAAACCTCTAGGGGGAATAATTTTATTCTTGATAATCTTCATACTAGATAATGAATAATTCTACAAATAAATACGTGAGGAACACATCTGCGAACCCTGCTATCTCTAACCAATACCAAGGATGGAATTTTACGTCCTTACTAATATACCAGATACCGTTTGCCACCTTGAAGAAATCAATGGCAACAATGTAGATGGTGTATACCAAGGCTATCACGAACGTTATCCACCAGCACACCGACAAGCACCAGCCTACACAACCTGCCGCTGCCACGATGGCTGCTGTCTTATGCACAGAATAGGCATCACGGTCGCAATAGTTCGGGGCAAAGCCTACGAAGCACAAGCCTGCACAGCCAAGGAAGGCAAGGAACTGAATGCCCCTGCCTGTATCGAGCAGAGAGATGAGCATAAGGAAGGCTACAGCAACCATGATGAGTGAGAATATCCAGCCCATGTTGCGGGGCTGCTTAAAGGGAGCGATTTCGCTGCCCGTAGTAGGCTGCAACTGATAATAGGTATCGCTCACCATATTAGGAATGCCGAAACGAAGAGCCATCAACAGCAAATATCCTCCAAGCAAGAGGAATGAGATAAATGCAAGATACCACATAAGCCTACACCTCCATCTTCAGTTTCTTAGGATAGCCTGACTTATAATCGTAGGTCAGGACACCCTCAATGTTATCCAGCTCGCTCACTGCCTTCTTGTGCGCTGCCGTCACGTTAAAGCACTGCAGCGCATACATTTCGAGGGCTGAGAGCAACTGTATAGCCTTGTCACAGTCTACTTCAAGCTGATAGCTTCCTAGCCAGAGTGTTGTCTTCTGTTGCCCCATGCTCTTGGCGATGGTAGTAGAGTTCATCAGTCCTACTCTTGTAGCCTTGTCGAGCCATACCTGCATTCCGTTCAGCAGGAAGGAATTGACAGACGAAGAAGCATCGTACTTTTCGATGTAGGCAAGCATCGCCTTGCGCATATACTCCAAAGGTTCTGCGCCAAGACCCTCACTAATCTCTCTAATCTCTTCCATGCTCGCTTGTTCGCCACTCGCCAAGATGTCGTTCAACACCAAATCCATGCTAGGCTTGTAGTCATACCGCTCAAGCATGTAATCACAGAGCGAGGACTCCTTTTCCTGCCCATCCTCTGTTTTATCAACCTGCATGATCTTAGCCCATGCCACTCTGTAGATGTCTCCATCCACAACCTTAAAAGCCGTAAAATCGGCTGATTCTCCAAACGTTTTTACCATAATTCTAACAATAATTATATTTCCCTTGCACGCCCCTTCCTGCTTGCCTGCAGAAAGGGGTAAAGGAATAAAGTACTATAATATAGAGCACACGGGACGAATAAATCTTTCGTTGCTTTTGGATTCGAAGCTCACCCAATCAGATCCCCAATGCTGTATCCATACATTGATGCTGGTTGCCAGAGTGGAAGTCCAATAATCGTATTTTAGAACCACTCCTCCAATTGCGCTCATTGCTTCATCTATCAATGATTTATTTTTGATGGCATCCTGTGATTCACCCAACGACCATAAGTATCCTTTCTTTCCGTTCTTGAAGGTATAGTTACGGCAGTATTCTGCGGCAGGAGCTTGACCTGTACCGAGTTGCGCAATAATTTTGTCAGTATTTGCTTCTCCATTGTAATCCTGCTTTGCAACAGATTCTTTATCAGAAATCACGACTCCAGATATTGCTTTGTTACTTTCACTCCATATTGAACTCATGGTAGTGGAGGTTGGAGCCATCACAAATTTGCTATTCTCAGTTCCAACATATACACCAACTGCCATACTGTTGTTCACAGCGCTCCAGTTCTCAGGGAGAGTAAAACTCCCATATTTATCATATATATATATACCAAGCGGTAACTTAATATAAGTCATTATTACATTTCTACTTGTACTAATACCTGCTGTGTAAGACTGACTTTCAGGTGTAGCATATTCACTTATGATACTTACACTTACTGTATACGTATTAACCGAAGGAATCTTGAACACAAGCGGTGTTCCCTTCCAGGTCTGCGTCTGTGTCTCTCCACTCATCGTGTTCTTAACGGTCACAACAGCACCGTTCAGCTTGCTATCTGACGATGATACTGTACTTTTGAGCGTCACCGTCACGGTCTCATAGTAATCGCCTCCGCTAATCTCTCCCCATACAGCATTATTGCCTGAAATGTTGTACAGCTGATAGAACTTATATCCATGCTCGGCAGAGCTGTCCGCTACTCGGCACATATATCCTACCTTGAATGAGCGTGTCGTTCCGTTATCACTGAAGGTAAGCGTGCTCGATGTAGGAGCAGATGAGAGTGTAGGAATTACATATTCCGTATCAGTAAATTTCGCATTCGATGGCACATTTGCATTGACGGTATGACCATTAACTCTGGAAGCATTATCCGCAGTCGATGCGCTCGCAGCCTTCTCCGTCTTGCCGAGATACTTTTTGTCGGCATCGACAGTTTTAATATATGCTGCCAGACTCTGATGCGAAGTGAGATAGTTACCTTTAGGCTGATACTTAGCTGCCACATCTGCATCGGTGACGTACTTCAAACCCTTTACCCAAGTCTCAGTAGCATATCCTGTCAAACTTTGGTGAGAGGTGAGGAATCCGCTGTCGTTAGTGAGCTGTGATACCTTAGTTGGTATTTGCGAAGTCTTGGCGTAACCTTCGAGACTCTGATGAGTCGTGAGATAGTTACCCAAATCCACAGGTGTGCCACCAGTGGCAGCAATCGTCTTAGTCACACCATTAATCTTAACACTGTGAGTGTGAGATTTATCACTCTTTCCGCTAATATCTTGATGTGAGGTTAAGAAGGTTCCACCTTTAGTTGCTATTACTGTCTTCCCAGACTTGGTAATACCTGTCACAGCATTTCCTGTTCCTGTTGTAGTGACTGCATTCACGTATCCATCAAGAGACTGATGAGAGGTAAGATAATTAGCGTCGTTAGTTAACTGACTTACCTTAGTTGGCAAATCTGTTTTCTTCGCATACTCTACTAATGACTGGTGCGAGGTGAGATAGTTACCCTTAGGCTGATACTTGGCTGCTGCATCAGCATCGGTGATGTACTTCAACCCCTTGACCCATGACTCAGTTGCATATCCTGCCAAACTTTGGTGAGAGGTGAGGAATGTTGCACCTTTTACAATAGCTAACGTCTTTCCGCTCTTTGTGATTGATGTCACCGCATTGCCCGAACCGCTTACGTTTATAGCATTCACGTATCCGTCAAGCGACTGATGTGAGGTAAGATAATTTCCTATCGGTTGATAGGTCTTTCTCGCAACCTCACTAGTAAGATACGCTGCGAGGATAGTTGCAACCTCCTCCTTGGTATAGGTATCGGTTATTCCGTATCCTCCGAGCGTAGTTGACTTATCAGCTTTCTGAGCGATGGCTTCCTCGATTACATTGTGAAGATCATCATCCTTTGCTAACTTGTCGGCAATCTCCTTCAGTGTATCAAGGGATTCAGGCGCGCCACCGATGAGGTCAGCTATAGCCTTGCGGAAAGAGCCATCAACTGTTGATGCACCGTTGATGATGTCAATGGTGGCTTGCAAAGATGCTTCCTTGGCGGTCGCACGCTGCATTTCTTCCGTAAGCGATGTTCCCAGCGCATACTTGCTGTGAGTGTGTGACGTGATGTCACCAGTAAGCACATTTTCTACCTTCTCCTTTGTAAGCTGATAGGAAGAAGAGACGGACACACCGCTGTCAATAAACTCGCCCTGTGCGTCATCATATATCCACCAGTTTCCGTTCTTTACGTAAGGGGATTTTCCGTTTTCGCCCTTATCACCCTTTACACCTTGGAGACCCTGAATACCCTGCTCACCTTGAATACCCTGTTCGCCTTGAATACCCTGTTCGCCTTGGATACCTTGCTCTCCCTTATCGCCTTTATCACCTTTTTCGCCCTTTACATAGATATTGCTCTTTACGTAAGATTGCGAGTCCTTATCCCATGCGTACACATAGTTATCTTCCCCGACATACGTAGGATGATTGGCTGTATCGTTGGCATTATCTGCGGCATCAAGGGCTGCCTGCTTAGATGTTGTAAAATCAGTCTCTCGCTTTGATTCCGCAGCGACACGACCTTCCTCTGCCTTAACTCTCAATGTCTCGGCATTGGTAATAGAGGTGTTCGTCTCGCTAGCTTTTCTTGCTTCACTGTTAGCGTTATCGGCAGCTTTTTTCGCACTGTTTGCGGCATCAATAGCTGCTTGCTTCTGCTCCGTAATGTCCGTTATGGATGCATCTACTCTGTCAGCTGCTTCATTGGCATTCTGCGCTGCAACCTCCGCAGATTTTGCCTTTATATCGGCATTGGCTGCGGATTTATTAGCCTTATCAGCCGCATTGTTGGCTTTTGTCGTTGCGGTGTTCGCATTCTCGGTTGCAGTATTCGCATTCTCAGTTGCGGCATTGGCGTTATCGGTTGCGGTCTTGCATGCTTCGGTCTGTGTTCTGGATTCCGCAGCAGCATCGGTTGCAGGCTTCATCAGCTCTGCCTTGTCACTATCCGTAAGGTCGGCAAAGCGGAGACGGATTCCCTTTGGAATACCGAGGTTCAACTTGTAGACAGGGTTTCCGTTTGTATCTGTGCCCGAAGCCGATACGGAAGCGGTGGCATTCGCATCCTCGGCTAGGGTAGTCACATTGCCGATGAGGAACTGAGGGGTCTTGCCCGTAAATCCTCGGAAACCGCTCATATCAACAAGATAGGAGTAGAACTTCTGCCCTCGTTCGTTCAGAGCGACAACATAGAGCTTGGCGTTATCTTCATCCTCCACATTAGCGGTATTGATGAGGATAAAATCATTCTCAGCGAAAGTGTTTACGTCCGTAGCATTCATCGCTGATACGGAAGCGAATACCTTCTTGATTTGGAAAGCCTTACCTGTAAGGTTCACGTCTGTCTTGCTATAAGCCTTAGTGGTTGTATCCCATCTATAGAAGTATCCGTCTGCGTCTACGTAAGGAGGGTGCTGCGCTACACCGTTAGCATCCTCTGTTGCTTTGTCAGCAGCCGCCTTTGATGTTGCAAAATCTGATTCACGCTGAGTCTCTGCTGCCACACGAGCCTTTTCCGCTTCTACCCTTGATGTTTCAGCCTTAACACGACTGTTTTCCGCAGTTACACGACCGTTCTCAGCAGTCACTCTATCCTGCTCGGAATTGACGATGTTTTCATACGCTTCTATGAGGTCTGAGATAACAGGACTCATCGAAGTATAGAGTGCAAGCATACTCCATGTAGAGCCGTTATCATAGCTCACTTCAATACCCTCATTTCCACCTCGGAACTTAGGTGTCACACCCTCGGCTTTCACGCCTGTAGATTCTCCACCTATTACCCAGTTTCCATCGCTGTTGATGGTAGGCTTAATGCCTTCGCTGAGATAAGCCCTAACAAACTCGGCAGGAATCTTGACCTGCAAGCCGCTAGCTGTGTAGACCCAAAAGAAGTCGGTGCTCACCACTAGGCGTGAAGCGGTGCTCAACTGACTGGCTATGTCATTTATTTTTGTTTCTGTTGCCATAAAATTATTGATTTAAAGATTCATTGATTGCCTTGCTGACTGCTTCGATGAAACAAGGAGCGGTGGTTTTCTCCACCAGCCCCTTAATGATGTCGAGCTCTTCCTGCGAGTAGTCGGTTTCATCACTTCCGTTCCACATCTTGACGGCAAGAGCCTGTCCTGCCAATCCAAGACCTGCACCCTGCGAATAGATGATGTTCGCAATCTGCTTGCGTGCGTTCACTACCTGACACTGGCTCTTGTCGAGTGTCACGAATACTTCTAGATATTCTAACTTAACTTTCATACTCTTTGCTTTTTATTATATAACCTTTTTTTTATTCCATTAACCAGCGCTACATTCGGAAAACCACGTATCCCCATCAAATATGAGATGTATTTGCTCATTTTTTTTTGTACTTGTAAATTCTCCTGTTTTACCGCTCGAAGTACGATAACTAACTCCCGCAGGTGCTTTTATTGTAACATCGCCAGTTCCAGCTCTTATAACTGTAAAGACATCTCCTGTTTTAGCACCTGTTGCAGAAGTTGGCAAAGTTATCGTGATGCTAGATGAATTGTTGCAGCGGATACACATTCCTGACGCATAAATTGAAGCATTATTGCGCAAATCCAAACTGTAACTAAGTGGGACAATAGGAACACGGAAACCAACGAATGTACCATTTTCCATTACAATGCCAGGGTATTGAGCACTAGCATTGGAAGCACCAACGTTAATGTGGATTCCTGCCTGAGTTGCAGAACTTTGAGTAACAATACCATAATTTACAACAGATAGAGCAAAGTTATAACTGGCATAGGTAAAACTCTTTGCATCTAGAACCACCATGCGGGTAAAGTTGTTGCCTTCCTTTCCAATAACTAATCGTGCATTGCTACAGACAAGATTATTATCTTCCAGTTTAAAGCCGCCAATCTGTCCGCTCGTAGCCGTAATCTTACCCGTAATATCCGCATTGGTCGTCTTCAGCTTGCCGCCCTTGGTGATGGAAGTAGTAGCAGTGCTGCCTTCAGTACCGCCTATCCAGAACGCATAATCCGCATCATCCTTCACCCATCGGAACGAGCCAAAGATATTGTTACCCTCCATCAGGTTAAACTGCTGACCCTGGGCGAACTTCAGAACCGCATTCTTTGCCACGATAAGAGGAGAATACATCGGACCAGCATCACTCAGTTTCGTCCATAACTTATTTTTGTCAGAGTCAACTGCTGATGGGTCGAATGAACTGCCCGTAGCCGTATGCGTAACGTTGCATTGATAGATAGACCAACCATCGTTAGCATTGTTATCCTCGATATATATCAGGTCGATATACTTCTGTTCCTTGGTCAGGGCAGAATCATTATGATACGTTGCGCCACTCTTCCATCCTTCTGAATTACGGACGATGCAGCCGTTCTTGCCCATCTTTCCGGCTTCAGCAAAGTTGGCTACCACAACAGGCTGACTCCAATCGTCCTGAACAGAGTCAGTACCATGTTTTCCTGTACGAACAGACTCCCAAATGAACCTGTTTGTAGACGATACTGCTAGCCGTTTTGCCGTCCATCCCCCCTGTAGAATACCATTAGTACGGTAAGGCTTAGCTGGCGCCTTCGTATCGTTAGTGGTAGCGATATAGGCGCGCTCCATAACGATGGCTTCAGCCTGCATCGGCATCGCCTTGCTCCAGGTTATGTTGCTGGCATCATCTACGGTTCCGTCGGTACGCCATAAGCTCTCAGTAAGAGCTATCATTGCTTGCCAGGCAAAGAGACCATAGTCGCCGTAGCTATCGTTGCTGCCATCCTTGAAATATCCGATAAAGAAATAATATTCTCCTGCATCAGGCATAGATAATTCAGCAACAAGACTCTGACCATCGCCGCTTACTTCATAGGCATACTTCGATTTGTTGAGATATTCGCTATCTTCCTTTATCTGATTACCATCGCTATTGATGACCTCAGACGGCAGATAGAGACGGGAGATACATACCAGGTCGTAGTTAGCTTCAGAGTAAGACTTCATCATCACTCTGAGATAGCTATCTCGGAAATGGTTAACAACTTTAATACGGCGTATGCACTTGCCGTTGTTGCCAAGAGAGGAAGGAGTCTTATAGAAAGTTTTCTTCTGCTTGATACCATCCAACAGAATTTCACTTTCTTCTGTTCCCCATGCGTTAGTACTGCTGTTGTACCGGTCACTAATCTCATCTGTTGTAATCTTACCACCCAGCACGATACTCTTACCCCCCGTAGCTGGAGCCGTCTTTGCCCAGCCGTTGCCAATATCATCCTGCGCTTTATCATAGTCGGCAAGCGTTTTCGGAGTAGGATGACCTGATGGTTCTGAAGCTGAAGACTGATAGCCTACGATGAGACCATCGCCATCCTTAGCCTTATACCCCTCGCAGGATACCGTATATTCAGGGTCACCCTCAGTATAGTTTGTTCGGACCACCTTCCACAGCCAAGGCTTGTCGTCACTGAAATCTTTCGGCATATCCGTACTTCCGTGATACCATATTTCGTTAGCATCAGGAGCATCCGTCAGAGAATGCCATGCAATAAACTTCGTTTCCTGACTGATGATACTTCTAGGATAACGATTGAAAAGCTCTGGCATCGAGAACTCACCATCACTGCCAAGTTCTCCCCGCTTATAAGCCACGAAAACATATCTTTTATCCTTTGTTGGAGCCATCATGTCATCCTGCCATCCATCAGTAAGTTTTCCGTTTGTTCGCTTAGGTGCAGAGAAATCATTATTTAGATAATTAGACTGATAATAGATATACTCATATCCGTCACCATCTGCACCAGTCACGTTTGGCACTATCTTCACGGTCACATAGTCTATATAGCTGAAACCATCAAGTGTGCCTGTCACTTTGAAAACTATAGTCTGTGCAACCATGCCGAGTCTCGCACCTTTTGCACACGATATAGAAGCCGTATTACCACTTATGGAATAAGACACATTAGTAGTATTTGCCCTGTCTCTAACAACTTGACTTACATTACAGTCCCTTCCGTCTACACGAAGGCTAAAATGAATATCCTCACTGAACGCTGCCAGTGCCTTGCCATTACTGTCAGTAGGTATCGTAACAATATCGTCCGTAGATGAAGCTTTAGGCGCATGCTTGCCATCGGTAGCGATATAGCCGATAAGCTGCGCATCGGAATAGGTAGTACTATTGTCTTTCCATACTATCTTATCACGACTCCAGATGTACGTTCCCTTAGAGGCATCAGTAGGATAGGCATCGTCCCATGAAGTAGGCTTATTTTTGTCGGATGCCGATGTACCATATTGCTCTGTTACCGATGCAAGGTCGGAGCACTTGCCAATGCAGTAAATGCCAGTGAAGGCTTCAGAACCGTTGGTGTAGACAACCTTGTCTGCGCTCCATACGTAATCATTTGCATGTGTCTCAATTACGACCTTAGACAGGGTATTATAAGTGAAGCTGCTAGGCTGCGAAGTCATGGATTTTGACAAGCCATACCATGTGTTTACACTTGTAATGCCTATACCATCCTTCGCCTTATAACCCTCGCAGGAAACCACATCGTCCGTAGTACCATCAGTATAGGTTGTTCTGATAATCTTCCACAGCCAAGGGTATGCGTCGCTGAAATCCGTCGGCATTGACGTACTGCCTGAGTTCCACAATACATCATTTTTTGGCGCAGAAGTCAAGCTGCTATGCGCATAGAACTTCGTTTCCTGCTTAGCGATACTCTTAGGGAAGCGGTTAAAGAGCTTTGGAGCACTGAATGTTCCATCACTTCCCACTACTCCCTTCTTGTATGCTACATATACGTATTGCTTATCTACAGTAGGAGGCATCGGGTCGTCCTGCCAATTATCTTGCAGGATACCATTTTGTCTTCTTGGTGTTGGAATCGAAGACGCAGAACTTGACGAAGAGAGATAGTAGATATACTCATATCCATCTCCGTCCGAACCCGTCACGTTAGGTACTACCTTCACGGTCACATAGTCTATATAGGTTGAACCGTCAAGCGTGCCCGTCACCTTGAAGACAATGGTCTGCGAGGTAATACCGAGGGCAGCACCTTCCTCGCACGTTATTGTAGCCACATTGCCGCTGATAGAGCAGGACACATTACTGAGCGTAGAACTGTACCTTTGGATTGATGAAATATTACACTCATGTCCGTCTACGAGCAGACTAAAGCCAACTTCCTCGCTGAATGCCAGAAGAGCATTGCCATTACTGTCGGTAGGAATCGTGACAATATCATCGGAAGACTTTGCCTTAGGCGCATGCTTGCCGAAATGAGCATATTCTGCGGGTTCAGAGAACGCTCCCCAACGACCGTTGGTTGATACTCGCTTGCTTACCCATTCGTATTGATTGACAGCATCCACACCACTAGGGTCATCCGTCCATCCGTAAGGGATATACTCCTGGTCTGTGCGCTGGTAATCGGGGTCTGTAGCATAGCCGCTAGGAGTAGGGTTGGAAGGAGCTGAGTTTTGCAACTTAAAGATATACTCGATACCCTTACCGTCCTTACCGTATGCAAGCACAGGAACAGATTCCTTATCTAGCATCTGATTGCTCTTGTCGTAGAGAGCGAAAGTAATCATCTTATCGTCTGATGTTACATCAACACCAGCACCAAGAACCAAGTCCATAGTAGCATTCTCGCTCTTTCCGTATTTCAGCGACATTCCCGAAGGAAGGGCTGTCAGCTTGTATCGCTTGTCATCGGATGATGTGGCATAGACATCACAACTCACGGAATTGACCGTCTTGTTTCCGTCCTTATCAACTACGATACTGTCCGCAGAAGGTATCAGCTCATACACGACCGTATCAGACGATTTGAGGATTGTAAGCTCTCTCGTATACTCGTAGTTAGCACCTGCGTATCTTCCCACAACCGTGATGTTCATCTTCGTAACCTGAGCGAGGGTATCGGCATTAAGATTATCCGCATCAATGGTAAGCACCTTTGCCTTGCCTTCAATGCTCATCGAAGTCTTTAAACCAGCTACATTAGAGATATTAAGCGAGGAAATCGCCCATGGCTCATTGTGATACAGAAGTGACACCTTGGTCTTGATAGGCAAGCCGATGTACTTAGCTGTCTTGGTATTCCATGCCACCGATGCACTCTCATTGCTCAGGTCGCACACCATGAATGGCAGGGTATCATGCTGAATGCGGATAGGCATCTGCACCGTCTTCGAGATCTTGCCTTCAAGCTCTACCACAATCGTTACCATGGCATCCGTAGCCTTACGCATTGCATCATAATCGAAGTTAGCATCGTCATTTGTTCCAGCCACTCCGTCCTTGATATTGCGGATAGCGGTTACAAAGATGGTAGAGTTCTGTACCATCACCTCGCAGTTCTCGCTCACGGCATGTACACGATAATGACCTGCTGTCACGTCCTCAGTATTACCATCCTCTTCGAGCAATATATCCATTCCTTTGCGGACGAATACAGCAGTAGAGATACGGTACTGTTTTGTAGTCTTCTCCTCATCCTCGGTGTAGAGACCATTTATGACGTTGCCCATATCATCTACCGTGATGACGCTCTGATACTGTGACAGACTTACATCGTAAGCCTTTGCCTCCTCACGCAAGTCATCCAGTCCCGAAAGACCTTGCAGATAATTGATGTTACCTCCGAAGTAGATATTATCCTGAACGTAGATACCGTTGCCTTCAGGTCGCACGATAGAGCCATCCTTCTTGACAAGAGCAAGACCGCCCAGCCAGCCGTATCTAGCGACTCGGTTCTGTGACTTCACTTCCCATGTGCTGACTCCATCCAATACCTCGATAAAGCTGTTACCGCGAGACGAGAAATACATGCTGCTCTGTCGCTTTTCATCAGTGAAGCTACCGTATTGCGCAAAGTCCATATAGGCGCAAGGGTCTGGAGTGTTCTGACTCTTCTTGCCATACTGGAAGACGAATTTACCCTTCTCGCTTGTGATGATATGACTCACGTAGAAATAGGTAGTGAAGAAGCCTTTATGCTGAACAAAGTTGCAATCGTCCAACGCTCCTTCCTCAATCTTGTCTGCTCCATGCGCATTGTCAATATCGGCATAGAGACCACGGCAAATGTCGCCCACCTGCAAAGAACCATAATCATTCTCCTCAAGATGCAGGGTGATAGTACGATTCTCCACGTCCACGCTCTCGATAGTACCATATCCGTTCGTGTTCCATTGCTCTGCTTTGGTTACGGAAATCTCATTGAAGGCGAACTTAGGTGCTGAAATAAACTGACGAGCATAGATGCTGTTCACCTCCATGTCACCCTTTTCATCTATCTGCGCACCCTGACCGTAAGGACCTGAAGAGAAGTTGTTAGTAAGAAGACGGAAGAGGCTCAGAGTACCATCAGCAGACCATGTTCCGTTACCTTCGCCAATATCCAAACCTTTAAGCAGCTTCTGCACCTTCTCCCAAGTTATTGTGCCCTTTGCGGTATCATCATTTATCTTCGAAATAAAGTGCTTACTTCCCTCTGCCGCAACCTGGTTCTTGACCTGTGTAGTTGTCAAGCCTGCACCAGTTCCTCCATTTCCGCTTTGGAGCGACGAAATCTGCTGCTGAATCTTTTGGATAGTTCCAACCTCTTTATCCTCGCGAAGAGTTATCTCGTAGGTAGGAATCTTGCCATCTTCTTCCTTGATCGTAAGCTGATCGATGGAAATGGTTCCCCCGATTCCAAGATCAGTATCCTCAAACTCCATCAAGTCTCCGGCTTTGAGCGTATCATGAAGGCTCTTGATAGTCCCGGTTGTATCCTCTTTCGCCTGGTCATGCTGTCTTGCCATGAAAAGCTCATCAACCTTTGGCTGGTAGACGTATCTGGTATAGTCGTTCTTATCAAGATACGCTATTGCGTATTTGAGAAGCTTCAGTGACGCAGCATTTACATACGAGTCAGGAAGCGTGATACCGGTAAGGACGAAGTGATCTCCCTTCCTGATAGGGTAATCCCTGTATGGAAACCAAAGCTCAAGAGCATCATCCTTGACTCTTTCAATAGTAAGCCTCCATCTTCCGTCAACCTTGGTTGAGGATGCTACCTTGAATGTACGTCCTCCACACATACCGTCCTTCATGGAGATGGAAAAATCATCGTCCTTAAGGTCGTTTATATCGAAGTCGATAGCTTTGTTGAGATAAATATCTACGTTCTTTACTGTTTCGTTATCGCCAAATCTACCGTCATCATCAGGCGCTACCCCCTCGTTAATCTCGTCAACACGAACACCACCGATAACCATTTCTTCAATAGTAGGGTAGATCTCAATGATTCCATTTGTCTTATCATCTGTTTCAAAGAACTGCGATGCCGAACGGAGTCCAATCTGGTCGATATTAATTGAGTCGATATATGGCCTATGAGGGTCTGTAGAGAACTTATGTTTCTTTCCGGTAGGATTCACATACTTTTTATCTGTTTCCGTGAGCGAATCATAGAAGTCACTCAGAGACACATGTGGAAAACCTGGCAACATAAGCCTGTTTACAGCCATGTTGTTTGGAAGATTCTCCGCATATTCCTTCATAGATGAAGGGAATGTCTTGCTGTTTATCCCGGAAACGAAGTACATTTTTGTACTGCCAGCATTAACCTGCGCGATGAATGCATCAAGCTTGCCCTGAGACTCTTCATCTCCATTGTCATTCTGCCCACCCTTGTACTCTGAATAGAACCTGCACTTGCCGGAATCTGATTTTTTTGATACATAGCCTGTAATAACGGTCTGAAAATTAAACGTAGCTTTTACTACCCATCCATTCGTCTGTACATCTGGATTTCCGGCAACGGTATATGTCCTAGGTGTCTTGAAGTATGAATCAATATAATCAAGATCCAGTTCGAGTTCAACATTAGTGCTGGCCTCAACTACTTTAGTGATATTCGCCAAATACTTGACACCGAGGTCCGCATAGTAATGAGAAGGAAGATTTTTCTCCGAGCCATAAGCTCTCAATCTTGTAACTACACTCTGGTCGGAATCAGCATTCTGTTCAATCTCGTAAAGTCCCCTGCCGAGTCCGTACTTGAAGATATGATTGGCCTGTATTCCGGTAGTACCGACATAGATGTTTCTTCCTCTGACGATGAAGTTTATGTCCCATTTCTCGTTCACGAGCGCAAGGGCCTGCCAACAGGTCTGTGAATCCACTGTGATAGACATCGATTCGATGACGTTATCGCTTGTTCCTTCGCCGTACATTGACATCCACTCGCTTTTTTGGCCACCACGCTGCACGGAACGCTCCATGTTCCTGGAGTAAATCTTCCAAAGACCCTTACCAATCTGATCGTCGAGGTTCGCCTGAATCCTGTCAAGCAAATCGTCCAGAGTCTGTACGTAAAATGGGAATTTCGGTAGGGCAGTGTAGTGGAGTTCGTTGTCATTCAATACCACATCGAGGAACTCATCCCTAGAAAGCTCATCCTGCAATGCATTGAACTTTACACTGTCATATACAAAGCCCTCACCGTAGGTATCAGGTCTTGCCTGCTTATCTTTGCCCGGCTCGTAGTTGAGCTCAAACCGCTCGCCACGATAGACAATATAGTCGCCTATCTGAAAGTTGATAGGCACTTCATGCTTGAAATTGATAGTCACGAAGCACTCACCCATCCAAGAATCGGAGTATTCCAATCCATGAACGGTTATCTGCTCTCCGTTAACGTCTGTCAGCTTCGAGCCATCCTTATGATAAATATTCCAAGTACTCATGTGTCAGTATTATCCTAAATTTGAAATCCCGCCCTGTGCATCCATGATTGGCTTGATGTCAGTAACAGGGTCGTTAAACTTGAAAGTTATAGAGAGAATAAGCAAGTCCTCGCTGCCCGGATATCTGTATAGGTCCGGATCAATGCTCTTCAGTCTCACATGCTGCCTTCCAATCTTATTGAAGTCGCAGTACATTTTCATCATGCCTGACTTGCGGATGTAATCAATAAAAGCCTTACATTTCTCGTTAGCGCCGAAAGCCTCACCGTGGAACATAAACTTAACCTTATTTTCGTAGGCTGCCATATAAAGTCCATCCTTTCCGATATATTCGTCATCACCATGCTCATCGTGCCACTCCCTTTTCGCTGGTTCCTTGACAGAATCACAAGGCTTGAACGGACTCTCACTAACGTACATACCGAAGTCGGCGATGGAGTCCTTTACCTCGTTCCCATCGCCTTCCTTCTGCATGTATATCCTGAAATAATCTTTCATACCTAAAATCAACTTTTTATAATTGCAAATATACGAAATAATACATAAATATGCAAGAAATATCCGATTAAAAATGCATAAATATTCAAAAGAGGCACGGATATAGATCCGCGCCCCCGATTATTACTTCATCTTCAATGATTTTGTTCCGTTAAGAACTCTATTGAAGTTGTCGTTATACTCAACGAATATACTTTCAATCCTCTCGGCCGCATCCGCATTGCGTAACGTATTTCGAGCAATCGCATGAAGTTGTGTCAGCTGAGACTTGGCAATCTCACTTATCTCCGGATAGTACTTAGCCTGTTCTGCGCGGATAACAGAACAATCCAACCTAATAGCATTAAGATACGACAGACCAAGATCTGCTTCTTCTTCTGTTATTCCCTTCACAGAGTTTCTTGATGAAGAACTGCTATTGTCGGACCAGCCGTAAGTCTTCTTGAGATAATCTCGCGTTGCCTCGATTTGCTTTGATAGCTCCTCGGTGTTTTTATTTACGTCGGCATACTCGGCTCCTGTGTATTCAGAAATGACATTTCCGTTGGAATCCTTGATCTTGTCGTCATTCTCTGCGTATCCCTGAGTCTTCTTCAAAAGAGCCTTAATCTTGTCTCCATATATATTCTCAATCATGGAGTTCAAGATGACGTTCTTTAATTTTCCTTCAAAGCCATCCACCAAGTCTTCATACCCATTGGCCATAGTTGACATTGCGTCACCCCAGGAAGACACTAGGTCGGAGAACTTGTTGCCGGTAAGCTTCTCTGTAATAGCCTCAACCATATCGTCAGCCTTCTCTCCATACTGAATGAGCTTTTCCAGGTAATCTCTGAAGTCTGAATCCATGTTTGCCCACAGCCCGGTGTAATCCTTCTTGATTTTCGATAATGTATCAGCGTTCATATTAAGCATGTCTTCCATGCCGTTGAACTGCACTCCGTACTTTGAAGAGATTTCGCCGGCAACATCGCGCCAGTTCTGTCCATTATACTTATACGAACCCTTCCACATTCTATATTTGATAGAGTGGGAACCGGCAGAAGCGCCAGAATTGAGTCTCTTCTGAGCAATAACCTTTGTCTGCTCGATCTCTGCCTTAAGCATTTCCTGAGCTTCCTTGGATGCTTCTGTAGCCTCAGTACCCCAGTGGATGTTCATGTACTCGGTCTTCTTTGAGATGAGCGAATCCCATATTGAGGTAAGGTTGTCGTACTCAGCCTTCGCTTTGTTGTAGCTGCTGTAGTCTGCACCGAAAGCTTTAATGAGCGAACCACCAATACTCAACGCTGCGGAAGCGGCTGCTGCGTATGGACCAGCACCTTCAAGGAATCCGAGACCCTTCATTTTACTGAGGGTATCAAAAGCTCCAGCTGTACTTGCCGCCGAAGAGAATGCACCTGATGCACCACCCACAATCTGACCAAGGATTGAATCCTCTTCACCCATAGCCTTGAACAGATTGATTACCGGATCAAGAACCGTATTGAGCGCCTGCATCTTCGTCGCAAGTTCAGAGATGGCCTTAGACGAGTCTGCGTATGCTGACTGCTGATCGTTCTTCAGGCTCGCCTTGGTTCTTACGCCGCCAGCGATTCCGAGTCTCGAAGCCTCCTCCTTGCTGACGAATATCTTCGCGGTATCATCCATGCCGCCAAGACGCTCATTTATGAACTTTCCGATAGCATTGCCACGCTTAACTCCTCCGAATACACTGGGGAACGGATTTCTGCTAATCTGCTCATTTCTGAGCTTATCCAATGCATCCCTCAACTGCTTGATTGATTCTACAGACAGACCGGTAGTCATGGAGAACTGGTCAATCTTTTCAATCATCGAGTTGATTGTTGCCGAGGACACCCTATCGAGGTCATCGAAGATAGCAACCCAATCAGATTCCTGCTTGAACTGCTCGAACTGAAGCTTTGCCACGTTCTCGCTGTGAGTCTTTTTGGCTCCGGCCTTGGCTCTGTCTCTCATCTGTGGGTCTTCTATACCATTGATGAGTTCAAGCTGTCTCTCGTATTTTCGGTTTTCATCCTCAATTTGCTGGGCGATGGTTGCATTCTTTTCAATCAGACTAGCCATCAGGTCGATGGTCTCCTTCTTGATCTTGTTATTCTCATCTTCCAGCTTCTTGCGGATATCGTAAACACGAGTCTCCTCGCCATACTTATCCTTAACATTTTCAAGACTCATTCCCTTAACCTCGTCCATGGTCAAGTTAAGGCCGGACTGAACGTTGTCGTGCTTTACCGCAATATCGAGCTGCTCCTCCAGGAACCTCTTGTATGTATCAAACTGAACAGTTCCTCCGAAAGCTATGTTTTCTGAACCCTTCTTGTTTCCTGTCAGCTCATATATTTTCTTATACGTCTCGTATTGTTCGGAGATAATATCAAGCTGTCTGTTGAGTGCATCCAGTTCGTCTCTGCGCTGGTCTTCGAGAAGTTTTCGGTTTTCAGTTTGAATGCCAGCCTTCTCGTTTGCAGCATAGTCCAATCTGTCCTTTGTTGATGCAGGGAGAGTCCGCAAGAGCTCCTTGATAGAAGTCTCGTAGTTAGTATAGTCAGAGATAGGGAACCTCTTCTTGTCATCAAAGATAGCCTCAAACTCTCCGTCGTTTGCAAGTTGTCCAAGCGCGCCCTCTCCGTAGAGTTCCTTGAACTTCTTGATTTCGGCATACATCTTCTTGTATAATTCGATGCGTTCACGGAGATTCTTCAGCTGTTTATCTTCTTCGCGACCATTCTTGTTTTTATCTTTCCCGAAGTGACCAGTAACCTTGTTCTTGCCTACATCAAGACTTATTCCAGACTGAGCCGCTATTGCTTCAAGCATTCGCTGCTCCCTTACGTATGGTTGTCTGTCGCCTGCATTCTTTGCATTGTCGTTCTCGTCACGGACCTCCTTATATCTCTTTCTTACAGTCTCTCCGAATGAAGTCCATCCGTTACTATTTCCTCCATTCAGATTGTGGAGATACTCGGCCATTTCCTTCTGCCAGAAACCACCTGTTCCTCCTTTAAGCTTTCCTGCCTTTTGTAGCTTGCCGAAGACTTTTCTTTCGATAGTTCCTACTTTGTTAGGGTTTTTCCAAACTTTTGGACCAGTATTGCCTTCTTGTGGCTTTGCTTTTCCTATGTTCAAAATAGCCATAGCTACGCTTTGAAGTCTCGCTACAAGACCAGGAACTTTCTTGTTCGCCTCAGATAACATTTGGTCAAGCATGGTCCTGAACTTATCCGGGTGCTGTTTGCACCACCTTGAGAACTCAACCATGTCCATATTCCTACTCTTGGCCATATATTCGAGATATTTAGGAATATCGTCGGTAGCTATCTGACCAAAGTTTCCACTAAAGTCATCCAAGTCGCCCTCTAACCCACGGAGATCATCTTCAACATCTTTGTTTCCGTTACTTACCTTCTTGACAAATGTCTCCCAATATCCGTTTACACCTCTCGAACTGCATATCTCGGCTATTTTTTCCTCAAATGTCATTCCAGCAGCCCTTGCACCAAGGATAGAATTTGCAACCTTTTCCATTGATGACTTGGTAGAATCACCGAATTTCTCCATCTTCATCTGGAGTTGAGCAAGGTTCCCTGCAACGTCGTTTATGTTCTCGTCAATATCGTCTTGACCGATACCAGTCCATTGACCGAACCAACTTGCTCCACCTGCGAATCCAGCACCAGAAGCCTTCTTTGCCTTTGCGAAGTTCTCTCCTTCGCTTGGAGTGAAATTATTCTCATTCCTAGCGTCAATGATTTTCTGTTTTAAGATATCATACTCCTTGCCGAGGTCATCAGTACTATCTATCTGTTCCTTAATGGAGTCTGTATAGAGTCCGCTCTGTTTAAGGACATCAGTCATCTTGTCTACCTGTTGCTGAAGAGTCTCGCCAGTGCCTTTATTGCCAACTTCCGATAACGTATCAGATAGTGTCTTTACTGTTGTTTTCGCAGTCTCGTTTATCCTATCGGTATCCTGTTTGATGCTGTCCTTGAACTGACTATATGCCGAATACAGAGCTGTTCCTATAGTAATACCAAGTGTTGCAATATTCCATCCTGAGAAGAATCCTCCAAGCTTTCCTTTTGCCTGGTTAACAGCAAGCGACATTCTTGCCCTTGTTCCTTCTTTAGTTATAAGCTCGGACTCCTTTGCGCTTATCATACCCATAAGGCGAAGCTGTTCGATCATCTCCTTGGATATTAGACCCTCGCGGAAAGCTTTTTGCATCTTCAACGCGCTAAGTCTTCCCTCTAGTGCAGCTTGCTCTACAGCATTTCTGGTATTAATCTTGCTATTCAGCATTCCCTGGTAGTCAGCAATATTCTGCCTCATTTTTTCCTGGGTTATCTTACCCTCAATGAGAGCTTGCTGCTGCTCTACGGCGAAAGTTCTTAGCTTTACCTGTTGTTCAGCCTGCAAAGCTGCAAGGTTACTGCTTATACCAATTCTTGAAGCAATGGCTGTCGCACCCTTACGCAAAGCATACAAAGCACCGAATGCAAGTGCTGCGTTAGAGACCTTATCCAAAGCCAAAACCAAATCTGTTGTTCTATTAATAAGGAATGAGAAAGTACCTCCGACAACACTCTTACCTTCTGCGAACTTTCCAAGCATAATGTCCCAGGCATCAATGAGCTTATTCCATCGACCAAGCAATGTTTCGGACAGAACGAACTGCATGTTGTAGAACTGGCCACCCTCATCAGTCATTTTCCACAGTACCTTCTGAACATCCTCGAAGCTTACCTGCCTTCCAGATATCATCTTCTTGACGTCTGCTTGGGTATAATTCTTGCGTCCGTTCTTTCCTTCTGAATTGTAAAGCTCCGTAATTCTCTGTAAGAGAGGAAGTCCTGCGTAAGCAAACTGGCGCAACTCCTTACCATCGAGCCAAGAACGAGCCTTTACCTGGCCGAATGCCAAACCCAATCGTCCGAAGTCTACACCAAGACCAGATGCAATATCCGCAAGTCGCTTTGTGGTATCATACAAGTCATTTGCCTCGACTCCAAATGCAGCCAGCTGTTTTACATCTCGGTTCAGCTCTCCAAACTTGAATGGAGACTGCAACGCAAGCTGCTGAGTCTGAGCGAATAATTCGTCAGCCTTCTGCACATCTCCAAGGATAGAACGCAACGCAACATGCTGCTGAACAATCTCACCACCGGTCTGTACGATTGAATTAAAGAATTGCTGTGCGCCAAAGACAATACCTCCCTGTAAGAAGAGAGACTTGATGTCTCCGACTATGGATTGCATCTTCTTCGCTTCAGCGTTTGCTCCGGCGAATGCTGCTGCAAGATCGTTTCGTGCCTTTGCGGCAGACTGAGCAATCTCCTGCTGTCGCTTCTGTTCAAGCTCGATACCTTTCTGAACCTCTTGGTTTACTGCTTTCTGATCTTGAAGAACCCTAGAAGCTAATGTAGTATCATGACCGCTACCGATGTTGCCAAGCTGGCCAAGATAACCCTTCCATCCTATAGGAGACGAAAGGCTGTCTTTTATATTTTGCAGCTGTCTCATTATAGAAATGAGTCTATGTATTTCAGCCTCCGTCTTGCTTACATCTGCACCGATAGAGATACCCCTGCTGTATTCCGAACGAAGCTGACGAACCTTGTTGCCGAGAGAATCGTATCGGCGTTCGGTGTTCTTCAACTCGTTCTGACGCTGCTTCTCATTTGCTTTTGCCTCACGTGTTGCGTCTGCCTCGTCTTTCTTTCGCTTTTTCTCGGCATCTTGTGCTGTCTTGTATCTTTCTAAGATAGCATTCTTTACAACTTTAGCATAAGTCTTTGCTTCATCTATAGCATTGAGATATCCGGCACTCTTTACGACATCAGATGCTGTGAGTCCTGTGATAGGATGAATACCTCCGTTATTCCTAATCTGTTCTAATTCAGTCCTGTATTTAGACAACTCTGCCAACGATTGTCTTATGTTATTCGTTGAATCAACACCAAGTATCTGTATTCCTTCACCATGACGCTTGTTAATCTCGTTAATAAAAGAAGACAACTTATAAAGCTCCCTTTCTGCCTTGTTAGCCTCAGTTGCAACGCTGTTAGGGAATATATTGAATCCAGCACCTTTCTTAGACACCTCTCCGAGTATGCTGCCTATTTTGTACAACCCATCCTGGACAGACTCCAACTGCTGGAGTTTTTTCGGACTAAAGAAATCTTCGCTTGAAAATACGGCAATGTTACGACGTAATTCTTTAACGAAGTTGTTTAGCTTTTCAAAACCACGGCCTCCCTTATCTCCAATACCCTTTGTTGCTTCGGATATTGCTTCCAAAGCATTCTGCGCCTGCTTACCAGTAGCATCAATCTTGTTTAATTCTTTGGTAATCTTTTTGGCTTCCTCTTCAATTCTCGATTTAAGAGTGAGCGAGAAACTGATGTCTCCCATATTTCCACCTGCCATATCCTGAATATTTTAAAATTAGAGTTTATTGTTTAAGTAATCAGCAAGACTAATCTTCTTGCCGATGAGGCTTCCCTCATTCTTCTTTTTCTCCATCCACCTGTCGTAGAGGTCATCCATCTCCTTCTTGGTGTGCTTCTTCGGACCGCCTTCCTTCTTGGTCTTTGGATAGACGACAAGAGGCTGGTCTGCAACCATGAGGTCAATCTGTGCCGATGAATATCCCCACCAGTAGTCGTAGGCTGCAATGAAGTACTTGCGCTGAAAGAGGAAGCCGAACTTCTCCGCTAGTGAGAAGGCTGCCCCCCAGCTTGTTCTGCTTGGATAGCTTTTGCTTCGCTCCTCGTCATCGTCATCATCACGTCCGTCATCCCGGTCGCTAATATGGTAGCCAGTGAGAATGCGTTCGATGGAATTTTTTTTTTAGAAACATCGAGGACTCTCAGCACCTCGGCCACGTCCACATCATTGATGTAGTAGAGCCAACGCCAGTAGATCCAATACAGGAATCGAATCTTCCAGATGTTGTTGAGAAGGATGCAGACGCAAATCTTGACGTTGCGCTTCCATTCGTTCTTCTCCTTTGCCCTGATGTGGGAACACCTGCTCATGGTTCCCTTGCGAAGCCAGCCGAGCTTGTGCTTCTTTCCACGGAACACGAACTCGGTAGGCTCGTCGTGCAGTACGCTGTCGAGTAACTCCTGTAAGTCCACCGAAGGCTGCTCTATTTTCTTTTCTTCTGCCATGATTGTATGCTATTAAATGAAGAAGGGCGGCACGGCTGTTGATTAGCCTGCCGCCCAACGGTTTGTTATCCTGAATCTAATTACCTAAAGAAGCCTTTACTTGATTAACCGCCAATGCCTGGTTCACCAGCAGCTGGAGCCTTAGTGAGCCAAGCGATGCTACGCTTACCTGCACCCTCGATAGAACCTGAGAACTTAAACGCAACAGGCTCAGTACCAGAGTTATCCCACTGCAATGTAGCGTAGAGAGCGATGTTGGTGATAACCATGAGGTTCTCCTTCTCGTCGTCAACGATAACGATAGTACCCTTGATCTTGAACTTCTTAGGCTCAACAGCGATACCTGTAAAGCCGGTAGTAGCGTCGAGAGTAGCGTCACCTGTACCCTTCAGGGTGACCTTGGTCAGCTCTGTGATAGCATCCTCACCGAACATAATTGTCAGCAAGTCCTTTGCCTTAGAAGGAACAACGAACTCTACGTTGAAGTCGCCGAGCTCTGCTGTAGTTGCCCAGTCGCCTGCAAGACCGATAACCTTGTAGTGGTTTACGGTTGGGTCATCCATAGTTGCCTTCAGCGAGTCAACGGTAACCGGAAGCTCGACCTCTGGGGTGATGTCAACTGTAGCCTTGCTCAAATCGGTAATAGCCTTTGAGTAGAGCAGAGTTTTAGGACCATTGAAAATGTCCTTCATCTTGTCAATAGTTGTCATAGCCATAATCTAAAATATTTTAAATTGTTATACCTGAATACTTATCTAGTACGTAACCTTCCCTGTATGATCGTCACGGAAAAACCGGCTCCGTCGTCAGCCTGGATAGCAACGTTAGGTCTGGTAACGATGATGTTGTCTGTTGAAATTGGAAATCTTTCGAGGACAGCCTTGACTTTCTTATCCATTTCCGAAGGACTGAAACCGTTCGGATTCGCCGAGGAGGCCTTATCTCTTACATACACCTCTATCTGGATAGTGGTAGTATAGTAGTTGTAGGAGCCATCGTAGTTCATCTCGTTGTTCCTGATTGTGTACGGAGCACTTACGACGATGTAGCTACCTATTTTGGTATCCACAGCCTTAGGACGATTCCTGGGGTACACCTTGTCGCATATACCCTTTACGGCGTTTCCTAAGTCGAAATATATCTGCTTGATATCTACCATAGCTTACAGTTTGTTTAAAGTTGAACTATTGGCGTACACTACGCAGGCATCGAACATATCTGGAAGAGACTCGTATGTGTTGTAAACTGTCTCGAAAATGCGGTTCTCCTTATCGAATACTGCATATTCAACAGGACATATCGCAACGAGTGCCCAGTCTTTCCCGGAAGATTTCACCTTTCCGATACGTCCGTAGATAAGGTTTGGACCCCACTGGTGACCGCCACCGACTGAACCGGTGTAGCCTTTGTTCTCTCCTCCGTCGTAGTAGAACGGGAGATTGTATTTCTCTCCTTCTGCCAGGGTTACTCGCGTTGGTGCTTTTTCACCCTTCGAGGCACGCACCATGTAAATGAGCTTGCCTTTGTAATACACTGCTGCATAGAACGAAGTATATGCGTTACCGGTGATATTGTAGAACGTCCTATTCTCTTTGAAATAGTTGACGGTTCTGTGAGCAAGTTCCTGCATAATCGCAAGCATCTTGTCATACGCCAGCTTTTCGACCCTTGGCTTAATCTGATGCTCGAACTGCGCTCCAAGAGACAGACGCTTTCCGCTAAAGTATTTCGCCATAATCTAAACCCTTGTTAAGTTCCAATACACGACGGTTCTGTTATTATCCGGTTCGCAGTCCTTAACCATACCTACTTCGGTGTTGTTGCCGACAGTGGAGTAGATGGTGTCGCCGTCAAGAGGACATCTGTCAGCATCCCATTCGTCATATCTGACAGGAATCGATGCCTTCCTCTTGTTCTGGTCGACGTTCTTGTCTCCCTCTGTAGTGGTATCGGTGTAACTGCGGCCTTCGCCATAGTAGAGAATGATTTCCTTGTCCTCACCAACTGGAGCATCATCATCGGCGAACGGGTCATCAGGGTCGGCTTTTCCGACGACCTTCCTCACGATCTTGATGATGTGAGGGTATCTTGGGTTTCTGATGTTTTCCTTTTCCATACGCCTTATTTAATGATGTGAGGGAGAGGTTCTCCCCAAGGAGAATAATTCGCCCTCTTTACTCCGTGGGAGGTCACCCGGAAGGTGGACTTCTTCTTGAGCATCGAATCAGGCTCCAGTTCTGCATAGATAGCGTTAGCCTCTGCCTTCATCTCGCTCCTGTCGTTGTCCGACATATCATAGCCACCTCCCGAATGAGTCCATCCGTTATCGGAATCGGAGGTGTTGTTCACCTTGCTCGGACCAAGAACAAACCATTTCAGCATGTCGGCATAGGCAAGTCTCACCTTGTCCTTGTCGCAGGCTTCGAGGTCGATGCCATTTTCAAGCTCCCTGTCGTGCATGATGCCCAACAGAGCCTTCATCGGCATCTCGAACTTCACCTTATTAATAAGGTAGTCGTTCACAGTGTAAATGTTCATCTCCGAATCCATAGTCATACAATCTAGTTACGTTAAAGAATTAACCCTTCTTGGTAATGTCGATAATCCAACGGTAAGGAGAATCGAGCATGGCAGGAACAGAAGCGAGGAACAAGTCTGTCTTGAACTCCTGGAACATACCGTTCGCTGTGACCATGTTACGAAGCAAACCGAGGCGGTTGTTGGTCTGTGCCCAAGCAACATCCACGAGCTTGTTACCGAGAGTGTCGAAAATTCGCTTATCGAGAATTTCCTTGCGCATGAAACGCAAAGGCTTGCCAGCAGGGCGAAGAACGACTGTTCCGTCTGCCCAACCACGAATCTCTGTAACTGTGCCATCGAAGCGCTTGTTGTGCTCAACCTCATCAACAATCTCGATAGGAGAAAGACCGTTGAGGTCAACAACAGACTTCAAGAACATTGCGTTGTTTGGACCGTAGTTTTGCAAAACTGCCACAAAGTTAGCGTTCGCCCAGCTCTTGTACAACTCAGCAATCTGCTTGTTCTTCAAGAATACGTTATTGTAGTCGTTCTTGGTCATCTGCCATACGAGAGGTACACTGCGGTACTCGATGTTCTCCTTGCGCCAATCCTCCTCAAACTTGCGCATCTGCTCAAGCAAGTCGCAGTTTGGATCGTTCCAGGCAAGCGTACCCGCCTTTTTGAAGTTCTTCTTTGGAACCTTTGCGTCATACAGAGGCTCCTGGATACCACGACCAATCTTGTCGTAGTCGATGAAACCTGTCGAACTCAACTGGGCTGACATGTATGTCATAGTCATGTCGAGTGAGTCGTACAATACCTGTACCTTGTCGAGGTAAGCATCAACCAGGTCAGCGTCGTTGCCGAACTCATCCTGGAGAAGCTTCATCTTGTGGTAACGCTCTGTCGCAGTCTCACGGAAGCCGTCAGCAGCGAAGTCTGGAATTGAAGCGGTGTACCACTCAATACCCTCGTGGTCGTTCTGATAGCCCTCGCCGAGAGGAGCACGGAGGTTCATCAAGGTTGCAGGGTTTAATGTACGTGTGCGAACCTTGAATGTTGCATCACCATTGTTAGATGTAGGGGTGAGATTTGGATCAATGTCACCCTGTGTCAGATACCAGCCGTTGTTACAGCGAAGTACGCCGTCACGATTGACGAACTTCTGAAGGTAAGTGTTGTTACCCTTACCAGTGAAGAACTTCGCGAGCTGCTCGACACCAATATCAATTTTTGCCATAATCCTGAATCAATCTTTTTACGTTATACAATAGGTTAAATGTGCCAGAACTCTGGGTAGAGTGACTTGTTCATCGCCTTAACAGCAGGAGGAACAGGACCCATGCGGTCAAGCCACATAACGCAGTCTGGATTCAACATACAGAAGTTGACGTTTGTACGAGGCTTGTGATACTTGTCGCCGCCGGCATCGAAATAAGGGAAATCGTTGTCGCTCGGAGCAAAGCAGTTAGGGTTGGTTACCATTGGCAGCACGCTCGCGCCTGCCTTCTCTGCCTCCACCAGCACGTCGCCAGCGCTCAATGCGCCAAGCGCCTCCGAGAGGGTCAGCTTCCATACGTCGCCTACCGATGTGTCGGTGGTTGCCTCCACGGCGGTCACGGTCACACCCTTTGCCTTTGTCTTGAAGTCCTTCTGACCGACCATGATGGTATCGCCAGGGAACGGGATGTGAACGAATCCGTTACGAACGATGTAGATGTCTGTGTCTGTAGCCGCAGTAGTAGCCTTTGCCACGCCGTATGCCTTCAGAATCTTGATGGTAGCACCAGGACCCTCGTTGCCAGCTGTAAAGCCAAGGTCGTGCTCGATCAAGTCGCCGGCGTAAATCTTAGCCTGACCTTTGAATGGGTTGACGAGCTTACCACCAATAGGTGGGTGAACGAAGGCATTCTTAATGAGCGCCTCAAGACCGGCAAACACATATCGGGTTCCGCCGACCTTACCTTCTGTCTGAATGATGGTCGCACCGTGGTTCAGCATGCCACGAGTACCCATCTGTTCCATGTAGGAAATAGAAGTGTTGTCCATAATCTTTTTACCTTTTTAAAATTGTTATCCTGAAATTACTTCTTGTCTCCACCGCCGAATCTCTTCTTTCGACGCTCGGCCACTTCTTCCATAAACTTGTCATCATCTGTGGACGTGCCTCCGCTAGACGTTCGACTGCCTTTTGCAGGAATACCGTTTTCACCGGTAGCCTCCTTGTACTCTGCGGTGTAGATTTTCTCAGCCTTAGAAACCAGGTCGTCGATGTCGACATCTTCGTCCGGAATCTCCAGCTTTGCGATTGCAGCATTGAGGAAGTAGTTCTTCATTTCAAGGTTTGCCTTGTCGAACTTATCCTTCAAACCTGCCTTTACAGACTCGATGGTCGCCTTCCTTGCAGCCTTCTTGTCTCTTTCTGCGTTAGCCTTTTCGAGAGCTTCGAGTTTCTCAAGCAGCTTGGAGTATTTGTCGTCAGGATCGTTACCCTTTTTAGCCTCCTTGCGCTTACGCTCCTCTTCCTCTTCCTTCTTCTTGCGTTCAGCTTCCTCCTTGCTCTTCTTTACCTCGTCAGAGATATTCTTGTGCAAGTTGCCGTTGATACGCTTCATACGGTTTGCTAACTTGGTAACCAACTTGGAATTTGCTTCCTCGTCATCACCGAAATCTTCCAAAACATCATCAAGTTCCTCATCGATGGTCTTTTGGCTAAGTTCTTTGAACTTGGTGGTATCAACCTCCTTGTTCACTAATGCTAAGAGTTCCTCTCTTGTCATGTTGTTTGTTGATTTAAAATGTTATCCCGAATGTGGTCCCTCCACCTCGAAAACGTATAAACTGTCTCTTATACACATCTCCGAGCCCACGAGACTAGGCATGATCTC
>ERZ1027239.18-NODE-18-length-57784-cov-9.365778_pt1 | contig 57784 bp, 61 predicted proteins | sample MGYA00519476_ERZ1027239 | MGnify/ENA primary metagenome ERZ1027239 (study PRJEB26926, sample SAMN06164636) | human gut metagenome | biome: ENVO:00009003; feature: ENVO:2100002; material: ENVO:00002003 | host: Homo sapiens | place: USA | collected 2012 ... | reverse complement strand
CAGATGTGTATAAGAGACAGCTGTAATTGTGCTATAAAAAATTTAATGCTTTTTCAACAGATATTGGCGAATCCGTCCCAAATTATTGAAAATTCTAAATCCCAAGGCCAAAAGAGCCACATAATACAAATCTATTCCCAGATGATCGCCTACATAAACAAGAAATGCTGCCAACAAGGCATTAGAAAAAAAACCGGAAATAAAAATCTTATCATCAAAATTTCCTTCCCCCGCAGCCCTAAGACCACCAAAAACGGAATCCAAGGAGGCTAAAAGGGCGATGGAAAATAGTTTGGAATAGGCCACGGGAATGCTCCAGGGCACCAAAAAACCCAGAGCCACCCCTAAGGCCAGACCACAAATTGCCAGAATCATTTTCCTTCCTCCTGTTTAGCCGATTTGGTTGCATACTTATAGCTTATTGGATTCTTATAGGCCGGAATCCATACATTATTTGAGCTTTGCAGCGTCATATTGATTCCCCAAACCTTTAGGGTATCTGCCACCCCTCCCCGCATATTGATGGCATTTTCCAAATCATGAATGCTGCCAATGGCGCGAATTTCAAAGGGAGGTGCTGACCGCACGTTATTCACAGAAACCGTAGGTCCGGCACATCTTATTTCTGAGGTGGCAATAAGTCTTTGTCCATTAATGGAAATAGCCTCTGCCCCTGCTGCCCGCAGTTCATTAATAACCTTAAGCAAATCCTCATCATGCACCAGATAGAGATTCATATCCTCCCCCGCTGTGCTTTTCTGGGAGCTGTCATCAATGGTAATCACAATTCCCGGCCCCTCTACAGCGGTGCTGCCAGAAAGCAACTCAATACCCTGAGCCATTTTCTGGCTGTGCTCTTCACCTGTACTATTGCGAATATCATTCAGCTCATCCTGCAGGGATTGATTTTCACTCTCCAGCTTCTGTATTCTTTCCGTCAAAACCTCTACACGCTGCAGGGGTTTATTATCCTTAATGTCCTGTGTAGTACGAAATTGTATCGCCAGCATAAAGCCCAGAACCATACAGACACAGGCTATGGATAGTCGGCCCTTCTCAAATCTCATCTCCCATATCTCCTTTCTACCAAAAGCTCCCCTACCCTAGGCAGGAGATATACTCATTGACGCAGGCGTACTGAGTATACATCATATCTGGCATCAACGTATTCAATAGGATGCTTGGTCTGCTGCAATTCCTTAAGCACACTAATCGTCACATCCACCTTGTCCGGCAGCTGCTCCAGACTTCCCAAACGAATCTGAACAGAGCCGGCATAAAGCAAAACATCCTGAGGATTGGCAATATTTATCTCCGACAGAGATTGAATACTGCTATCCTCCAGCATGGATAAAAAACTCAGAACCTTTCTGATATTTTCATCCTCAATAACATCACCTACAAACAAATCTGCCACACTGGCACCGCTAATCATGGGCACAGGCATCTGTCGCAGAGTTCTATGGGCATCCAGAACAATGCCGTCCTTCCCTGCCTCCAGATAGCCATATTCGCATTTTACAAAGGCCAAAGGCACCCGCTCGTTGATTTCTATATTCAACTGGCTAGGAAAGGATCTTTGCACCAAAGCCTGATCTATTCTCAAATCCTTCTCCAGATTTCTGCGTATTTCGTCAGTTTGGAGCTGAAAGAGATTCTCGCCAGTTCTAACACCGGCAATGCGAATAACATCCTCAGGCTGCACGTAGCGACAGCCACTTACATTAATATTTCTGAGGACAAATATAGGTGAAAGGGCACAGGCCAGTACCCCAAGCACCACCACAAGACCTGTGAGAATTACTGCTACAGAGCTTTGGGAGATAATCTTATGCTTGCGTCCATCCATGCTAATCCATCCTTATATTTATTAATTTAGTCCCTATAGCCTGCCATAGCCAAAATTTTGGCGCACAAATCTGGGAACTGAATCCCGGCGGCTCGTCCTGCATCTGGCACCAAAGAGGTTTCTGTCATACCTGGCACTGTATTGATTTCAATGGCATAAGGCTCATTCAGCTCATCCAGCATAAAGTCCACTCTAGCCATGCCTACACAGCCACACACTGCAAAGGCTCTGATTGCTATATCCTCAACAGCCTTGCTAACCTCTGCTGGCAAAGGTGCGGGAATAATGTGGGCAGAAGCTCCTGCCTTATATTTAGTCTCATAATCATAACGGCCGGTAACAGTAGTAATCTCAATAATAGGCAAAGCTTCCTGATGCTCTTCATTGCCCCAAACTGCCACTGTCAGTTCCCGGCCTTTGATAAATTCCTCTACCAGAATCTCATGGTCATACTTGAAGGCTTCCTTCAAGGCTGCCTCCAGCTCCTCTGGCTGTTCCACAATTACCACGCCAATGCTGGAACCCTGAGAGGAGGCCTTGACTACCACTGGTACACCAAATTCCTCAATAATCTCCTGAGCCAGATTCCGCTTGCTGTATTCAAAACGGAAATAGGTGTGAGCTCTAGGAGTTGGAATCCCCTCAGCCATAAAAAATCTCTTGGTAGCTACCTTGTCCATAGTAACAGCTGCCGCCATAACTCCAGAGCTGGTATAAGGAATGCCCATCATATCCAAAGTACCCTGAATAATGCCATCCTCGCCGTATTTGCCGTGAAGCGCATTAAAAACAAAATCTGCTCCACTAGCCTTTATCTGTTGCGGGAAATTAGGTGGATCCAGCTCCAAGGCCTCTGCCTGATATCCCTTCTCCAACAAGGCATGCAAAATAGCCTTGCCGCTGCGGCGAGAAACCTCTGCCTCTGTAGATGGTCCCCCCATTACAACTACTATCTTCTTCATAAAATATCTCCTGCCATATAGCCCTAAGTTATTATTTATTTAATAATTCAACCAATTCCTCGCCAGATTTCACAATATCCCCAGCACCCATGGTCATAATCAAATCCCCTGGCTGAGCAATGGACTGCAAATAGCCAGCAATCTCCTTTTTATCCTGAATATAAACAGGTTTCTTGCCAGTCTGCTCCACAACCTCTTTTACTAACAGCTCACCGTCAATCCCAGGAATAGGATCTTCTCCCGCAGAATAAACATCTGTCAAAATCAGAATGTCTGCCTCCTGGAAGCAGATGCCATATTCCTTCTGTAACAGCTGAGTACGGCTATAGCGATGAGGCTGGAAGGCACAAATTAATCTACCTGGCTTGGTCTGGCGGGCAGCCTTCAAGGTGGTAGCAATCTCAGTTGGATGATGTGCATAATCATCCACTATCCAAATGCCATTAATCCGTCCCTTGGTCTGGAAACGGCGCTTGGCTCCGTGGAACATAGAAAGTCCCTCTGCCATAGCAGGTACAGTCTGCCCCAGCTCCATACCGGTAACAATAGCAGCCATAGCATTCAAAACATTATGTCTGCCAGGCACATGCAAGCGAACCTGTCCCATATTCTCGCCCTTGTGAACTACCTCAAAAACAGTGCCATCTGTATCGGTCTGAATATTAACAGCCTGATAATCAGCCTCATGGTCAATGGCATAGGAAATACATCTAGTCTTTACATTCTTGACAATGTTTCTAATGTTCTCATTGTCAAAGCAAACTACGCCAAAGCCCTCTGGACGCACCTGGTTCAAGAACTGGGTAAAAGCCTTGATAATATTCTCCATAGTACCATAATGATCCAAATGGTCATCCTCTACATTGGTTACAATACCTACATAAGGATAATATTTCAGGAAAGTGCCGTCACTTTCATCAGCCTCAGATACCAGATAATCACTTTTGCCCAATCTAGCATTGCTGCCCAAATAATCTACTTCGCCGCCAATGATAATACTAGGAGATACTCCCTCGTAATCCAAAGCTACTCCCAGCATGGAGGTAGTTGTGGTTTTGCCATGAGCGCCTGCTACAGCAATGCCCTTGGAATTATTAATCAAGAAAGCATTTACATCTGAGCGATGCAGCTTTTTCAGTCCCAGACGAGCTGCCTCTACCACCTCTGGATTGGTATCCCGAATAGCAGTAGAAACCACAATAGCCTCTGCCCCCTGTACATTTTCGGCTTTCTGACCAATATATATCTTGGCCCCCAGCTTAGCCAACACCTCGGTCATGGCTGATTCCTTAACATCAGAGCCAGAAACCTCGTAGCCTTTCTCTACCAAAATTTTGGCCAAAGCACTCATTCCTGCTCCGCCAATACCTACAAAATGTATTTTTTTCAGTCCTGTTAACAAAAGAAATCTTCCCTTCTGCTCTATATACTATTTGCTTGTCAACATTCCTAGCAGTTCTGCCTGCCACGAGCCAGTTCAATAATCAGCTCGCTAATGGTATCTGCTGCCTCCGGTCTGCCCAATTTGGCACTGGCCTTTGCCATTGCCTGTAATTTCTCAGGCTTGCCAATCAGCTCATCAATAGCCTGAATAAGTCCCTGGGCTGTCAAATCCTTGTTCAATATAACTCTGGCAGCACCAGCCTTTTCCACAGCTCTGGCATTGTGTTCCTGATGATTTTCAGCTGCATAAGGATAAGGAACCAGAATAGCTGGTATTCCCTTGGCCGTTAATTCTGCTAGTCCAGTAGCCCCTGCTCTGAAAATAGCTAAATCAGCTATGGCCATAGCCTGAGGCATATTGTAGAGATAAGGCTTCACCTTGATATTATCTGCCTGCTGTAAATCCAGTCCAGCAGCAGAGATTCTGCTTATAATATCCTCATATTCACCCTTGCCAGTGGCATGAAGTATCTGCACATCCCTACGGCCTGCATAATGCTTCAACACCTCTACCATAGCACGATTAATGGTTCTAGCACCACGACTGCCACCAGATACTAAAATAGTTGTGGTACCTGGACGCAGATCAAAGGCCTCATAATCAGCCTCCTGCCGCTGTGCCATTACCTCCTGACGAATAGGATTGCCAGTAAATACCACTTTGTTAGCAGGAAAAGCCCCATTAGCCTCCTGATAGCCAGTGGCTATTTTATTCACAAATTTGGAAAGGATTTTGTTGGTAATGCCGGGAATAACATTCTGCTCCTGTATCAAGGATGGTATTCCCAGCAGGCTGGCAGCCATTAACACCGGGCCACATACATAGCCTCCCGTGCCCACAACCACATCTGGCTGGAATTTCCGCACAATGCCCATAGCCTTGCCCACGCCCTTGATAGCTCTAGCCGCCCTAAGCAGGTTTTCAGGACTAAGGCTGCGCTTAAATCCCTGCAAATCTACTGTAGCAAAGGGGATACCCTCCTTGGGAATAATATCTGCTTCCAGACCAGCATGGGTGCCTACATAAAGCACCTCCAGCTTATCTACCTTTTGTTGTAATGTACGAATCAAGGTAAGGGCTGGATAAATATGTCCTCCAGTTCCCCCACCTGAAACTATTATCTTCATAGCTTTCAATAACCTACCTCTTGCTTGTTGTGACCTTAATTCTCCAGAGCCCTTACCAAAGCCTTGAAGTCCCGTCCTCTGGCCTCATAGCCATCATACATATCGAAGCTGGCGCAGGCTGGAGAAAGAAGCACAGTCTGAGGTGGTCCTGCAATGGCATGAGCTTTCTTAACAGCCTCCTCCATAGAGTAGCCTACCTCATGAATATGCTCTGCAGGATAACCCAGCTTCAAAGCATTTTCCTTGAAACGAGCTGAGGCATCACCTACCAGAATCAGCTCATCTACCCGTTCTTTGACCAAGGTCATGAAATCAGTAAGATCTGTCATTTTGTCATCGCCACCAGCAATCAGCACAATATGTCCATCAAAGCTTTCCAAAGCCTTAATGGCAGAATCAGTGTTAGTAGCCTTGGAGTCATTGTAATAAGCTACGCCGCCAATAACAGCTACAGGCTCAATACGATGCTCTACGCCGGCAAATTCCTTCAAAACCTCAATAATCTTAGGGATTCTGGCACCACCCAGAAAAGCTGCCGAAGCTGCGGCCAAGGCATTTTCTATATTATGGCCGCCCTTGATTTTCAACTCGTCAGCACGGCAAAGACGACAGGTCTGTCCCTGCCACTGAATCGTCAGCCAGCCATCCTGCAGGAAAGCACCCTCCTCCAACTTTGTCAAACGACTGAAGAAAAATACCTGTCCCTTGGCTCTCTTGGCCATATCTCTGGTTTTGTCATTATCATAGTTCAAAACCAGATAATCCTCTGATGTCTGCTGAGCAAACATCTTCTCCTTCATCTGCTGATAAACCTCCAGACTGCCATGACGTACCACATGGTCTGGTGTAACATTCAAAACCACAGCCACATGGGGACGGAAATTGGTGGTAGCCTCCATCTGATAGCTGGAAATCTCTGCCACCACGCAGCTGTGTTCTCCAGCCTTCAAGGCCTCCTCACAAAGAGGCACACCAATATTGCCGCCTACGCCAGCATCAGGATATCTGGTCTTCATCAATTCTCCCAGCAGGGTAACAGTTGTAGTTTTGCCATTAGTACCGGTAACAGCAAGAATAGGAGATTTGGCCAACTCATAGGCCACCTGTACCTCGCTAACAACAGGAATCTCTCTTTTGTAGGCTTCCTGCACCAAAGGAATCCGTACTGGTACAGCTGGAGACAGAATAACCATATCCACATTGTCCAGCAAAGTGTTTTCCTGAGGTCCAAAAACCAATTCCACACCAGCGGCTCTCACATCAGTTAAATCATATTTCAAATCCTGCTCAGCCTTGGCATCGCTAAGTACAACCTTATCTGCACCCTGCATTTTTGCTACCTTGGCTACAGCGTTGCCACTAATACCTACACCTACAACCAGTACATTCTTATGAGAAAAATCCATCATTTTGCCAGATCCTTTCTACTTACCCTATCTTGAAAAGAATTAATCCTGCCAAGCCACCTAAAAGGCCTACCAGCCAAAAGGTTCTTACCACTCTAGTCTCTGACCATCCCTTCAGCTCAAAGTGATGGTGTATCGGACTCATAAGGAAAACCCTTTTGCCAGTTGTCTTAAAGGAGATAACCTGTATAATAACCGACATGGCCTCACACACAAAGATAATGCCAATAATGGCCAACAGCACCTCGGTATGTGTAAGAATACCAATGGCTGCCAAGGCACCGCCCAAAGCCAGGGAACCTGTGTCACCCATAAATATCTTAGCTGGATGGTAATTATATTTCAAAAAGCCCAGACAAGCACCTACCATAGCAGCACAGAAAACAGCCAGCTCCAGCTTGCCCAGCCAAAGGCAAATCATCATATAGGCTAAGGAGGCTGCTATAACAGTACCAGAAGCCAAACCATCCAATCCATCTGTAAGATTTACCGCATTACTGGTTCCCACCAGAACAAACAGCAGTAAAGCATAAAAGCCATAGCCCAAATCTATATTGCCAGCAAAGGGAACCCACAAATCTGTAGGCAACCCGGCAAAATAAGCTGTCAGAAGGGCAATGATAATCTGTCCCAACAGCTTTTGCTTGGCCTTCAAGCCCAGATTCTGCTTCTTGACTACCTTGATATAATCATCCAAAAAGCCCAGCGCAAAATGTCCCAGCATAATCAGCAGTGCCAAGCCCAGCTCCAAAGTAAGAGGGCAAATAACCAGCACCGTAATGGCTATGGACAAAATAATCATTATACCACCCATAGTAGGGGTACCGCTTTTGACCTGATGGCTCTTAGGGCCTTCCTCTCTAATGCTCTGCCCGAATTTCAGCTTGTGCAGCTCCGGTATCAAGCGAGGTGCTGCTGCTGTTACCAAACCAGCCGCCAGAATTACCGCTGCCAAGGGATAGGTAAACATCTCCATAAAATATATAATCCTCCCTACATTATAACCAAAATCGTCATTATCCTATTTTGACGAAATCAAATAAGGTCAATAATCTTCTCCATAGCCATACCGCGAGAGCCCTTAAAGAGTACAGTATCTCCCGGCTTCAACAAAGCCTTCAACCTATCAGCAGCCTGCTGATGAGTATCGCAGGCATATACCTGCTTCAGGCCTGCTTCCTTGGCCCCAGCTGCAATCTCTCGCCCCATTTCTCCCAGGGTAATAACACAGGAAGCCCCAGCCTCAGCAGCCTGCTGGCCTACCTTGCGATGGGCAGCCACAGCCACATGGCCCAGTTCCAGCATATCCCCCAGCACAGCAATGGCCCGCTTTCCCTTGGTCACGGTCACCTGGTGCAGGGTGGACAGGGAAGCCTCCATAGACATAGGACTGGCATTGTAGGCATCATTAATAATATTGTAATCTCCCAGCTTGCGGCACTCAAAGCGCATACCAGTCATATGAAGCTCCGACAGACCTCTAGCTATCTCCTGAGGCTCCAGCCCCAGACAATAGCCTGCTGCCACTGCCGCCAAAGCATTGGATACATTGTGCTTGCCCAGCATAGGAATGGTCATCTGACACAAAGGACCATTATTCCCTATGCGACATTGAAATGTAGTGTTGTTATCATTGCTTACCAAATTGTCAGCCTTAATATCAGCATCCTTATCAATACCAAAGGTAATTACTTTTACTCCCTGGGCAGCCTTATCCTTCATGGCAGCTGTATATGGATTGTCATTATTCAAAATAACTGTGCCACCAGATGGAATAGCCTCTACAAGCTCAGACTTGGCCTTGGCAATATTCTCAATAGAGCCCAAAAGCTCAATATGGGTTTCACCTACATTGGTAACAATACCAATGGAAGGTGCTGCAAAGGGAGCCAAAGCGCTAATCTGATTCAAGCCACGCATACCTATCTCCACCACTGCTGCCTGATGCAGATCGTTAAGCTGCAGCAAGGTATAAGGCAAGCCTATTTCGTTATTGAAATTAGCCTGTGTCTTTAATACTGGGAACTTGGCTGACAGCACAGAAGCTGTCATATCCTTGGTGGTGGTTTTGCCGTTAGAGCCTGTAATAGCAATCACTGGAATCTGAAATTTCTGCCGCCAGAAGCCTGCCAGCTGCTGATAAGCCAGCTGTGTATCACTAACAGCCTGAATAATTGTGGCAGGCAAATCTACAGGCCCCTGATAGGCAGAGCTAACCAGCACTCCGGTGGCTCCTGCCTCTACAGCCTTGGCTGCAAAATCCTCACCGTTAAATCTTTCTCCCTTTAGAGCCACAAACAGGGCTCCAGGGGTAATCTTTCTAGTATCGGTGGTAATATTATCAAATTTATCTCCCTGCTTCTGTAGAACCTTAGCCTGAGGCAAGGCCTGCAGCACCTCTGTCAGAGTAAATTCAGCCATAAAATATCTTACTCTCCTTTGTGGGACTGAATAGCCTCCAGGGCTACTTCCTTATCATCAAAATGAATGGTTTTGTCATGAAGAATCTGATAATTCTCATGGCCCTTGCCGGCAATAATCACAATATCGTCCTTTTCAGCCAGCTCCACAGCTCTAAAAATAGCCTGACGACGGTCAATAATATATTCATGAGGCTTGCTGCCAATGGCTTCCTCTACCCCGGCCTTAACCATATCAAGGATTCTCTGAGGGTCCTCACTACGAGGATTATCGGAGGTAGCCACCACATAATCAGACTGTTTAGCGGCAATCCGTCCCATAATAGGCCGTTTGGTATTGTCTCTATCACCACCACAACCAAATACGGTAATAATCCGCCTCTTAGCTATCTGTCGGGCAGTTTCCAGAATATTTTCCAAGCCGTCCGGAGTATGGGCATAATCCACAATAACAGCAAAATCCTGTCCTCCCCGTACCAGCTCAAAACGGCCAGGTACAGAAGCAAATTCTTCCATACAGCTCTTGATAACAGGACCAGGTACTCCCTCAGCCAGAGCTGCACCTACTGCTGCCATTACATTATAAACGTTGAAGATACCAGTAATCTGCAGCTTCAATGGCAAATGTCCCTCACCAATCTTTATATCAAACTGAGCACCACTGGCCAAAACCTGTATGTTTTCAGCTTGCAGGGTTGCTTCCCTGTTAATGGCATAGGTAATATGGCGGCATTTGCTATGGGCCAGCATATCCTGTCCAGCCGCATCATCAATGTTCACCACAGCGGTTTTGCCATTTTTGATACCTGGCTGAGAAACCAGATCAAAGAGAATGGTCTTGGCCTTTTTGTAATTTTCCAAAGTTTTGTGATAATCCAAATGATCCTGAGTAAGATTAGTAAAGACAGCTGTGTCAAATTCAATCCCGGCTACCCGATTCTGGTCTAAAGCGTGACTGGAAACCTCCATAACCACATAATCCATATTGGCTTCCCGCATCATAGCTAGGGTACGCTGCAAATCCACCACATCAGGAGTAGTATTATGAATAGGCAGTACCTGATCCTCAATCATAATCTGAATAGTACCAATTAAGCCTACACGACAACCCATACGGCGCAACATAGCCCGTACCATATAACTGATGGAGGTTTTGCCGTTAGTACCGGTAATACCGATAACTCTCATACTGCGAGCTGGATAATCATGAAAAAATGGCACCACAGCCTGCAAGGCCTTTTTCAAATCTGGCACCTGCAGCACAGTTAACCCCTCAGCCTCCTCTGGCTGCAGCTTACGCTGGGTTACAATAGCCACCGCACCTTTTTCCTTGGCCTGAGGAATAAATTTATGTCCATCTACATGAACTCCCTCCATGCAGACAAAAAGAGCACCCTGAGTTATTTTTCTGGAATCATGCTCAATATCTTCAATGGTCAAATCCTTATCGCCATTAATAACAGCCCCTTCTACCAAAGCGGCCAATTCTGCCAATGTTTTTGCCATATTACTTCCTCCATAATGGATATATTAAATCTTAACTTATTTATTATACACTATTTTATTAGCCTGTGTAGATTTTTTTGCCCACAGACAAAAATTCCAGCAGCAAAAAATAAAAAGCCGGGCAATACATGCAGCTGCATATATCATCCGGCTCATCATGAGTCCATATAAATTTATTTGCCTTCGGCAAAATATACCTGATCTGCCACCGTCATGCCTAAACGCTGTTGAGCTATAGCCTTTATACGCTGAGGACTTTTCATCTGGGCATTGCTGATTTTTAGCTGGGAATTTTCTAGCTCCAGCTTTGCCGCCTCTGTACGTATATTCACAATCTCAATTCCCTTGGAGGCAATTACACTGGCTTCAAAGGTAATTATACCTGCCACAGCCGTAATAAGCAAAAGCAATATTACCGCTTTACCACGAAGGTTGCTACGCTGTGCTGCTCTACGGCGATCCTTTTGACGATTTTCATAATCCTCATGGGTTTCTTTTCGCTGAGGAAGCACATTATACTCCTCCTCAGCCAACTTATGTGCCAGCACAGGACAACCCCCTTTCCTTCATCATGTTCAAGGTTCAATCACAACCCTTTATCCCTAATCCATACCAAAAATAAATCAATAGACAATAAATTTATAGCTTTTCAGCTATGCGAAGCTTAGCGCTCTTGGAACGGGAATTGTGCTCAAGCTCCTCCTTGGAAGCAGCTGTCCCCTTTACCAATAGCTTTATCTCCGGCTCGTGTCCACAGGTACATATAGGCAGCTCCGGCGGACAAATACATCCCTTTGCCATTTCCCGCAAAACATTCTTGGCAATCCTATCCTCCAAAGAATGGAATGTAATAATGGCAATACGGCCTCCTGGCTTCAAATGAGCCACAGCTGTACGAAAGGCATTTTCCAGAATCCCTAGCTCGTCATTTACCTCAATGCGAATAGCCTGAAAAATCCGCTTGGCAGGATGACCACCCTTGGCATTACGCACCGCTGCCGGCACAGCCCTTTTGATGATATCCACCAGTTCCCCTGTGGTTTCCACAGGAGCATTTTTTCTTGCCTCCACTATAAACTGAGCAATCCGCTTGGACCAACGTTCCTCACCATATTCCTTAAAAATACGGTTCAATTCAGCCTCGTCATAGCTATTTACCACATCATAGGCACTTAGCCTTGCCTGCTGATCCATACGCATATCCAAAGGCGCATCCTGCATATAGGAAAAACCTCTCTCAGCTGTATCCAGCTGGTGAGAGGAAACACCCAAATCAAATAACACACCATCAACCTGCTGAGCAGACTGCTCCTGCAAAACCTGCTCCAGATTGCGGAAATTGTTCTGGACAATTGATACCTGACAGTGGCAATCCTGCAACCGCTCTGTTGCTGCTGCAATAGCTGACTCATCCTGATCAATACCAATAAGTCGTCCCTTTTCGCTTAGCATATCGGCAATTAGATGGGAATGGCCCGCCCCGCCCAGAGTACAATCCACATAGATACCATCCCGATTAGTTACCAAGCCAGAAACAGTCTCCTGAGGCATTACACTAATATGATGAAAATTCATGGACACACTCCTTGTTATATTCCCAAATCTACCAGATTCTCAGCAATGGAGGATACAGAAGGATTAATCTCCTCATTGTACCGATTCCATTCCTCTCGGCTCCACAGCTCAATTCGGCTGGATATGCCTACTAACACTACATCCTTTTGCAGCTTGGCATGAGCCCGCAGGGTTGCTGGCACCAAAAATCTGCCTTGTTTATCACACTCTAACTGTCTAGCCCCTGAGAAGAAGAATCTTACAAAGGCTCTAGCCTCTGCCTTGGCTAAAGGCAGCTGCTTTAATTTGGTGGAAAGATTTTCCCATTCAGTCATGGTATAGATAAAAAGACAGCTATCCAACCCCTTAGTGATAATGAAGCTTTCGCCTAATTCTGAGCGAAAATCTGCTGGCAGAATTACTCTGCCCTTGGCATCAATCGTATGCATATATTCGCCCATCAGCATATTACTTCACCACCCTATTTACATATTTTACCACATCCCCCCACTTTGTGCCACTTTTTATGATTTTTTCCTAATACAATTCACAATATAGTAAAAAAATGAGAAAATACTCCTAGAAAAATCCATAATAAAAAGGGCATCCAATAACAAATTGCTATCAGATACCCTCTTATTTTACTTCCAGCTAAAACTTACTGAAAGTTGTGGTTTTTATGGTGCGCTCGGTCAGAGCACACCAAAAATCACAGCTTTGGTGTTCGATATAACTTACGCTCGCGAACAGCTAGCCGGATGACAAAAAGCTGGCACTTTTCAATGCCAGCTAAAAAACAAAAAGAGTGCAGAGACTTTCAGATGTTTTTTGCTAAAAGGCAATTCATCTGATACACCCCGCTATCGCGGAAAAAACCTAGGCTGGTGTCTCTGCACGTCTTTACAATATCTTAATATTTACATCAAGTCAAGTGCTACGCCGTCTTTTCCATGGTCTTAGTCAGTACCATTTCCACCGCATAAATTGCCCCATTAATCACAAGAGGCAGTACCAGCATATCGCGGATTTTGCACCAGCCCTGTTCTGCCTTAGCCTGTTCTTTAATCTTGGCAGTGAAGCCATCGGCAGCAGTCTTTACAGCTGGTAGAATAGCGCCCACAATCTGTTTTGTCAAGTCCTGCTTGGCCCGCTCCGTAACTTCCTCAACTTGAAACAATTCTACAATATCATCTCTGAAATCTGTCCATTTGCTCATGATAAAAATCCTCCTACATTAAAAGCTGAAAATCAGTAATACCGCGGGCTATTGCGCGGGCAAAATAGTCCTGTTTTTCAGTAAGCAAAATTACATCGTCCTGATTGCTGATAAATGCCAGCTCTACCAGCACAGCCACAGCATTCGTGTTGGTCAGCACATACAGCCCATTAGTGCCAGGCCTTGCACCTTTGATGCCTCGGTCAACAGTGTCCATAGAATCAATCAGCTGGGACTGAATGCAGTTAGCCAGCTTTTTGCCTTGCTCAGAGCTGTAGAAATAAAATGTTTCCGTACCCTCAGCTGACGGGTTTGCAGCAGAATTGCAATGGATAGACACAAATACATCCGCTCCCATGCTGTTAGAAGTGTTTACTATAGTTGCCAGAGAATCATCTTGGCAAACTGTCGCATCAACACCAGCTTCTGTAAGATACTTTGCTACCAAATCACCTACGCACTTAGCTACAACAGCCTCTTTCAATCCACTGTACTGATTAACAGCCCCCGGGTCTGGTACTCCGTTTGGCGCATGGCCTGGATTAATAAATACTTTCATAAAATCACCCTCACAAATCAATACCTTCATCATATGCCCGTACTTCCAGGACACTCAAATAATCAACCATCGCTGCCATTTGTTTATCATAAACAGCCCTTGGGCAGGTAGGCGTGAAATCCAGCTCCCCTGCATCCCATCGCTCACACATTCTCTTCAAGCCCTCATATCGAATCCTCAGCTGACGGTACTCAGCTTCAAAACGCTTCTTGTAGTCGGGGCTCTTCATGTTGAATACTGTGGCCAGCAATGGAGAATCATCTTCCGCAACACAGACTTCTTCGAAAGTCTCTTTCGAAATCCATTTTTCATAGCCGTCAGGATACTTTATAAGATACCCCTCGTCGGCAGGATTTTCATCTGCCGGAATCTTCCAGCCACGATAAACATTATAGTCACCGCACGTCATAGGTCTTGCTTCAAATCTTTCTACACCGATACACTTCTGCATAAAATCACTCCTTTATTTATTCTTGGCCAATCTGAATAATTTATTATGGCCATTGCAGTATCACCTAAACTTTTTCATACTGGCCAAGAATATATTAACCTTTGTGTTCCTGTACTACACGACCAAGATAGCCAATCAGGCCACTTCCGATAGTGGTTTGCAGCTCTACACTGCCTCCTGTGAAAATAGAAGCCAGTAGAGCTATAATCAGCCCTGCTCCTACTATTAAATCTGTCTGCAACTTCATTATGCATCACTTCCTTTGCTCCAGAGAATCAATTCGATGGTGTGCCGACTTTGTGGACTCTTCAACCCGTGCTAATCTCACATCGAAGCTAGTCAGCTTGTCATTCATTCTGTCAATAGATATATTAAGTTTATCTACCGACTCCCCTAGTGCATCCACTTTTTCGTCAATGGAATGTATCAGATTATCGAATCTGACATTCATTGGTTTCAGCGTTACCTTATACAGCAGTGTACAAGTAGCCGATGCTATTGTGATAATTTGTACAGCGCTAGTCAGTATGTCTCCCACCAGCTCATCACTCCCCGTTCTTTAATGCGTATAAGCTAAGCAATCTTAGTAGCTTGATATTCATTTCAATCAGCTCTTCATTGCTCCTTGCACTAAGCTCTTCTTGCAGCTGCAAGTCAGTTTTCTGCTTAATCTTCTGAAAATCATGCTGCATAATCTTCACCTGTATCACTGCTCAGCTTCAAGCTGAGCAACCTCGGCCTGCAGGGCATTAATCTTCTCCCGCACCTTCTGGCGCTCTGCCAGGAGAGTAGCAGTGTCATAAGGCATAGTCTTTGCACCGGAAAGAGTGGCCTCATAGCATTTGATTACGCGGTAATCACCGATTTCACTTGTGTTACTTGCAAGACTGGCCGCAAGGTTAATAATTTCCTGTTTCTTTTTCTGAATTTCGATTTTCTGTTCGTCCATTTTGCTTTCCTCCATAAAATAGTTTATAAAAATATTCATCCATCTTCTTTAACTTTATGCCACTATCATACTTGCTGTATGACCCGCGCCACGACTTATAGCAGTGTATTGCGTGACTAAAAGACATTTTGCCTTCCCTGCAAAGCCTGTTGAACTTCTTTAGCTTGCATCGCTCCCTTCTAAAAGAGCTGCTATGCACTTTTCTTATAAGCCCACCGGTAGACTTCAGCTTATAGTTGATTTTCAGCCAGGTAAGCCAGCCAGAAATTTTTCTGATATGTGTTTTATCTTCATTCACAAAGATACCCAATTCGCTGCACATAGCTTTGATGTGAGTATATATCTCCTTCAATTCTTCTTTACTGCTTGTGATGATATATGTATCATCCATATATCTGCCATAGTACCGCAAACCTCTGACAGTCTTGCAGTAATTATCTATGCAGTGAGGATAGTATATGCCCGTTACCTGGGCTGATTGATTGCCAATGCCCAGAGATTTTCGCATAGTTTTCTGTCCTGTGCGCTTCTTTCTGGGTATTTCATCATACTTCAGAGCATTGAATGGTATATCCATACATATTTTATATTCTTCATCACTCATATATGAAACATCTACTTCAAACTCTTTAAAGCAGCCGGCAACAAATGCCAGCTCGTCAGCGTCAAGTACCTTTGAGAACATTTCCAGAGCCTGCCTGTGTCGTACATTATCATAGTATTTAGTGAAATCCATGAGTAGAATATAGGCACTATCGCCATATTCTCTATACGCATTTCTGAGGTGAATCTCGAAACGTCGTCTGGCAAATTCAAGTCCTTTATCTTTTAAGCTGGCCCCGTTGTCATATATGAGTTTTGGTCTTACTTTTGGTATCAGCACATTGTCATTAAGTGACCGCTGTACTACTCTATCAGCTATATGCTGAGCTTTAATAAGCCTAGTATGCCCACGCTCTTGAAGTTTAAATTCTGTCATTGGCTTTGGCTTATAGCAGCCATTTTTTAAGTCACTCTGCATATGCAATAGATTGAGTAATAGATTAGCTTCATAGCTCTGCACTCCTTCCTTCCATTCCACGCCCTGCCTTGACTTCATATATCCATCAAAAAGACTATTAGCATTATATATATCTTTCATTGACATAGCAGATATAGGCTGACAGTTATCTTTACTGCCAGCCTCATCTCCTTTCCTGGCAGGGCTTATAGCAACATCTACCTTGGTAGGCTGCGTCCCTGTCTTAGTGTTCGTCCGCTATTCATGCGGAGCTGGTCAGCCTCCCCTTATCTTCCACCCGCAACGGCAACAACAGCCTAGGTGCAGGTGTTAATAATCGGGCGCACGCCCCCGCCAGCATTGCTAGCGTTGTTGTTGTTCGGGTTACCGTTGTTGTTCGCATTGGCAAAGTTGGAACCGGAGGCACGTCGGAGGCAAACCTTTATTTTCTATTTGCAAGATACTTCTTATATTGAGCGTTAGTGCGATTTTGCCAATTCTTTATGGCTGTCAGCTCTTTATCCACAAGCTCCACATATGGCATTAATCGTTCTTTGTCAACAGGAAGTATATAGCATATATTTTGCATTGCTCTCAACAGCCTATAACAGTCTGCTTGAGCTAATTTCTGGTACTTTCTTCGGAGGGTATGCCAATATTCATAGTCATTAGCAGTGGGATAAATAGAGTTTGCTGTCACAACATTTTCTTCCAGCGAATCCATAATTCTAATTATCTTTGCTCTATAGTGCTCTATAAGCCACAGTGGCCATTCTGCTTCCACATCTATGCGATATTTTTCACACAGTGCTGTATATACAGTGCGGTCAGCCTCAGTCATTTTCGCACTATGTACAAAAGATTTGAGACTTCTGTTTACCGGTTTTACACCGAAGTCACGAATGAAAAGCCTAGTTATTTCTTGCTGTAATTTGAAAAGTGTGTGAAAAAATTCTAGCTTGCTCTCACTTCTTCTGCCTAATGGTACCGTCATTTTTTACCTCCTAATCTATGGCGGGGCAACAAGGCCCCGCCTTTTCCAGTTTAGTGTCAGCCGACACAGATAAGCGGGCGCACGCCCCCGCCAGCATCGCTAGCGGCGCCGTCGCTCGGGGCACCGGCGTTGTGCGCATTGGCAAAGTCGGAACCGGAGGCAACAGATTTCAGCCAGAACCACTGCCTAGAATAAGAATGTCCCTTAAACTGGAAGATTGGCAGTCGCTCGCAATCTTCAGCTGTATCAAAGAAGGAAGAGCTAAAAATAGTGCTGCCGTATACTGCCACTTCCGACATTAAGCAGGATTTAACAGTGAACCAGTCCCCCGCAGTGCTTGCGCCTTTCCAACCTGCACCGGCATTGCTTGCAATATCTTTATTGACAGTAGTCGTCAGATAAGCACGCCGACTCAGCAAGTGATTCCCCAATACCTTTGTCAGATTTGCGTCAACAACCGGAATTACAGTCTTGTGCATATAGCTGTTTGCATAACCGCCGGCAGTATCGTTTGTGGCGTTCATCTTGCTGGCAATAAGATTCGTCTTTGGAATCAGAGCAAGATGATGAGTAGCAAAATCGCTATCACCTTTATGCAGATAGGTATCAAAACCTGCAATCTCCCACTCAACATTGTAAGTGCCGTCCTGAATCTTAAAATAATCACCGATATACAAGTCTTTAAAAAGACCGGTAGAAACACCATGGTCGCTCAGAAACTGTTGTACAGCAGACACGCTGGCAAATGTGCCGAAGTTCTTACCCCGGTATATGCCGTTATGAGACAATCCCTGGGTGTTGATAATATCCATGATGCCTTTTGATGTTATAGCTTCTGTCTGCTTGTTTAAAGCTTCAACAATCTGCTTTCCGGTTTCATCTAATAAAATAGGTTTTGTTACAGTCGTCATTATATCTCCTCCTTACACGTTATACGTTACACATATTTTGCCATCCTCAACGGATAGCCCTGCTGCTGTTGTGGCTTCTTGTGCTTTTGCCGGAATGATAGTGCCATTTTGCAGTTCTTCTATAGTAGCATAGGTGTATCTTATCACCCCGCCGCTATCGTCACATTTTGCTTTTCGATGTACCAATGGCACAAACTCCCCGTCGATCAGCACACACACTTCGCCTACTTTTTCTTTTGCCATTTCATCACCTCCTAATTGGTTACCTTAATTGGTTAGTTTTATCCAGAGATTGGCCCCATCAGGTGGGGCCGCTTCTCCTACAAATATATTATTAGCCGGGTATATTTTTCCGGTAGTTGAATCAACGACATATTGCAATTCGACTACCCTCCCATCTTCTAACCTAACAACAACGCGAGCTTTAGGATTTAAACTTTCGCGTAGGATAGTTAGAGCATTATCAACAATGCCTTGACATTGTTGGGCAGCCCCCAAAGCATTATTGGATGCCTGTTGTGCTGATAGCGAAAAGTCTTTTGCATTGAAGGACCAGGTTCGCGAGCTTTGTGTTTTCTTCGTAGGGCTCTTGCTATCATACATGTTGTCCGGAGAGGCTTCATCTTCCGCCCAGCTTTTTGCCAATTCTTTATATTTTTCAGCAGAAGCATTGTGTATTGCAGCTATATCAGCACTGCCGGCAGCCATTGTAGCGCTTGTATCAGCAGCTTTACTATAAGATAGTGCTACTACCGAATACGATTTTGATTCATCAGCCCATTGCTTAGCTTCATTAGATGAATTGTATGATTGTTGCACATACTGAGCTGAATCTTTGGCAGATAAATTCGCATCAATTGCGGATTTAGCCGCTTCGTCACGCATGTTTTCAGCGTGACTGGCAGATGCATTTGCGCTTAGTCTATCATTATGTATGGCTTCAATCATTTCTTCAGCCGTTGTAGCTGAGCCGATTGATGCCATGACACAGCGGTTTAGCATTTCCAAGATTTCCTGCAATATCATAATGGGTTTGTCATGCATATTTTCCAAAAGCTCCAGCGGATATTTATCTCCTAGATCTATCTCTTGGCTTATAGGTGTCTCACGATAAACGACTATTTTCCAGTTTCTTGTCAGCACAGGCGGTTGCTCGTTTTTGGGTGCTTCCTGCCCTGGCGGGTAGCCTGGATATTTCACTACATTTGCCACAGTATCAACGTAGTAATCTTTTTTGATAACTTTTGTCACATCATTCAAGATGTCGTATATCGCTACTTTAACATCAGCTGCATCATTGTACTTGAAAGCGAATGGAAAAATTTTAGTTTTGCCATCGCCTATATACGTGATTTTAGTTCCCGCAGAAGGTATCATTTTTTATCAGCCCCTTTCTTTTTCTTCTTAGGTTTTACCGGCTTCTGAGGTATTTCTCTTTCTACCGGTTTTTTATTCCAGATAGCAGACCACACGATATTAGACAGTGACTTATCATATCTGCCGTCGCCATCTGCCATATACTGTAGTGTAGTTGTAACCGCATTGGCCATAGTATCAGTTATGCCGGTTTTGGCTGCACTTACAGCTGTAACCGTCTGTGCAACACCCTTAGCAATATCTGCCCAGGTAATCCTATGGGCCGGCTTCATATACTGCCGTTTTTCATCAAATTTCTTTTTAGCTTCCGGTGTCATTTTGTCATACTTTGCTTGACGCTTTGCCTCCTGCTCGTCTATCCTGGCGTTTTTTTCTTCCTGCTGAGTTACCAGTTTGAAGGTCTTAGTCAGCTTGTCAATAACTCCCACGCTGATACTTCCGATGCTGGCACCTCTGCCAAAATCAGTACCTTCAAATACAAGATTGTTATAAAGGTTTACAATGTCTCTTAGTCCAACAAAAGAGCCGGAGGCTGTAGATACAGTATTTTTCGCTAGCTGTACAAAGAATCTTTCTATCAGAGGTATTTCTTCTTTTATGTCATTTCCGTCACCGTCCTTTACTTTTCCATATTTATGGTCGTCGTCACTGCCATCGCCCAGAATGACCATTTTTAAAAGTGTGGCCATAGCACTTGTGAGCACAATTCTATAGAATACCGCTTTGGCAAAAGGCATCCACCTTTTATAATTCTGACCGCCTGCAATGTCTTGTTTTGCAAACTTGCCTTTGTAATACGCTGCTAAGATAGCATTCATTTGAGTGCTGAAGAAGCTATAAAAAGCAGTAAAAAGTTTTAGAAATTCTCCGCCTTTCTGCACGGATGCCAAGTCTTTAGTCTGACCAGAACCGAAAACATTTCTAACTACAGCATCAGCATCCTGTATAGCTCTATACTCTGCTTCTTTGATTATATCAGACTGGCTCTTAAACGGCCTTTCAGACAGCCGTTCTACTTCGCATGTTGCTTTAAAAAGGCTTTTCTTCAAAGGCTCCAACTCAATCTGCAGCTCCGCAATCCTTTTTCTAATATCATTTATCTCTTGCACAGTCCCTGGGCCGGCTTCCTGCTCGTAAGGGCTTCCTTCCGTCAATCTCTGCTGCAGGATATATATTTCTTTGTTGGATTCAGATATTTGGATACGGTATTCTTTTACAGCCTCCTGAGCTGCTTCTAAATCCTCTTTAGCCTCCTTTTCTTCTCTAAGCACTTCTTGATAACGGCTGGCAAAATTATCTTTATATGCTTTACACCACAGCGGCTTAGAGAACATCAAATCAGTAAAAGCCAATGCTGTATATGCGTGTTCTTTTAGCCAATCAGTAGTAGCATATCCAGCTTTGAAGATACCTGGCATTGCACCTATGTCTCTATCCATGCTGTTAATGCGGTTAGTCATAAATATTGACTTCAATAATAGTTTGTCATTCTCCTTTCTATGCTTCATGTAGTCGCCTATTGCCGTAACAGTTTCAGCAGCTCCGATGCGGTCCATCATCGGAAAAATATTTGTTACATTTTCTATCACCGGCCACCATCTCCACCCCATGATATTGATAGCAGCATTCCTTCGCAAGAAGCCAATAGCACTGCTAAAAATACTTGAACCCAGGTCGTTATCTGTAGGCATGGTTCGCCAGCAGTCCACTACCCACTGATCAATAGCTCTTAGCGCATCATCTCCCAAAGTGCCCCTGACCAGATCCTCAAACCCCTGGGCATGAGTTAGTCTGTAGGCATCTCTAGCAGCAATGCGGAATGTAATGTTTTGAATAACATTTTGTAAATGTGTCGGAATGACATTGAATTGCAGTAATAGTGGGCGCTCAATATTTTGTGTGTCGCTTCTGCTCTTTGTAAATCCACGGCCAGTACCCAGCACCTGCGCACCGCTCATATTTGTTTGAGTTACAGCATCCATTGCCTGCTGTTCTGCCTTAGGACTCTTCATGGGATTGTAGGCTATAGGATAATAGCCGCCTCTCATTTTTATAGGTTGGCCATCACACATTACAGTAAACGGAGTAGGCTTTACCCCCTCCAGTGTTACGCCATTCAGCTCTTCTTCAACCTTTACTGTCTCCGGCCAATAGCTGCCGATAAGGTCCCAAATAGCTTGAACTACTTCCCAATCTTTTTTAGTCATGTTGCGCTCTACAAATCCTTGGAGCACATTGCCCATAACATCCAAACCCTTATAAAGTCGGATGAAGTTTACGTCGTTGCCCATGTTCAGTGCCATGCAAATAATATTTTCCTTACTAAAGGTTTCTTCTTTTTTACCAATGCGGAGCTTATATTGCTGTTTGGAAAAATTCTGTTTTTCTTTACGGCTGTACACAGACATGATCTCCTGCAGTTTTTGAGTAGCTTCCGCGGTACGTCTGCCGTTTTCGCCAGCAGCTCTATCATAAAGTCCATACAGATATTTGTGTGCTACTGGTCCCAAAAGCCTAATTATTTCTTCCGGCTTCATGTGGGCCACCAGATACTTAGAGCCATACTGACTTAGAGTCGGACCAATACCTGGTATTTTGGCAAAATAATCATTGTAGCCCAACCCGCCAATATTATCATTAACTTTATTTTGTATAACATGAGGCAAATTAATTACATCGCCCTGCTCGCTAATATCAAGGCGTATGTCATTCAGTACATCAGAGATAAGTTTGCCATCAAAAGACTTTAGCTGGAATTTGTTTTTACCCGTTTTGTAGAGTACAGAAATAATATCTATGCAAGCTTCAAACTGCTTGGCCGTCAATGCTCTGTAGTCAGTAAAACCAGGCTGATAGATAACATCCAATGCACCCAGCATATCTTCCTGTACATCCAGGCTGTTTTTCAGCTCTGCAAAGATTTCTGCCAGCTGGCGGCAATCCTCCGGCCGTACAGGCTCTTTGCGTACAATTCTCCCATTCTCACTGGTAGGCCTGCCAATATCTTTCTGCCAATTTTTATCTAGCTTCATATCAAATGCAATCTTCTTAATCCAATACCTATGCTCAACAGGGATACGAACACTTTTTGCAGTCAGCTGTTTTGCCACTTTGGCCAGAATTTTATTTACTTTTTCCCGGTTTTTCTCCGCAGCCTCAGCTAAAGCAGCAGAGGTAAATCTGGCTTCCTGCTGTATCATGGCCACATCCCAGCGCCCAGCCCGTACCATTTTATGCATCATTTCTGCAGCTCTTTTTTCGCTGGCTACATAACGGCCATAGTCGCAGGATTCAGATATAGGCTGATTGTGGAGCATAGAGCGGGTAGTTTTCTTGATAATCTGCATCCGCCCCTTGAAGGCTTCCTCCAGAGTTTTGAGATTGCGCTTCCAAGCTGTAGCCTCTTTAGAAAATTCTTTCAAAGCCTTTTCTACATCAGCCTTTGTAGCCTGCTTGGCCAACCCCTCTATGTCTCCCAATTCCTTTGCCGTCCAGCGGGTAGAGAACCGCAGCTTGTTGATTGCCTGGAGCAATTTCTTTACTTCCTTGTTATCCTTCTCAGCAGTAATATCTATATCATCTGGCAGGTTATTTACAGCAGCACTTACCTGATCCATAGCCTCCTTAGCCTTGGCATTAATCTTGTTAGCAGCCTTTTCTTTTTCCCGCAGCGCCTCGGCCTCAAAAGCCATCAGCTTCTTATGATATACAGTCTGCTCCATCATCTTGGAAAGCTGTTCCTCGGAAACATGCTCCTGCAAAATCTTCTTGTCCATTTCCTCCGCAAATTCCTTCATGTAGTTTTCCAGAGTATCTTTTAAACTTCCATACTCTGCTAATTCTGCATGATAAGCTTCAACAGTAGGGTACAGCCCAATTTCTACAACAGCATTATCATTGCCGGTTTCCTTGGCCACCTTTTGAGCAATGTACAGAGGTAAGGCTTCCAGATTCTTTCTAGTCTCCTCTCTCTCATGTTCCAAGGCTTCCTGGTATTTCCGCTGGTGCTCTTCATCCAGGTCTTTCATCATAACCTTCATCAGTTTTTCTTTGGCCTCCTCCTTGGCCTCCTGATACCACCTTGCATAGGTTTCCTGCTGAGTTTCGTTCAGAAGTTTTTCACCGCCTGCCTTGGCAATATCCTTATATCTATCATCCAAAGTCATAGCCTCTATTTCTTCATCACTGGCCAGCATTCTTGCCATAACCCTCTCTACCTTGGCATTGGCCCGTACACCTTCACCAGTAAAAGCAATATAGATTGCGCTAAGGAATTGCTTGAACCGTCTAAACACGCTCTGTAAGCCTCTGCTTGGTGCTGTACCGTGCTGTAAATACATCTCAAAACCGCGGGCAAATCTTTCATGAGCCCACTGGCGACGAATTTTATTTACGGTATCATAGTCTCCTGCCTGCTCTGCTGCCAGCATATTGTTGGCCATTTGACGAAATTCTTTAGCAAAAGGACTACCCTTGAATTTCTTTTCGTCACCTTCATGGTAGTTAGCCCACTCCATAATAGTCTCTAAATCTGCTCGGCACTGATCATCCAGCTCTGCCAGCTTCTCCAGCTCCAGAAGATATACATGAGCCATTTCATGCATAAAGGTAGATTCGTCTGCTTTCTCAAACAAAGAAACAATGTACTGACCATTAGCTGTAGTGCCGGTCTGACCTTTAATTTCCTGATTGAATTTTTCAATTATAGAAACCGCTTTATCATCAAAGACAACATAGCACTTTCCTTCTTCTCCCTTGTAAGATATGCCTTCCACGCCCGCATTTTTAAGTGCAAGACTGGTATTTTTTATATCATTGTCCAACGCAGCTGTTAATGCATTATATATCTGGCTACCTACAAAGCGTACAGAATTTGATTCTGCCAATACAGACATTACATTTTTCAGTGCTTTAGCATTTTCGATTTCCCTTTCTTGTTTCATGAGCTCCAGCTTATTTTGCTTAGAGTCAATATCTTTGGCGTGACTAGCTTCAAATTGTGCTTTTTCTGCTTGCGCATAATCAACATTGCTAATTATTCTCTCTATCTGCTCTTCTGTATAGCCAACCCGTAACATTGACCTTTTGCTAGCTCTTAATCTAAAAGCAGGGATTTTGGTTTTATTGATAGCAACATCGAAAAATCTAACACATGCCTTGTAATCTAGTATGGATTGATTCAAAGCAACCTCATCTTTGCTTGTAGATAGGTTTCCCAATATTTTTTCTGCAAAGATTCGCTTCTGCTCATCGGAAAAAGAGTTGTAAACTATCGTCACTGCCTGCTGGATTTTAGACGGCATTTTTTTGAATACAGTATTTTCATCCATCATGCTATCCGATTCTGGTATATCAACTTTATAGCCAAATCCTTTTTCTCCAAGAAGCTTTCTGTATGCTTTTATTTCCTTTTTGTTACCAGCAAAATACAAGCCCCAGCCGTGCATATTGGCGCCTGAACCATTACCAACAGCCCCCAAGTCAAAGCTATCGAAATTGTACGGGCTTCCATGCCAAGCCATCTGATTGAAAGTCTCATTTTGCTTGACACTTTCCCCATTACCAGATAATATAGATAAGTTATGGCTATTGACTTTTTCTATCCAATCGCTTATAATAGAAGCAGATTTAGAAGGATTCTTCATGACAGCACCGGAATTGTGATCCGGCCAGCCGGGTTGTGAAGGATCCTTCTTTTCTTGTTGGTAATTATCAATATTTATGTCATAACAATAATCGCCATTAGTAGATCGCCTTATTACGGCGCGCACCAATACGTTTTCCCCGTCAATAGATACTTTGCAGGCATAATGACTATAGCCATTAGTGACGGAATTTAATTTTTTTATTCTACCTGTAAGAGGTTTTTCTGAAAACATCAATGTGCTATTTTCTAATATTTGTTTTAAATATGGCATAAGCATAATAATTCTTTTATCTGCTGAGTGCCTAACCATTTCTTTGTAAGTACCATTTACTGTTATGCAGACTGGTTCACCATATTTTGTATAAACCACAGTAGACTGAGGATATTTTGCACCGGCTTCGGTGTGCTGATACATTTCACGAAAATATTTTTTCAGCTCTGCTTTATCTTTTCCGGCTAAAATATTTTCAGTAATCTCTACCACAGGCTCTGAGTTTAGTAATTCCTCCTTGGCTCTAATCTGGCGCTGTACTTCTTGTTCATCACCATGCAAGGTATTTTGAGCACTTGTTTCCACAGTAGCATTCGCTGGAATAGCCATATTTCCGAACACCACAATAGCGTCCACATCATGCGGGCTTGGCATGTCTGCAGCTTCTTTGTTTCCCTGATTGTTTAGAGCAGCCCTGCTTTGAACATATCTAGCTTCCTGCTCTCCAGCCAGGCGCCAGTACAGGTTTAAATCGTCTCCCCCTTCAGTAAGTGCTTTTATCAATGCTTTGTGTCTTCCATCAAGCCCTAGAATTTCCACCTGGCGTTCCTTACTGATTCTCTTTTTTAGCTTTTCAATTTCAGCAGCTGCTCTATCTGCTTTTTCACCATCAGATTCTACGAGGGCAGCATTCATCCACATATCTTGATACGCCAAATATGCTTTTTCGTCTTCTGAAAATCTTGCCCGCTGCCCATCCAATACCTCTATTTCGCCTCGAATTTGTGCGCGGGCATTTTGAGAGCTGCCACCACGGGCAAATCCTTCTCTTCCTTGAATAAGGTGCTGAATCTCATGTACCAAGGTACTTTTTATCTCATCATCATTTTTCAAACTTGCAGAGAGGGTTATTGTATTATTTATCGCGGAAGCAAAGCCTGCCGTCCTTCCCCCTAGTTCCTCAATGAAAATCATAACATTCTTCAATTTAGGATATGCTTCAAAAAGCTGCGGGTTATCATATATTTCTCCCAGATCGGCATACTTATTTTTCAGTAATTTATCAAGAGATATAGCTTCCAGATTATCCGGTATTTCAAAGCGCCATTTGCCATCATAGCCCTTAAACCAACCAGTAGCTTTATAAATGTCCTCCGAACCTCTATCTTCCACCATAGCCTTAGCCTGCTCTAATTTATCCAGTGCAGCAGTTTTGGCATTTTCACCTGCCATTTGGTTGAGTGTATTTTCATTCTTGACAATCCCTAATAATTCCTGTATATTAGGAATTGAAAGAGCATGGTTGCTGTGCGGAACTGGTTCACTTTGTGAGCAAAGTCGTTCAGAACCATGTTCTTTTTTGTATTCATCGTACATTTTATCATTTGTTTTGGAGGCTGTAAGAAAATATACATCTCCATTAGGGCTAAACTCTAAGCATATATAATATTCAATACCGTTGACAGCAGTCTTTCCAAAAACTGGTTGGCCCATGAATATTCCCACTTTTTGTTGAGAAGTATATACATCCGTAAGAGTATTTATTCCTGACTGTATATTTGCTAAATCATCTTCTGTTAGGCTGTGTTTAGTGATGGCATGGTTTAACTGAGCTCCAGGATAAATAACATTAACAGACTTATCTATCCACATAACTTTAGATGCCTCTGTTCCCTGTTTTACCAATACAGCTAACTTATCCGCGAAACCATTTAGAGAAGAAACACCTCTTTTAGATACATCAAACATAGCCTGATTCATAGTGTTGCCGCTGTTATAGGCCCCGCCCAGCTGCAGCTCTATTTTTTTGGCCGCATCTACAGCGGTGTATTCCTGTTTGCCGGTAGCTCGTCTGGTATTTTCTGCCAATCGTTCTGCCATATGGGCTAGAAGCACGGCATTTACCCTAGCAGCTCTGCTGGCAGTGCCAGGCGCATTCCCTAGCATAGTCATATAGTTTCTATAAACCTTATATGCCTCTGGGCTCATAGACTCTGCTATCTTCATTTCAGTGCTGTTAATCTGCTGTACTTTATCTTTTACGCTGTTCAGTGCCTCCAACCTATCATTGACAGCACTCAAATCAGCAGACACCTTGTCGGCCTCTGCTGCCATATGTTCATCAGTTACAGTGAAATACTCAATATTTGATTTACCGCTCACCATATCGGAAGCTATATCCATAAGCTCCTGCTTGGTGGGCTTTCTTTTGTGCTCCCGATAGAAATCCTGATACCACTTAGCATTTTCAGACACACGAATACCACGGCCGTCACCGGTATCAATAATGGATACACCTTGGCCGTGAGTATCATTAAGGAAATTCAAAGCCGGCTGTAATATGGCCAGCTTCTCTGCCTCTGCCTGCTGGATGAGCTGCTTTAGACCTCTGGCCGGATTTTCCATATCCGTTACAATAGCAGCCTCTACCAAATCTCTATAAACTTGTGCCTCTGGAGTCTCCTCTGGATACAGCTCCTGGGGAATAGTTTTTACTAAATTTATCTGCTGCTCTACCAACTTTTCAGCATTGGCTTTCATGGTTTCCAGAGTATGCTTTGCATTCTCTCTCATTCTAGCCATAGAATCAGCCTCTACATTGAAGGAAGCTGCATCTAATATTTCAGAGCTAGCATCTGACTGAGCAAAGCTCTCTAGCGGTACAGCCAATGTCCCCTTGGTTTCTACTGCCGTCTGCAATGCTTCTTCGTCAATGCCGGCAGCCTTGGCCACCTGTGCCAAATCCTCCTTGCCGTTCTCTTTCTGCATAGCCATTTCGGTATCAATATACATGACTTCAAAACCGGTGCCGGCAGCCTTATCATGTATCAGTTTCTTCTGTACATCTGGAGCCGTCTGCTGTAAATCGCTATCATGTACAGCCTCCTGCAGTTCCTGGGCCATGATAGTACCTGTGTAGGTATGTCTGGCCATAGCTCCGTTGTTGGCTTCTATCTGAGACAAATGCCTCTGTCTTGCTGCATATCTGCCAGTAGAAGCAGCGCCAGAGCCAATAGAGCCTGCCATACCAAAAATCAAAGAAGAAGGTATAGCCGCCACGGCTGCATCTATTGCATTGCCCAAAATCTCCTTAGCTGTTAGTGCCTTGCCTTCATCATACAGTACACCATACTTCTCACTGTATGCCCGGCCGCCGTTAGCATTTTTGATATTGTTCATAATAATATCATCAGAGATTTGCTGAGTAGCTTCTTCAAAAGACTCTGTGGCGCCAACTTTCAAGGTACCACCCATAAACTTCTTAAAGCTATCCCCCATATGCGAAGCCAGTTGCGTTTTTGCTGTATGGCCAGCAATAATATCTTCAAACACTCTGGCTGACTGCTTGCCAGGTGCGGCCAGCTTGCCTAATACTCCAAAGGTAGGCATCACTTCCAGAGCTGCATTAGCAGAACCGCCCAGAATTGCATTACTCCAAGCCTCATCATCAGACAAAAGAGGATTGCCCTTTGAATCCCGCAGGTTTTTATACTCGTCATATCTATCACCAATTTCCGGAGCCGCCATGCCTCGGAATGCACCAAACTGCATACCTGCCTTCAAAAGCTGAGGAGCCGTTGCTTTGGCTGCGCTTTCCATTGCCACCTGGCGCAGTACCTCCCGCCTTGCTTCGCTGGTTGCTACAGCCTTAGCCACGCCTTTTACTGTGCCGATAATGCCACCGGCAGTACCGCCTGCTACAGCACCAGCAGCTGCGCCGCCTGGTCCCAGCGCACTGCCTACTCCAGCACCAGCCCAAGTACCAGCAGCCCACCATGCACCTGCATCTTCCATGCCCGCATAGATAGACTGGCCCATTTCCGGCAAAGACTGACCTACTGTCGACAGGGCATACAGAATTGGATTATCCCTGAATTTCACATCATACAGTTTCTGCTCTATATCCAGCTGCTTTTCCAAATCCTGCATACGCTGTTTGTCATTTTCAGACAAATCACCGCCATGAGATTTAAACCGAAGATTATTTAATTCCAGCTGTTTGTTGCCCATGCTTAGATACTGAGAAAAGCCATCTATAATATCCAGCTCCCGTCTTACCTTTGGCGCATCCTTTAGTATCAAGGCACCGGCAGCAGGATCCGCTTCTGCTATTTCCTTCACAGCAGGATAGCGGGAATAAAAGTCGTCAATGCTCCACTGCTGGCCATTTTCCTCGGCCAGTTTTTTATATTCCAGATTTTCCTGGTACATAGCATTGGCCTTTTTCCATGACTCTGAATCAGCCATAGTAACAGCTACCGGTATGCCCAATTCCTGCTCCACAGTCCTTGCCTGGGACAGCTTGCCTGTCTCGCTAAAGAAATAGTCGGCTGCTGTAGAGCTTTGCTGTATAGCCTGGGCTACAGGCTGAAAAAAGCTGTTATTATCATTGGCCACTGCATTGATATTAGCTGTTAAATCATGTCGATTGTATGCCTCGTGGGCCTCGTCCCAGCTTTTGGCCATCAGTACATCCCGTGTATCTTCATAGGCCTCTGTAGCTGCATTTTTGACAAACTGGCCGACGGCAGAATCAGCCACCCACTCTGCCGCATCTTTAACGCCGTCTATCATGGTATCTAATATGCCCTTGTCATTTTCCTCTGGCTCTCTTGGCTGGTATTCCGGCTGTATATTGCCATTCATACCCTCTAGTCTCTGTCTTATCGCATTACGCTGTTCCTCTGTCATAATTGCTCCTTATTCACTAAAAGCCGCCCGCAGGTAATACTCCTTGGTTTCGTCACTCACAACACCTTCAAGAATATTCCATATCTGGCTATAGCTGTATCCCTCATTTTTCTTTTCGTTAATCATATCCAGCACTTCTGTATCGTTCAAATCCGCAGTGCCTGTGCCATGATAGAAGTTATACCGCCTTGTTGCCCGATTGTACTTTTTCTGGTCAGATGCCGAAATAGTATCATCCGGATCGTCCATACGGTCGTTATATTCTTCTATCAAACTTAAATCTTCTTCCTCTGTCAGAGAATTGAAATATCTATTAGCAGATTTATTTCTGCTTCCAGAGCCACTGCTCCTAGAACTTCCGCTAGCAGCCTTTATAGCCTGCTTCTGTGCTTTGTTCAATCTGTTAAGATATGTGTTCTTAGTCTTTGCATTTAAGCCGGAATTTTCAATAGCCGCCCGCTGTTCTTCAAAAGTGTTACAGCCAGAGAGGGTTGCTTCCAAATCCTGCATTTTCTGCTTCTGGTCGATATTATAAAATTTGCTTTGGTCAGCATATAGACTGTACACGCCATCCATCAGCTCCTCATATCTATCTGCATCAAAGGTACTGCCACCACTTCCCAGCTGGCTTGACTTGATTATCTTGCTAGGCTGTTGCCCGCCCATCTCCCGATAATCACCGCCTCTGATTACCATATTCTGACTGGAGCTGTTGCCTACATAGCCAGTACCTCCGGTAGCTACAACAACATGATCATCATCTCCGTAGATAATCATATCCCCTGGCTCCACCTGATCAGCAGAATAGGGAATTACCCCAGGACCGCCATTCGCTGTCTGACTTTTAGAAACCAGCGTAGGCACATAAGTATCTCCTTGTATAGACTGAATCCAGGAATTGCTATTGTCTGCACCTAGTATTCTAACAGCAGCCTCTACACAGCCATTTGTGCCGTGTGGCATTGTCTGGCCACCCCATTTCTGATACCCTGCCTCAACACTATCAGAGGATATACCATTGCTTTTCGTACACATTGCACGGGCTTCTTTCTCCAAGCCTGCTATATCCAGCTCGTTAGTCTCAGGATTGTAGAATTTACCTATAAGCACCCTAGAAGTATCCTTCTTGTCCTTGGCCTTTTTCTGCTTTTCTACAGTGGCATAGAGAGAATTAAACTCGTCCTGGCTCATATTCTTTCTCTCACGCTTCAGCCATTCGTAGGCATCGTCATATTTTTCATCAGCCACGCAGGCCTTAACAAGACTTGATACCGTCTGGGTACGGAATGTCATTCTCTTGGCTTCCGTCGTGGCAGCATCCCAGCCCTGCTTATCCGCCCAGCTATTTAAAGTTTCGTTTGCTTCCTGCATTTGCCCATAAACAGTATCTGGATCCGCATAGCTGAGAGCCATGCTGTTTGAGAAGTTGCTCATTCTAGCGTTGAAAGTATCAGTTTGATACGCTTCCCTTTCCTTGTTTTCTGTCTGCATACCAAGTTTGCCGTACTGCTCCAAATCCTTGGGCATGTATTTATTCATCAGCTGATAGCGTACACGGCCATTATAATTTCCAGCTACCTCCTGGGTAACATCCTGGACAGACTGATTTACCCTGTCTGTCATGCCCTGGGCATTTTTACCCTTGCCGGTAGTGATAATACCATCTTCTGAGTAAAGGCTTTCATTCAGTTTTTGACTAATCTCGTTGCGGGCCGCCATAATGTCCGCCGCATCGTCCTCATCCTGTCTCTTTTGGATAATGCCAGCAATATGATTTGCAGCAGAGCTCCAAGCTCCCAGCTGGCTTCCATCAGTGCCGAAGGCTTCCTTAGTAACGCTGGTAGATACCTTTGCATTAATTGTGTTAGCTTTTACTGCTGGTGTATATGTTGAAAACTTCATTTACAGCACCTCACCAATAATTCTTCTTGTTAGGGTTAGGAATAGTCCAGCCCCTGTTTTTGCCAGCATTGAAATTGCTCATACCGCTGACAGTATTTTCCCGCCATTTCATAGTAGCATTGCCAATACTTCCACCCGTACTTCCAGTGCTTCCAGAAGCTGTAGGTGTTTGCGCTCCTGCAATGCTGGCGGCCGTCGAAAGAAGAGTAGGAACAAGCTGGCCTTTGGCCTGGCTAACCACATTATCAGCAGCCGCCCGCTTCTGGTTGGCATCGTTAATATAGTTAGTCTGCACCACTCTACTGTTGTAGTTATCATTGCGCTGATTAGTTAAGAGCGTTGCCTGGTCCTGTCTATAGGCATCAAGACTGCTGGATAAAATATCCTGCTGAGAACCGCCAAAACCAAGGCCTGCTGCTCCTGCCTGGGCACGCTGAGCACCTTGGGCCAATCTTTGCCGATTGCGCAAATCCCTTGCTTCTTTGGCATAGTTATCCGCTATCTGTTCCTGTTTGCGTCCCTCAATCCTTGCGTTCTGTTCATCCGCCTCTGCCTGTGCTCTCATAGCCTTAGCCTTTGTATCGGCCTGCTGAACCTGCTGCTGATAACCGAATAGTGCAGAGGCACCTATAAGCCCTGCTGTAAAACTACACATTATTTTCACCGCCTATTGTAAATTTCCAAAACTCATTGCTTCCTACCATGTATCCCTTGTCAAACTTTGCGCCGTATGTACGAAGCCAGCGGATAGATAAAGTATTTTCTTTAGACACAAAATTCCAAAGCACCTTGTATCTCCTCCGCCACCTTTTCAGTATCTCCATACAGCAGCATACAAAGGATTTCTTATAATCGTTGAAGATGTTTGAACCCAGGCACCATATCTGACCGCCCGGCTCCTTGTCGATTACTCCATATATAACGATTACTTTTCCCGTACTATCATAAGCAGCAAAGGCTTCATCAGAAGCCATAACCGACTCCTTTACCTCTTTATATCTATCCTCTATCCCCAGCTTATCCATCTCATCAATATCCTGCTGGCGCATATTCTCCACCAGATTTTCTATAAACCAATCGCTGTTGGCCCATATAGGTATAATGCTGTATTTACAAGCCTGCTCCACCTAATGTCACTCCTCTCACTACTGACAGCAGGGTAAAAGGATATGGCTTATCATGCCGTATATACACCCTGCCATTTTTATTGAAACCGCCACTGCCCATTGTTACATTCTTGTCACCGGAAAATAGGCAGGGCTGGCCTAAATCCATTTCTCCTATGTCGTAGACAATATCATGCAGAGTATCCTTATCCGGGCCTATCTCACCGCCAAAGCTTTTAGACAGGCGAAGCACCACAGTATTTACTGTCTGCTGCATACCCTGAATGTTGCCCATGCCGGATACCGATGTATTAAAATTAGGCTGTTCCAGCACCATTGTGTACGGGATGCCTATCACCACATTGCTTGCTGCCTGCTCCAGCTCAATAGCGCCGTTCTGAACCGTCTTAGGGTTAAATAGATAACCATCACCCATCGCCAATACAGTACGGCCTTCCAGGTGCTCTAGGCCATTGATAACGCATTCTGCTTTTTCATATGCTTTTCTTACGGCACAATCCAGCATGATATAGTCCTGCTGATTTTCGCTATCACTATCCAAATCCAGCTTCTCAATGTACCTGGCAATCTTGCCGTTAATCTCCCGTGCCACCTGGCAATACACTACATCATTGTTCCCCTGCTGAGCCGCCAACACAGCCTCAACTACTCCGTCGGTCACAATATGGCTCCAACCATATACTTTCTGCTCCATGATGTACGTGAGACAAAGCAATGTACCATCAGACCGCACAAAGTAAATAACACTGTCCGGCTCTTGGGCAAAGCTGCTATCTACAATTTCCTTGCCGTTGACAAGATGCTTGGCCAGCAATGTCAAATCATAACCGCCGTAGCTATCTGTATCATAGCTGTATGCCATATCGCGAATAATACTTCCCCGCCTCTGCACATATACCAGCCTATTACCCACCCTTACCGGCTCCACATCATTACAGCCGTAATTCTGTTGAAGTCTTGGTGTGATATTGGTAGGTGTCACTGTTTCTGAGCCTGATATTGTCCATTCGTTGCCTTCTGTTAATACAATCAAATCGTTGCCGGCATCCATGTGTGTTATCTGATATGGCCTTAGCGATAGCAGGTCAGCCGATATAGCACTATCATCAGTTACTGTGCCGGATTCCTTATCTACAGAAAAATTCTCGTAGTCTCCTGTCATGCTCATCCATATCCTTTGAGGATACTTCACATTAGCAGCAAAGCACAGTCTGTCTTGGAAGAATGTCGCACAGCTAGGATACCCCTGCTTTTTCCCCCATGCTGATAGATACCAATTGTTTGTTTTGTTCGTACCGCCCAAGGCTTTCTCTACCTCAGCTGTTACTTCCCTTGCACTGGCAAAGCCTGTTATCTTTGCATGTCCAACATGAGTATACGGATACACTGTTAGATCCGCTGTACAGCTTCCAGAGCTTTTTGCGACAGTGACACGCACCAAAGCGTACTCTTCCACAGTACCGGATTCGGTAGGGTTGTAATCATCACTGGATGTGTATTGTCTAAGTTGAAGCCATGTACCGCCGTCGTCATATGATATTTCTATAGTCACAGTACCGCTCCATGTTCCATGACATGTAATTTTCCAAGTATCCCCCGCCAGAATACTTTTACTTGTGCCACCGGTACAGCTTACAGTCTGGCCGCTCATAGATTGCTCCAGCTTTATCCAATCCCCAACGCTCTCTGCCGTCCATGTGTCCTTTACAGCCGTCAATGTGACAGTTCCCGTTGTGCCAGACGGAGTTACAAAATTCTCTTCGTCCACATTCAAATCCCCATAGGGCACCTGCTGCCAATCTATATCAGCCAGTTTCCACTCCTGTTCTGAATACCTCATCAGCTTCTTTACGGGGTGTTTTCCGCTGGCTATATACATAACATCTACTGACTGCACAAAGCGCAGTCCTGCAAGCTCTCCTGCCTCATACGGTGTATCCAGCTCTATACCAAGGTACTGTCCATTGCGCCATACTCTTATATACTTATGGCCAATCTCCAGCATATAGGAAATAGTAACTGTAAAGTTAAACTTAACCAGCATACTCTTTTTATCCTGATACTTTGTCTGGCCACAGTAAATCATGCCAGGCCGTTTCCGTACCGCTCCATAAGGGCGTACAATGGCATTCTCTGCTTGTAGTAGTGCCACCTGATATTTATCCAGGTCTATACGGCTGGCCACATCAGCAGATATTTCACCGCCCGTGAATGCCGGCTGTATAGAATAAAACGCATTAGGTGATGCCATTTATTTTCCTCCTCATTGAAATCTGGCTTGGGCATAACTTTCCGGAAAAACAGTGCTCTTCCTTCGCTCCTGTGCCGAATAAATCTTAGCCGCCTCTATGCTATCCTGATACAGCTGGAATTGTGTCTGCTGGATGCTGGCACTGCCTGTCAGTACCATAGCCATGTTGCAAGCCAGATAGTGAGCAAAGGCCTCTATAAACTCGTCTGGGAACATATCAACATCCTTCACATTGTATGTGTACTCACACCATGCCAGTTCTACATCAGTCAGCAGTGCCTTTTGATTGCCTGTCAGCATAGCTGTATCAAAGTCCTGTACCTGCTCTTCTTTTGCGCTGGCCCCTTCCTCGTCAAACACATAGCGTACCGCCAGGCACCCTGCCGGATATGCATAGGCAAAATCCCACCCAGGTTCCTTGCCGGCAAGCAGTGCCAGCTTTACAGTACGCTTGGCAAACCCCCAGGGATACTGTCTAAGCAGCAATCTTCTGGCATGGTCGTAATGTATCTTGCACTGTGCAGCCTCTTCTGTATTATCATCCATAGAAGTAATCTTGCCTTTCGATAAATAGCTCAGTGCTAAGTTGCAAATATCTGTACTTGTCATTTTTCTTTTCCCCTTTCCTGTCCTTTTGCTATACCGCCCAGAGGGGATAGACGATATAGCAAAAAGGCAGGAAACAAATATGATTTTGTCTCCCGCCCTCAACTTAATCTAATATATCATCATCCAGCACCAGCGCGGCTGTAAGCTCGCCATCGGTGTACGTGCTGGTTGCTTCCAGCTTCATGTAGCCCTTATTGCCTCTTGGCAGCTTGGCCTTGATTGGTAACTCTGTATATGTGGCCAAAGTTACCGGGCTGGTAAACGCTTCATCCGCAGCCGTAATAACAGCTACAGACAAAGTACCGGTCCCGCTGGCACCGTTTACATCAGCAAACAGAATCAAAGGATCACTGGCCTCGCCAGCCCCCAGCTTGATAATGTCGCTGTCCAGCTTGCCACTGGATAAAGTCTTTTTGTCAAAGAATGTATTTTCAGCATCGAAAATCATATCAGCACCTCCTGTTAGGTAATAGCCGGCTCCTGCTCGGAAATAGCCTCACACTTCTTAACCGGCAGACCGGTGAAGAATAACTGTGGCATCTGGCCCATCATTTCCTGGCGGGTAATATGCACATTATTCTTATCCATCAGCCACAGCTCCAGCATGTCATAGATGCTTGGAGATACATACATAGCCATCTGCTTATCCCCTCTATCCAGTCCCTGGATGCGGTTCTTGGCCTGTACGATAGCTTCAATGATAGCCTGCTTGTTGGCAGCGGTTTTCAGCTTAGTAACATCAATGTTGCGTACCAGCGCATTTGCACGGATATTCTGTACAGCCAAGCCTGCCTTCCAAGTGAACAAAGACTGCAAAGCCTGGTACTCACGGCCCTCGGAATCAGTTACAGTCTTTTCACCCAAATCACGGTGCTGCAAGCCCATAGTAGAGTTCTTTGGATAGATACCGCAGGTGGCCTGTGTACCCCAGCCTACAATGTAGATACTGGTATTGGTATCAGTACCGGCTGTACCAGCAGAAATAACCTGGTGGCCAGCGGTGCCATTACCGCCATCAGTCAAGGTATTGTAGCGCACACTCAATCCGTTGAAGGTATCCGGATTATCATCGGTACTGCCATAAAACATATTGGCTGCCACCACATCAGCAAAGCCCTGCACGAAAGCAGCATCCTCAGAGCGGCGGAAGCCTTCTTTGTCCTTCTGCAATGCCAAAAGCTCAATATCCACGCTGGAGCGATCCTCCAGGATAATGCAGGTATCCTGTACCTGCTTGGTGGTACTCTTACTACGCTTGATACCACGGTTAATCTTACGGATAGACGGGGTAGGCAGGCTGGTACGAATGGTAGTTACATTACCGGTAGGCAGGTTGCCCTCCTTCCAGCGGGCATCCTGGGTAATAGGATTTACCTTTTCCAATGCCTCAACAATAAATGCTGTAGTCCCGTCCGGGTTGATACGCTTCTTGTAGTCGCTCAGTGTCAATGCCTGGGTTCCTAAAACGCTCATGCTTTATCATCTCCTCAATAAATTCCAAAATCAGTATTGCCATACAGACTAGACCGGATTGCTCCGCTGTTGGCTCCAAAACCTTTGAAGGTATCCTCTTTAGTCAAGTCACCCACAAAGGCCAACATTCTGATAAACTCAATACGATTACCGGCACCAGTGTAATTCAATGCCTCCCGCAGATTAGGTATTGCCTTTTCCATAGCCTCAAGGCCGGCGCCTGCCTTCTGCAAGGTACTGTCAAAGTCAATGCCTAATTCCTGCTTGGCTTCCTGTCCCCAGCCGGCAATTTCATTCTGTCTCGCCTGCTGTGCAAGCTGTGTCATACTACCGGCATAGTTCATACCATATGCAGCCAGCTTGCTTGCCTGCTCGTTTGAAAGCTTCAGCTCCTTGGCTATGGCGGCAAACGAGTCCGCCTGCTCCTGATTGTATTCCATGCCTTCTGGTACAACGGATTTAAAATCATACGCCTCAGTTTCTTCAGTTGTTTTTCCAAGCAGCGTTGACTGATTCGCCTTACCAGTTCCGACTTCATTTTCCTGGCCTTTACTGCTTTCCTTTTCGCCAGCCTCAACTTCCGAATCTGGTTGCGGATCTCCCGCATTATCTCCGCTTCCTGCTTCTCCATCTCCTCCAGCCTCCCCAAACAGCTGTAAATCAAAATCAAAACCAAATTCCTTGTCCATAATGCCCTCCTATTCCTCTTTCATATACCTTGATACGATAGACCTTTTTATCTCCTCCTGCTGGTCGTTATAGGCCTTGCTTTCAGACTCCATTTGATGATACAAGGATAAACCATCAGACATATTGAGAATGTTTTCCTTTATCACCAAGCCTACCCGCCTTTCGCCCTCCTGCACCAGCATAGCATTAGTATCCATAACCACACTGCCATCGGAGCGAAGCAAACCCAAAGCAGAATCAACATGACAATTCTCCAGCAATCTAGCTACAAACCACCGCCCATCTGGGCTGTTCATTACATAGCTGATAGCTGCTTTATCCCTGCCTGCAACATTATCAGATAGTACCTTGTTAATTTCCTGGTGCATTTCTCCAATATTGTATCCTGCTTCCATATGCCCACTCCTTTTACATCATACCGCCCAGCCACTGCTGGAGAGCTGGATTGCCATCGTTGGCAGCATCCGTAATATTCTTTGCCGCCTGTGCCGCTGGAGCTGCAAGCTGTACGGCCTGTGCCATTTCTGCCTGCTGTTCCTGCTTAGCAGCCGCTTCTGCCTTCTGCTTCTGAATTGCTTCAAATTCATCTTCAGTACGCTTCAACCCTGCTGGAGCACCTACCATATCAAAGTAATCATCAACAGCCTTGGTCCAATTAACCTTATCCAATACCGACTGGTCAAACTGTGCCAGCTGGCCAGTAAATGCAATAGCCTGTTCAATATTAGTTAAGCCTGCCATCTTCTGTGCCTGGGCTAGAGGGGAAATGTACTCTATAGTTACTTCCTCCTGGCTCATTATCATAGCCAGCTCCGGATCCTCAGCCTGTGGCAATACTCCTGCCCGGTCAAGGATGTTATAGACACGCTCTATAATCTTGCGGAGAAATTCAAACTGCAAGCGCTGGACCACCGGCCCAAGCTGCTGAAGCTGTTCCTGTTTTCTCTGCAAGACTTCCTGTGCCGTCATATGCTTATCTTCCAGTCTCTCCAACATCATAAAGAGGTCAGCACTATAGGCTCTCTTTATTCTGTCCTGCAGGTCCATTATCTTTTCCTGCAAGTGCTGGAGATTGATGCCCACTTGGAACAATGGCTTAACCGGTTCATCCCTGCCAACAATGGTATAACTGCCAGGTGCCAGGTTAATGCCCTGTTTGAATGTGCTGGCACTTCCCATCATCGGAGGGCGGATACCAAGCTCTACCGCTACAATATCGTCCTTCTCTAATTTCTGGAGGCCTTTACTGTCACCTTCCGCAAACCAGCCAGGCCCCTTGCCATAGGTTTCACTGCCTGTCACAAGGTATCTGGCTACCGGTATTGGCCACTCCTCAAAACCGCCAATATCAAGGAATGTATCTGTATTACCTGCTTCCAGCCAATACAGTGACAAATATTTCATGTGATACTTATCCATAATTTCTTTGTTGCGGTCGTGAAAGCGGTTAGGCTCCACCATCCACCACACACGATATTTAGTTTTCATACCGCCATTGTCCAGGTCAGCCCTGATTTCAGCAGGGATTTTGTCAGCGCCATACTTATCTACCAACTGGCGGGCCGTCATTTCAAACTTGGTACAGAATGTATCAACGATACCATCCGGCCCGTTCTCCATCATGTAAGTACCTATGGTGAAAGGTACAAAATGCACTCCTGTGTCACTGTCCTGAAATATAGCCATAGGAGCCTGCCCAAAGGCAAGCTCCAGATATGCACTATGGATTGCATTATAGAAATTAGATTTCAGCAGCACATCCTGTAATACAGCCATCCGCTTGTCCAGCAGCTCCCCAGCTTCTGGATGATTTCTCATATCATCACCAGACCATGTTAGACGGAACCATTGCCTGGAAGGCGGGGTTAATCCCGACATAACACCAGCTGCAAAGGCCTGATTAGCCTGCCATGCTACAGAGTGGTAGATGTTTGTATCCCGTCTCCGTGCATAGTCCGTGGTGTCGGCTGTATCATCGAATTGGCCAATATACGGCAGCTGGAAGTCTCTGATAGCTTTCCACCTTTTCAGATAGTCCTGCCTGTTAGACTCCATTTGCTTTACCTTGGCCTGATACTTTCGCTTCTCAAGATTCAGCTTCAAGGCCATATCCGAAGTTGTAACCAATGTTGCAGGTGCTCTTTCCTGCTTCTCAGTATCATACATGCTACTTCACCCCGCCCAGGTTGCTTACGGTACCGCCAGTATCACCAGCAGAGCCACCGCCCAGCAATGTACCACTGTAACGGTCATTACTAAGGCTGGTGCTAACCCGCTTTCTCTGCTTCTTCTTGGCAATTGCTTCTGCCTGGTCAGCTCCTGTATTAGCACTTGTTACCTGCACCGGAGTTGGATCTACCTTTGCTGGTGCACTTGAACCACCGCCGCCTCCGCACATACTATCATCCTCACTTTCAATCATCGTATAAATCAAAATCTACATTGCACATTGCGCGTCTAGTCCCGCTAATGAAACCTTTCGGTTGAACCGGATACGCAAAGGTTAATGCCAATGAGTCAGCTATATCCGGAGACTTACCCATAATCTCCTTGATTTCTTCCTTGCTGCTCAGCTTCATTCTGTTGGCAGCATCGAAGCTATATTCCGGTACTACCAGCTCGCTTTTCAATTCCGGAACATTGGGCAATGCTCCACCAGACTTTATCCACTCATGCATTTCATCCCACATCTCCACACGCTTGTTGATATAGCGTTCCGGATTCAATGCACGGGAACCAAAGTTGACTTCTGTCACGTCATAGCCCATCTGCCGGCACCGGTCAATAACACCTTCACCGCGGCCAGCATCTACAAAGACCGCATCCGGTCTATGCTCATCTATCTCACGCATGAGATAAGCAGCAAATGTCATATTGTCAATATCCCTGTACACCTTTGGCTCATAGCATACAAGGCCCTGCCGTCTGGTAATAACACAGCTATCATCACCATATCTTGCCACATCTACGCCAAAGATTACCGGAGCCAAGCCCACATCTTCCTTTGTGTAAGTGCGCCCCGCAGACTCTGTTACCTCGTCAATAGTTATCAGCACATTTTCGCATGATGCCGTAAAGTCGCATAACATTTCCTGCCTGAATTTTGCTTCTGACATTTCCTCTTTTAGTTGTTTCAAACGCTCCGGCCCGTATTCGCCTCCCTCGTCAAACAGTCCGGATTCGTCAGCACGCACCATGCATGAATACCATTTGTCGTCTTTTTGTGCCGTTTGCCATATCTCATAGAAAAAGTTCTGTCCCTTCGGAGTACCAATAAACGCTGCCCAACCGTCACGGTCAACCAGCGCTGGAAGAATTATCTCACTCCAGATCTCACTCTTCATCTGTGCCGGTTCGTCTAACACAATACCGTCAAAATACAGACCTCTTAGACTATCCGGCTTATCTGTACCGCGAATATATATCCTAGCACCTGGGCACCCTTTGTAACGACTTGGAAGCTCTATATACAGTTCACCTTCATTCACAATCGTGTTCGGCAGTACGTGAATATAGTATTTCAAATAACCCCAAGCTACAATTTTAGCCTGGTTCCGAAACGGTGCTACATAGGCAAATATTGGCATTTTCCTCTGGCACTTGCTGGCCATCTTTATCAAGTGGTTAATCATTATAACCGTCTTGCCGTATCGTCTATGGCATACCAACGCTGACCGCTTATGTTTTTCTAAGCCAGGATGTATCTTCGCTCTAGCATACGGCCTTGGCTTGTACGGAATTGTTACCTTAGCCATCATCATCCTCCCAAACCATTGTAGTTGCCCCATTACTATCTACATTCTTGACCTCTGAACGCTCTCTATATTTTTCCGGTGCATTAGCTTTTAGAAGTATCTCCATCAGCTTATCAGAGTATTTTGTGACAGTGCCTACCTTCTGACCTTTGTAATACACATCTTCCTCGAAGCCCGTCGCCCTTCTCTGGGCTTCATCTTCAAGAACGGATATGGCCTGGGGCCTCACATCATTCTCATAGACGGCAGCATATCTAGCATCTTCTTTCAGCCAATTGTAATGCGTCTGTCTGGTGATTCCGGATTTAGCAGCCGCCCGGCCAATATTTCCACCACACGATATTAGATTATTAAGAAATACGTTTTTCTTTTTCTCGTTCGTAAATCTGTAAAGCTTGGCCACTTTATCCATCACCTCCCAGCCCTTGTATTATCTACATCCGCAGACGATTGCGTTTTTCGATTTTTCCGGCCGACTTTATGTGTAAAATTTTTGCTCTGTAAAAATCATATCATAGCCATTAAAAAGTGGCCATGTTTTAGGGGCGGTACAGATTGCTCCATACCGCCCCTTGTTTTACTTATCGCTTATGTGATTTTCCCGGATACTTTTCTCATTCCTCCTTGCAAGAGCGCTGCTGCTCCTTCTTTATCAACACCCAGCTTTTTAAAGATTCGCCGATTGGTTGCAAAACTTACAGCATCTGTTTTGGTCTGGCAAACCTTCTCCATCTCCTCCAGCATATTTTTGAATGTGCTGAAAGGCAGGTTTGTAATATGCTCGCGGAAATACTCCTCGCACAGCTTCAATCTCTTTTTACCAAAGCCGAAGGTCGTCCACATGGTATGCAGCCAAATCAGCCTCATATTGTCCATAGTCCTCATTGCATGATTGCGGGCATGGTGGCGCGCGTATTCTTCAATGCTTGCTTTGGTAGGTGCTGTATTCTTTTTCTGCCATAAGTAGGAATAGCCACACTCCACCTGCAAATCACTCTTTATGTCATGGAGACTCAAATAATGGTGTGGATATTTACCGCCAGACTCTGGCAGTACCACTCCTTGAAGCCTCAGCTTATCAGCCTCATTTGTCTCTGCTACCAGCCCAATGATTTTATTAAACTGCTGGCCAAATCTTACCAGCCGTACATACCGATAGCCAAAATCCTTATACAACACCCATGCAAAAAGCGGAACATAATACGCACGGCAAAAATCAACAATGCGGGTTAGGTTGTTGTCAGCTATAGCAGCCCCCGCTCCGCTCTTGCGCAGCTCCTCCTTCATCTCTCTCATAGCTTTCTTTTCGTCAAGGCTGGATGAAGTCCCTAAACTCATATTGATTCTATCAAGGACATTGTTATGCATCGCCTTTTTAACGCTTTTGATTTTTCCCATTTCGTTTCTCCTTTCTTTTTCTCATGTGGCAATAGGTAGACTGAGGGTAATTCATTTCCATCAGTTCCCCTATCTCTTTCCATGTGCACCCCGCTTTGCGCAGAAGTGCCATACCTATATGATCAACCCGTCTTTTCATGCCGGGATTTGCCAGCTTCTCAAAAGCCATTTCTGCTGACATTGGCCAGGGATTCAAAATGGCCAGTACAAGAGCACAGATATTTTCAGCGTGTATTGTTTCTTCTACTTCTCCCATTCTCCGGCCCTTTCTTTTTCTCCACCTTTTTCAGTCTCATACGGCAGAACAAATACATTTGCCCTGTTTCTTCGCTTATGCTCCGCTCCACATCCTGCAGCTCATAGCCGGGATTGTCCCTCTCTATAGTCACACGCAACAGCTCAGAGTCCTCCGGTATGCTTTTCAGGATTTCAAACCGCTTACGGGATATTTTTGTATTTTTACTGCATGATACCCAGGGCTTGATTAATCCTTTGCTAGAAATCCAGCGTTTGGAGTTTTTTTCGTCAGTCTCCCCGCCCTTGGAAAGATAGCTGATGATTTTCTGTAGACCTATCTTGGGATCACTTCTCAGCCGATCCGCATTGCAGTAACCTAACTGCCATTTGTTTTCGACTTCCTCTCTGGAGAGCTGACCATCCATCAGTACATGAAAATGCATTCTGCCTCTAGGGCTTTTCTCAAAGACTATTATGTACTTGCAGTTTGGCAGCCCCAGCTTCTTGCGACGATAGTTCAACCTCGCAATCCAATTCTTCACCAGCTTATGAGCCTGTTCCTCAGACTCTGGATAATTATCTTCGCTAAAGGTAGGGTGTACTACCAAATCTCTGTTACCCTTGAAGTTGGCTTCTACTAGAGCTTCAAAATACCTCTTAGCTTTTTTTGCGTTAAGTCTCTTTTGCTTGGGAGTAGACTCACGATACTTTCTCGGTGCCCATCCTGGAAGAACATCATCAGCAAAATTAAAATAAGACACCTGAATATAATCTGCTTTGGTGTTCTGTTTGGAACTATTTCTTCTAACTTTCCTGATGATGTTCTTCATAACTCCCTATACCCCAAACTCATTTACTATTTTTTCTTTCCGTCACTTGTTACTACCCTAGTACAAGCCCCAAAGGGCTCCACCGAACCCTTTGAGACAAATACTTTCTATATAATTATTCTGCCCAGGATGTCATTTCCAGAACGCCCTTCATTAAGCTTCTAACAGCCATGCCATAGTTATATTTCTTTTCCCCTTCCATATAACTAAGTTGCGTTAGTAACGCTTCTATTTCAGTACGAATGTTTTCATAGTGCCGTATCAACTGTTTTTCTTCTGGAGTCCTTTCCGGCTTTGCCGCTTCCAGCTCCGCCACTCTAGCCTGTAACATTTCTAGCTGTTTCGCCTTATCCTCTGGCATCTTCTCAACGGTAACAGTAGTGGTTTCTATCGACGCCTTCTTGGCTTCTTCCAATTGGCTCTTTGTATCCTCAAACAGATTTTGATACTTTTCCACTTTCTGGGCCATTGCCTCATGCTGCTTATCCGCCCGGCTTAGGTCGCGCTGCAAAGCCTTTACCTCAGAATCCTTTTTGGCCACAGTTTCCTTGGCTTCCTTCAATTCAGCTAGAGCTTTAGTCAGCTCCTGTTTGCTCATGCCTGGAAGCTCTTCCTTGTGTTCCTCCATAAACTCAGTACGCTTCTCTTCATCTTTAATAGAAGATAACGCTAAAAGCTGGCTCTGGTTCAGCTTGCCCAGAAGCTCTGCATCCGGCACCATGCCAAATAACTTAGTTTCTTTATTATTGAAGTTTTTGTATATGGTGATGATATTCTGGGCGGTTCTTTCCGAATAATCTACATTATCCTTTAGCCACTGGCCCCAATTGCCATGCCCTACAGCACCCTTGGCCAATAGTAATTTCTCACCTATACGGCAGGTAGAGAGGTACACCGTCTCTCTTACCTGCTCCTTGATAGCATTTATTTCAGCCGCCAATTGGCTTAACTTCTGCTCTGCTGGCAATTGGCTCTCTGTATTCATTACTTCGTTCATGCGGTTTTCCTGCCTTTCTTTTTCTCCAGGACTTCCTTACGGAATTTATCTACAAAATCCTGTACCTCTTTGGGTAAGTCTTGATTATATTTGCCTCTGGCTTGAACGATACAGCCGCCGTTTATTTCCATAGTGCCAAGGGATTTGTTTATCTCGGCCACTTTTCTGATATACACAACATCAGTCTTTCCGCTGGCCACTCTGCTAATATAACTGCCCACGCAATTATGCATATCCTTGCCCTCTCGGATTAGATCATTGATTTCCTCCGGAATTACAATTGCATAGCCATCTGCTTCGAAGCTATATTTAGCCTTTAACTTACCTTGTCTTTCTGTCCACTCACGCTGAGCCTCTTCATCCCGCTTGTGTCTTATCTGCTTCTGGAGCTTAACATGGAGCTTCTCTAATCCTTTTGGGAATAGTGTGGCCTTTTCCGTGAAGTCCATTTCCAGCTTCTCGCAGTCCCGCAGGTAGTCTGCATAAGTAGTTATGCTGGACTTTTCTTTGCTTATGTACGATAGTGCTTTTGTCAGCTTCACATGTTCCATAATCGTTTCTAGGGTATAGAATGACCACAAATTTAACTCTTCGTTCACTATTTCTAGAGTTATGCCCGCCCCCGCAGGATGTCTCCTTATTTGCTGGTATCTCTGTAATGTACGTACATCTATACAGTGCTGTTTGATATACTCCATATCTTCTTTGGAAAATTTTCCCCGTAAGATACCTTTGAGTGTATTGGCACGCATATTGAACGCAACCCCTAATCTACCACCAACTTTAAGACTTGTTGACAGAACATCTTTAAACCCACACTTAGCCAGGTACTCTATTTGCAGCGGGTACTTGGCTATTGTATACAGTACTTGCACAGGGCTAAAGGCTGTATTGATACACTCTTTCATTGAAGCATATACATATTTCAAGGCATGTCCCTCCACAGCATCTGCAATCCCCTGTGGATATGTCGCAGAGCCTATTTTTGTTGTTGCACTATATGCATTGAGTCTATCCCTGCAGCTTTTCCGTAGAACCCAATCTGCTTCATCCGGCGGTGGGGACCATCTAGCGAAATATTCACCATCATAGAAATACTCTGGATAAAACCGGCTTTTTCTTGATATATAGTACCCTCCCTTGCCTGGCACAAATATATACCTTGCATCAACATATCTATAAGGCTTTGATGCCCAAGGTTCCGTAGTAGAAAACCAATAGAAATTCAATATAGCTGTGCATGTCAATATGTCTGGGTTAATCACAGAAGGCGCCCAATGATACGTCAAGTTGCCTTGCCGTAAAGACTTTGCTTCTGACTTGTGATATTTTGTCATGTGTACCACTTTGCCGTATTTCTGGCAGTAGGGACACTTTCGCGCTGTAAGATGTGGTTCATATCTTTGAAATCGGCTACCACAGTTACCGCAGACGGTATTACCTTCTTTATCTGTCTGGAACAAATATATGGGTCTTGCATTATCGGCCTCATGGAGAAATTCTGCTGGAACTTCGTCAGGAAAGTGGGATAATACCTCATCCACAGTCATAACAATCCCTCCATACTAAACGCAGACAGATCTACTGCCGCTCTATTAGGCTGTTCTACTGCCACATCTTCCGCTACTGTTTCCACTTCCGCAACCGGATGCGGTTTTTCCATTTTCGGCTCTGGTGCTCCATATGGCTTGTACTTCTTGCTAGCTGCCATCATCATCTGATACAGAAGTCCATGCTCTAGTTTCTGCTGAACATCTTTCATGCCAAAGTATTCTAAGATAGTACCTACCGCTTCCTCCGGTGGTGTGCATACACAGCTTGCACTGCCCCTATTTTTGCTGGCATTTTCTCTCATGGCAGTATATGCTTCGCCTACTGTTTTGCCCTTTTTCAGTATCAGCTCAGTAGCCTCCGCAGGGGAAGCCTCCAGCCACAGAAACAAAATTTCTCTGACTCTATCCTTGGCACTGCCGGCAGCAATTTTCTCCTGCTCCAGCTTCTCCCTAGCTTTATCCACATTCTTATCCACAACGAAAACCTCCTTCATAAAAACAAAACTATCAATAACATAGCCAGGAACCCTAGCCATGTTACGGCTCTATCCGATAGCATAGGCCTACTCCTTTACCCAGTAGTTGATTCTAATCTCCTGGCCAGGATAGATTTTGCCTCTATCCTGCTGGAGTGCCGGGTTGAGCTCCACTATACCTTCTTCAAACTCCAAGATATAACGGCGCCCGCCTGTATTGAGAGGCAGGTACGCTTCGGATATATCCCGCAGGGTATCGCCCTCTCTAACAATATATGTAGTCTCTACCAACTTCTGGGGGCCATCATAGCACCCCACCAGGAAGCCAACAGAAACCACCAGTGCCACACCTGCAATGAATTTTCTCATATAAATGTCACCAATCCTTTCTTATCCATATTTTCCCTTTACTCTGCCACACAGCAGGCACCTCCAGCAGCGTTCCCAGAAAGGATAGTATAAAAGCAGGAACGCTTATCCCTGCCGAGGGGTAATATTAAGCGCTACCCAGCAGGTGCAGTCTTAACTAGAAGGTGTCTGTTGTGTGGCAGAATGTGCTCAGTGTTGGACATATGCTCCCCAAAGCTTTTCGTAATCTTCTTTAGTGATTTGTGGGAAAGCCTTGGCTATGTCAATTTCCTCACCAATCTTTTCTTGGAGGAAATCATAGACCAGCCTTGCCTCTAAATCATTACGGCAAAGGACAAATACATAATCGTCGCATAAATGGGAAATTGTCTTAATCCCTGTATGCTTCTCCATATCTCGGGCTATTTCGCCCATCTTATCCGCCCAGCGCTTGATAGCGTAGATACGGCCAGCTTCTACCAGCTTCCTCGGCACCAGTATCCGTACCGCTCTGATATATACAAATTCTTTTCCCATTCACTTACCTTCTTCCTCTAGCTTTACGCCATCCTCTACCATCTGCTGGGCTACAGCCACAGCAATTTTATTTAGTACCAGCTCCCGAAATACGGCTTCATCGCCATATTCTATTGTTACATTTTCCAGCCGTTTATCAGTCCTGGCCATCGTCGTCACCAACTTCCCACCTAGCGTCCATAATCTTGTAGTGAGTATCCAACCTTAATGAGTAACGAAGAAGTTCTAACTGATTCTCCAGTCTGGTAGCTTTAAACCTGCACTTCACCGCCTGGACACATACATCACCCGCCAGCTTCTCTATGGTTTCCCAATCCTTCTTATTAAAAACATGCAGCTTCACTATATTCCCAGAATATCCGCCGAAGGTTTTGGCCAGACTACGAAGCTCAGCACACCGCTGTGCTGTTATGCGCTCCATCGCCCGAAGCTCTTGGCGCTTTCTCTTATATTCCTCATAGATTTTCTTATTCATCTTGCCAGCTCCTTCAGTAGTTCTCTTCTGATAACCCCTGGTTCCTGAATGGCCATGATAGCGCAGGTGATATTCTTGCGATGGTATAGCTCGCTTGGAGTGTTTTTCTGTACCTGCAGGTACTCCTCGCCGATGAATCTGTAGATTTTGAGTATATCTTCATCTGCTTCACTGTCGTACTTGTCGCCCAATACCTTCTGGGCTGCTTCCAAGAGCTTGATTTCATGTGCTCTTTTCATGGCGCTGGCCAAATTGAGGGCGGCTACTGTCATTGCAATAATAATGCTTGTCATTTTTTATCATCCTTTCTGTTAAGCTGGTTTCTGATTATCATCGGCGGTGAGGATGTAGCCTGCCAGTTTTAAAATGCAGTCCGTACCGCCCATCTCACGAATCTTGTAAATGATTTTCATTGTTTCCATTCTCGCCTGCTCATTTTTTAGCGCCTGGAGTAAGATTGTTTCCTTGTCCATACCTCTCACCTCCTTTAATATAGGGACGTTTTGTGTCTGTTTGAACTTTTCGTGTAACATCTTTGTGGTTTAATCACATTATAACAGCTTTTTTTGTGCTTGTCTAGCATTATTTTTATATTTTTGTGATTGACTAACTTTTTTAAAGGTGATAGAATTTTTTTTAGGAGGTGATAATATGACCGTAAGTGAACGGATTAGACATTATCGAAAAGATATTTTAGGGTTAACCCAAGAGGAATTTTCTAAGAGAATCAATGTAAGCCGTGCGAATATAGCTAGCATTGAGCGCGACCGCATTACTGTAACCGATAGAGTTATATCTGATATATGTAATGCTTTTAGCTTGTCAGAGGAATGGCTAAGGTATGGTACTGGTGAAATGGAGCAGGACACCGCTACTACTTTGTTCAGTGCTTTTGCCAAGCATTACGACTTAACCCAGCGAGAGCAGAATCTAGCCAAATACCTTTTATCAATGCCAAGCGAAGATAGAGCAAAACTGGTAGATTATATTGTTGGTCTTGCTTCTGCTATCAACGGAGTAGAAGCAGAAAAAAAGAGTGGCGAAGCTACCATTACTGCCACCCTATCTATGGATGATTACAATCTCCTGCAGGAGATTAAAGCAGAAGAAGCGGAGCAACAAGCATCCGATTGTGGAAGCACCGCCAAAGAAGCAAAAGAAATTAGCTAAACAAAAAGCCGCCCCAACCAGGGCGGCTAATTGAAAGGAAGTATCATTATGAAAAATGTAGTAAAGGAAAGCAAACCACAGGTAGAACCGCACATAATCACCAGTCAGAACTCTCCAGAGCTGGCTCAGCGCATCCGTCAGGCTTCTGCAGCTATTCTAAAACGCAATTACAATTTATATAAGGAGCTGGAGAATAAATGAATGAAGTATCTGAAAATATTCAATTATTGTTAGACGATATTCTTTTGTTCCATGAAGAACTGGAAAGAGTTTTTGCTATGGAAAAAGGTATTCACGACCAAGGCTTGCTGGAATCAGCTGTACACGCACCTTTTCAAACCTTTGGCGGCGAAGATTTATATCCAGAGCCAATAGATAAGTCGGCCAGGCTTTGCTTTGGCTTGGCTAAAGACCACCCTTTCCGGGATGGAAATAAAAGAACCGCGGTTCATGCTATGTTAGTTTATCTGGAAATCAATTCCATAAAGCTGAATTACAACGACCAAGACTTAGAGAATGCTATTATCTCCGTTGCTGATGGCTCAATGAGCAGTAAACAGCTGGCGGATTGGATAAGAGCACATGTTAATTCATAGGGATGTGATATTTATGCTGTCTATAAAAATTGCTAATGTAGTGCCATTGTCAAATATGCAGTTGCTGGTTTTCTTTGAAAATGGTGTTATTAAGAAATTTGATGTAAAGCCTATTATTAAGGACTATCCAGAGTTTGAGGCACTGAAGGAGCCTGCCCTGTTCCAGATGGTAAAGGTTGAGCCAGGAGGCTATGGAGTGTCCTGGAATGAGGACTTGGATTGCTCAGAGGGAGAGCTTTGGGAGAATGGTGTTGAAGTGTGTCTACCAGCGCACAAAGCTCTTCTTGAAATCTGATGTAGCAAGGGCGTAAAAGGAGTTTTTATCTATGATTGTAGCATTATATGCAAGATACAGCAGTGACAACCAGCGAACAGAGTCAATTGTGGCACAGCTCCGTGCTTGCCGTGAGTATTGTCAAAGATATGGCTATACTATTATCAAAGAGTATGCTGACGAGGCCATGACCGGCACTAACGACCGACGGCCCCAATTCCAACAGATGTTAAAAGATGCAGAGGCAGGAATGTTTGAAATGGTAATCGCTCACAAGGTTGACCGCATCGGTAGGAATGAATTTGATTACTATACTAACAGGCACAAGCTTGAGTCCTACGGTGTACAGCTTGCCTTTGCCGCCCAAGGCTTCGATGTCAGCACGCCTGAAGGCGGACTGATGAATAATATGCTGGTAGGACTAGCAGCATACTATTCACGGAACTTGTCAAAAGAGGTCAAGAAAGGCCAGCGCGAAAATGTCCTGCAAGGTAAAGCGACAGGAGGAAAGCCGCTATTTGGCTACCGATATACAGCTGATAAGCATTATGAGATAGTTGAGCATGAAGCAGAAGCGGTTCGTATGCTTTTTAGAATGTATATAGATGGCTATGGGTATCTACAGATTGCTCATGAGCTGAACAGCCGTGGATTCCGTACTAGACCGGGAAATCCATTCGGCAAAAATTCCCTGCATGATCTGCTGACTAACCGCAGGTATATCGGCACCGCCATCCTGGGCAAGAATTGCATGACCGCATCTGGCAAGCGCAACAATCACCGCCCTGACCATGACAGGATGCTAGTCGTAGAAGATGTATGTCCAGCTATTATAGAAAAGGAGATTTTTATGGAAGCGCAGGAAAAAATGAAGCAGAGAAAAAACCGCAAAGGAGCCAACAGCGCAAAGCATGACTACCTACTGTCGGGACTCATTATGTGTGAGCACTGTGGCCAAGCCATGACAGGCAGCACATCAAGCAAGAAAGGCGGTCCTGAGTACAGATACTACAGATGCCCGAAGAAAACCCGCCTGGGTACCCATGTCTGCCCGAATAGATCTGTACCAGCAGACCAGCTGGAGAAGCTGGTTATTGGCCAGATACAGGAGCTGTTTCTGGATCCGGACACGCTGGATGAGCTGATGGATAAGGTTGAAGTGAATTACCGTCAGATGTCAGAAAAGATAGAAACAGAAATTAAGGATATAAAAAAGGAGCTGCTGGAAGTCGACAAGCAGATTGACAAATTTTATGATTTTGTTTGCGATGGCGGGGATGTTGATGAGCGCGCCAAAGAGCGTTATCGCAAGCTGAAAGAAAAATATGAAAATCTTTCTGCCAAGCTGGAAGAAAAAGAAGCATCCCGCCCAGCAAACATCTCAAAGGGAACAATCAGAAAATATATCGAACGCTATCGTAGAGAGATGGAAACAGGCAAAGCTCCAAATTTGAAAGGCACAATTGCCGCTTTTGTAAAAAAAATAACGGTATCCAACAGCAATATTACCGTTAAATACCGTTTTGAGCCAACCCTGAGCCGGATTGACAAGTTTGACCTTTATGGTGCGCTCGGCGGGAGTCGAACCCACGCTTTCAGCTCCGGAGGCTAACGTCCTATCCACTGGACTACGAGCGCACATTTTGAATCATCGCCACACAAGGATACATACCTTTCATCAGCGACTCAAATAGTATAACACAATTTCTCCTTTATGGCAAGAATTAGTTATACCAATAGCCTATTTGGCCATTTTCCCCTTTAACAGCAGGGTGATAAAGAAGATACCTGCTGCAATCACCACGATGGTAGCACCGGCAGCCATATTGAAATAATAGGCCAGCACCAGGCCGCTTATACCAGCCACCATAGCAAAGGCTACAGAAAGCAGATGATATTGCTTCACGCTCTGAGCCACATTTCTCGCTGCCGCTCCCGGCAGTACCAGCAGGGAATTAATAATCAACAGGCCCACCCATTGAATACTAATGGCTACTACCACAGCCACCATTGCCGCAAATACGCCCTCTACCAGCATAACAGAAATACCACGACTTCTGGCAAAGGAACTATTAACACTAAGTATCAACAAGCGGTTGAATATCCATCCCCAGGCCAAAAGAACAACCACCAGCACCAAAGCTAATGATTGAATTTCCTCCTGAGTAATACTCAGAATATCACCAATAAGATAGCTGGAATATTTGTTGAAGCCACCGCCATAGGACATCATCATCAAACCAGCTGCAATACCTACAGAAGAAAAAACGCCAATAATCGTATCTGTGGAAGCGGTGCTATTATTTTTTATCCAGGTAATCAGCAGGGCAAAAACTACAGAAAACAAAATCAAGGACATAGTAGGTGAAAAAATCCCCAGAATCGCGCCCAAGGCCAAGCCTGTAAAGGCACCATGCCCCAAGGAATCAGAGAAAAAAGCCATGCGATTGGACACCACCATTGTACTTAGCAAGCCAAATAATGGGGTTATCAAAAGCACCGCCAGCAAGGCATTTTTCATAAAACCATAGCTTAACCAATCAAAGGGCAGCATTGACAATAAATCGTATATGATATCCATTAATTATCTCCCCTCAGCCAGCATACCAAAAATTTTACGGGTTCTGGCATCCTGAAATACCTCTCTTGATGTACCGCTGCATACCACACCCTTGTCCATCAAAACAACCTGATCTGCATGACGAGCCACCATATTCAAATCATGGGACACAAGAATAATGGCCATATCCTCATTATTTTGCAAATCCTCCAAAATTTCATAGAAAATTTCCAAACCATTTTGGTCCACGCCAGACACAGGCTCATCCAACAGCAGTAAATCCGGCATAGGATTCAAGGCCAAAGCCACCAATACCCGCTGCAGTTCACCGCCGGACAAGGCCCCTAAACGGCGGTCTATTAGCTCGGCCGCTCTAACACGACTCAGGCATCTGATGATTTCCTGCCTATTATTTACCGGCAGCAGCCATACAGGCCTTTGACTAAGACAGGCCGCAAACAAATCCTGTACCGTAATAGGAGCGCTAACATCAAATTTCAAATACTGAGGCACATAGCCAATAACTGGATTTCCTGTATGTTTTCCCTTAGCATCTGTATATTTCAATTTGCCCGTGTGGGGAATTTCTCCCAATATAGCTTTCAGCAGGGTACTTTTGCCTGCTCCATTAGGCCCAATAATGGCAGTTAGCTGGCCACAGTGAACATGTATATTTACATCCTCAAAAATCACCAATCTGCCTGCCTTGACACCAAAATTCTCTATTTTAGTACAGCACAATCTAGCGCAATCCTTTTGGGAGCTGGCATGATGAAAAAGTTTTTTTAACATAAACAATCCTCTTTATTTGGTCAATCTAAGATAAGCCCAGCGAGCCATACCGAAAAACAGCAATGCATATAATATTAATACTATTACTGATGTCAAGGCTACTGGCTGACACAGGGCAATCCCCCGTAACAAATAGCTGGTATGGGTTAATGGCAGCATCTGAATAGCATAGCGTACCAAATCCGGCAGAGTATGCACTGAGAAAAATGTGCCGCACAAAAAGGACATAGGCAGCAAAATATAGGTATTTACCTGGCCCATTTCCTCATAGGTACTAATGGTCATGGCCGCAAAAAAGCCAATCTCTGAAAATATAATGCAATTCAGCACCAAAACCAACAAAAACAGTGCCGACAACTGCAATTGGGCTCCAAATAATCCTGCCAAAAGCAAAATAATAGCTGAGGAAATCAAACCTCGCAGCACTGCAGCCAGCACCTTGCCAATAACAAAGGCCTCTGGAATTACCGGCGCAATAATATATTCTTCCAAACTTTTGTGATAAATCCTTTCTGAATGTACCGGTGTAACACTATTAAAGCTGATATTCATGGAATTTAGCGCCAAAATACCCGGCACCAAAAAATCCAAATAGGACCCGCCAGTTACCTGGATACTACGGCCAAGTCCCCAGCCAAAGGCTACCATATATAACAAAGGAGCCACCATACGGCTAAAAATAAATTTTTTAAGTCTGCGGCGCAGTACAACCCAATCCCGCCAAAAGACAGTCCATATATCCTGCCAAAGCATTATATACCCTCCCTTCGGCCAGTTAACTCTATAAATACATCTTCCAGATTGGAACGACGAATATGGGAGGAGTCCAATGTAGCGGCAAAACCAGCTGCCTCCTCCTTGCTATCAAAGAATTTGAACTGACGGCCTTCCTCTGTCTGCCATTCCACAGTATAGCGTCCCATTTGCTGACAGAATGAGGCTGGTGTATCTATATCCACCAGCTTACCTTTGTTGATAATAGCTACTCTATTGCAAAGATTTTCCGCTTCCTCAATATAATGGGTGGTCAACAGCACGGTTACGCCCTGAGCCGCCATTTCTCGTATCAAATCCCAGATACGATGGCGAACCTGGGGATCCAAGGCCACTGTAGGCTCATCCATAAACAAAATCTGTGGTTTGTGAATCAAGGCTCTGGCTATTAAAAGCCGTCTTTTCATGCCCCCTGACAGCTGTCTTGGAGACATATTCACAGTATCTTCCAGCTCAATATAGTTAAGCAATTCCTGTATTCTCTCCTGCCGCTGTTGCTTATCCATATGATGCAGTCTGCCGTGAAGCTCCATATTCTGCCCCACTGTCAAATCCATATCAAAATTTATATGCTGAGGTACTACCCCAATCATAGCCTTAATGGCCTTCTCATTCTTTTCTATGGATATGCCATTATACTGAATCTCCCCAGAAGTTTTTCTTGTCTGCATAGTCAGCATTCTAATGGTAGTTGTTTTGCCTGCACCATTAGGTCCCAGCAAGCCAAAAATTTCTCCCTGGGCAATTTCAAAGGACAAATCATCCACAGCCTTCTTGGCGGTCATTTTGCCATCTCGGCCCTTGCGAATAAATTCCTTGGTCAATCCCTTAACTTTTATCAAAAATATCACCTGCCAATTTTTATTGATTTCTCATTTTATTTTACTTTTCGTACATAAGTATCAGTAGCCACATCCAGCATTTCCTTCCAACTGCTGAATCTAGTATTTTTTACCACATGGGCATCCATATTTTCCTCTGGCAAATCCTCAAAATCCTGCTGAGTTTCGATATGAAAGCCTCCACCTAGTAAAAATTTCTCAAAACTGCGACATTTTGTATATTTCCGCATAAAAGATGTATTAAACAAATCCTCAAAGCTCACCTGCACAGGCATACTGCCTGGCAGCTGATAATAACCCATTAACTTTACCATATTTTGCCTCCATGATTGAACTGTAACTAACATTATAACTCATTGTCAACAAGAAAAAAAGAAGCCCCTGCTGGAGCTTCTCAAAATCAATTTAGATTTTTCCCTGCAAATCATGATCCGTCATGGCGCATACACAGGAATCGGACCATACATTTTCTGCTGTCTCAATCATATCAATAACTGTAAAGATAGGCAGAATAATACCCATTATTCCCAGAGGCACTCCCAAAGATGACATAAGAGACAGGGTAAGGAAATAACACCCCATTGGCACACCTGCATTACCTACTGCTGCCAGCACAGCTACAAAAAGCCAGGTAATCATGGTGCCCATAGTCAGCTCAATGCCTGCATTCTGCATAACGAATAAGGATGTGGTCAATATAAAAGCCGCACAGCCATTCATATTAATAGTGGTACAAATAGGCAGAACAAAACGAGAAACCTTGGTATTAACCTTCAGATTGTTTTCCGCAGAAGCCAGCGTAACTGGCAAGGTACCAGCAGAGCTTTTAGTAAAGAGAGCTACAGCCACAGCTGGTGACATTTGACGGAAAACATACAAAGGATTCAGACCTCTAACCAACAAGAACAATGGCAGTACAATGAAGAACTGAATCATATTGCCCCCTAGCACTACAGCTACATATTTGCCCAAGGAGCCCACGATAACACCAGCCTCAATCTGAGCGGAAAGCTGGGCCGCAAAGGCCAAGATACCAATAGGCAAAACATAGAGAATACCTCTTATCATGGTGAAAAGCAGTTCCTGTAAGCCCTTGATGCCCTTCAACAGCACCTCTCTATTATCAGTCTTAGGCATAAAGGCCAAAGCCAAGCCTGCAAAGGCTGCAATCAGCAATACAGAAAGCACGTTGCCAGCCAGGAATGGCTGCAGCACATTGTTTGGAATTACCGAGAGAAAATGCTCGTAATATGTCAGCTTCTCCAGCTTTTGAGGTACATCCCCAGCAGCTGCGCCAACAATATCCGCTGGCAAATTACCTGGAGCAATAATATTGTAGAGAACCAACCCTACCAATGCTGCTGAAAAAGTAGTCAGCAGGGTATAAGTAACGGCATGGATAAATATTTTACCGGTTTCCTTCTTGCCTCCCAGCTCTGCCAGGGTAGTAATAACAGCCAAGGCAATAGTTGGCACAGCGATAAACTGAAATAATCTGGTAAATACGGTAGCCACAAAATCAAAGAAACCATTGAGAGACGGTATCTGCATCCAGCCCAAAACGGCACCAATTAGCAAAGCACCAAACCAAAGTATCAGCTGCTTTCTCTGAGCCTGAGGACTGTTTTTGGCCATTGCCTCCTTGGCAGTCTCCTCAACAGATTTATTATTTTCCATAAATATAACCTTCCTTCAGCTAAAACATCTTTATAACATATATAAAAACTATGTATTGTACTTTACCACATTGCATCTGATATGTCAAATTGTATACAAAATATTATCAAATCTCGAAATACAGCCTGCGGTCATAACGACTTTTGCTCTGTCCGACTTAATGGCC
>ERZ1027239.5-NODE-5-length-101498-cov-16.860276_pt1 | contig 101498 bp, 96 predicted proteins | sample MGYA00519476_ERZ1027239 | MGnify/ENA primary metagenome ERZ1027239 (study PRJEB26926, sample SAMN06164636) | human gut metagenome | biome: ENVO:00009003; feature: ENVO:2100002; material: ENVO:00002003 | host: Homo sapiens | place: USA | collected 2012 ... | reverse complement strand
ACGAGATCATGCCTAGTCTCGTGGGCTCGGAGATGTGTATAAGAGACAGGTAAACATCTTTATTATGATAAATTAAAAAAGTCCTCTGCAAGACCTATTATTTTTAGGATATATTCTGGATTTTTTAGAATTATAGAAATTTGTTTTTTAAAAAATTCCGGATTTATTTTCAGATTTGGAGATTATATGGATTATATACAGCGAATGCGTAATTTACGCGAAGACCATGACAAAACCCAGCAGGAAATTGCCGACGTTCTCGGAACTTCCCAGACCATGTACGCCCGCTATGAGCGTGGTGCTAATGAGCTTCCTATCCGTCATCTTCTGAAGCTTTGCCATTACTATCAGGTTTCTTCTGATTATTTTCTTGGTCTTTCTGATATAAAAACAGCTCATTTACACCATGACAGTAAAACCTAAAAAGAGGAAAATTCAATGAAATCTGAATTCTCCTCTTTTTTTACACTTTTCCTATTTTTTACTCGTGACGCAATGCCTCGATTGGGTCTAAGTTTGCTGCCTTATAGGATGGCAGAAGGCCGAAAATAATTCCGATAATCATGGAGAATACCACGCCGCCTACGGCTGCCGGTGCACTGATGGCAACCGGTGTGGTACTAAGTTTTGAGATAATCTCAGCTAATATGATTCCCACCAGAACTCCAATCAATCCGCCTAAGCTGGTAAGTACTGCTGCCTCGGTTAGGAACTGTCCTAAGATAACAGACTTTCTTGCTCCGATTGCTTTCTTCAGACCAATCTCACTGGTACGCTCCGTTACGGATACCAGCATGATATTCATTACACCGATACCGCCAACCAGAAGGGAAATTCCGGCAATCCAGATTAACATGGTATTGGTGGACTGGCTCAACTGCTGAATTTGTTTTGCCTGCTCCAGTAAGTCTTCGGATTTGTACTTAATGGTATCATCCGATGTTGCAAGATAGCCATTTAAAATATCGGCACTCTTCTTTCCTGCATTGGTCATATCGCTGGTGCTCTTTGCTTTAATGAGAACCTGCTGTGGTTCGTCATAACGATAGATAATCGGCCAGGTTACAGATGGTACATAAATCTTACCACTGCTGTCCTGGGAATAAGTATAATAATCATCAATGGAATTGATAACCGGCTCGAACTGCTCGCTCTTGGTTGCAATTCCTACAACAATATATGGCTGCTGCTTAATTTCAATGGTCTTTCCAATTGGATTCTCACCCTGAAATAATGCTTCTGCAGAATCTTCATCTAAGATTGCGACCTTTGCAAAATCACTGTAGTCCTCTTCGGTAAAGCAGCGTCCGCTCTTCATAATCATTCCCGCAGTATTAAAGTAGCCATTGTCTACTCCCATAATATAACCGCCGGAAAGAGAAGTATTTTTATAGTATGCTCCATCATAATCCTGTCTGGAAAGGAATAAAGATGCATCCTCTACTTCATCCAGATCTTTAATCTGCTCCAGTGCTTCATTTGTAATTACCGGAATTCCACCCGGTACACTTCCATAGGAAAAATCCATGGAATAATCTCCCTGATACAACTGCACTGTAACATTGTTATCACCTGCGCCAATCAGGTTCTGCTCAATCTGTTCATTCGTTCCTTTAATCGTAGATACAATTGCAATAATCGCTGCAATACCAATAATAATACCCAGCATAGTTAAGAAGGAACGCATCTTGTGTGACCAGATACCCTGAAAAGATAATCTTAAATTTTCTAACATGTTCGTCCCTCCTACTAATACATTACAGTTCCGGAATCTTCATCCTTATTGGTTTTGACTCCTTCTTTTGCTGTCTTACCATATGGAAAAGCAAGATAATCATCCATTGTAACTCCGGATTTAATTTCTACTGCATATCCGTATATGGTCTTTCCTGTCTTCACATACTGTTTTACAAGATGACCAGTTCCATCATCCTTCATGACATAGCTCTTACCATCTTCCTTACGCACATATGCTTTATCCAGATAAATCTTATCGGAAGAATCTTCATCTCCACCAAGATTAATGGAAAGACTTAAGTTGTCTCCATTGCTAAGTCCAGTACTGTCTTCAATATATGCGGTATAGCCATAATAGGATGCATTCGGATTGCCATTGCCATAATAATAGCCATTGGAATCCTCCGGGTAATCATTAATCTCTGTTATTGTTGCATCAAATACCATTCCGGTGCTCCAGGAGGTTGCTGTAACACTCTGTCCGACTTTCACCTGTTCCAATGCAAGCTCATTTAGAGTTCCTTTTACATATAGACCATCTGAACCGGAAAGTGTCAAAAATGCACTTCCATCATTTGGAAGATTATCCGGATCTCCTGCTTTCTTTACGGTACCATTAAACTCAGCATAAACCATTCCATCTTCTGACTGGCTTTCCATCTGTTTCAACGCAAGCTCCGCTTTTCTTTTATCCAGATCAAGCTTAGTCAGTTCTTTTTCTTTATCCGCAATCTCTTTTGCCAGTTCATCTGCCGTATATCCGCTCTGCTGGTTATCATCCGGTACAGATGGTGTATCCGGTACAACCGGTTCAACCGGGGTATCCGGGACATCCGGCTCATTAATTACTTTACTTCCATCAATAACATACCATTTTGCATCCGGGTCTGCTTCCTCTAAAGCTGCACCGACTTTTGTCCATGCACTGATTAAGGTTCCGGCTACGGTATTTCCGTCATGAATTTCAAATACCGCAACCTTCCCCTCACTTTTCAATGTATTCAGATAGCTTCCATAGACATATGCTTCCTTTGTACATAAGAAGCGGTATGGATTCTCCTGGCTTCCATCTCCGGTATATGGCTGCGCCGTTGTTGAAATATAATTATAGGCATCTCCGTTCTTCTCTTCTACCGTATCCGGTGTGGTTACAGAAGTATCCGTAGATGGTGTTTCCGGTGCTGGTGGTGCCACACTGTCTGTAGACGGTGCACTTGTTGTGGCATTGCTGATTGGCTTGGTATTTTTAAGCTTTTCCAATTCCTTCTGTGCTACAGCACTATTATTTTCGATTGTCTGGATGTCTAATTTCTTCATCTCAATTGCCAGGTCAATATTGGTCATATCATATTGTAACAGCGGGTCACCTTCGGATACTTCCTGTCCTTCTGTTACAAACACTTTCTGAATGGTCTGCTCTGTGCTGACATAAACATCCTGCTGCTGTCCATTGGTCACGGTTCCGTCACTTTCCATGCTGTCACCCCAGGAACCAGTATTTAACATGGATACTGACTGTACCTCTGCTACCAGCTTACTATTCTGGTATGCCCGGTATCCTACTACTCCTCCGGTGATTCCACCTCCGGCTAAAACTACGATTAGAATTGCAATTACAACTTTCTTTTTCATGCCTTGCCCTCCTCATCGTCTGTAAATATTTCTCCGTCTACTATATGGAGGATTCTCTTTGCCTGTTTTGCAATGTTAATATCGTGGGTAATCATGACAATGGTAACGCCCTCATCATTCAGGCTCTGGAACAATTCCATAATCTGTTTACCGGATTTCTGGTCCAATGCTCCGGTCGGCTCGTCTGCCAGTAAAATCTTCGGATTATTTACCATGGCACGGGCAATTGCTACTCTCTGCTTCTGTCCACCAGAAAGCTGTGTCGGACGGAACCCGGAACGGTCTCCTAATCCTACACGCTCCAATGCCTTCTGTGCTCTTTCTTTCCGTTCTTTCTTCTTTACACCGGCATAGCTCAGTGGAAGTGATACGTTATCCAGTGCACTTTCCCTTGGCATCAGCTGAAAACTCTGAAATACAAATCCAATACTGTTCAGTCGGACAGCAGACATCTCGCGGTCTTTTAAGTTTAAGACATCCTTTCCCGCCAGTTCATAGGTTCCGGAAGTCGGTCTGTCCAGACACCCGATAATATTCATCAATGTTGTCTTCCCGGAACCGGACGGTCCCATGATAGCAACATATTCTCCTTCTTCTACCTGTAAAGATACATCCTTCAATACCGGAACTACCAGTTTATCCTGATTGTAATCTTTATAGATATGCTGCAGATTCAGAATCATTCAACCACCTCCGAATCTGTCGCACCTGACTCGCCGCTATCTGTAAATTCAGTTCCGGCTTCATCATACATTCCTTCGTCCATGTATTCGGTTCCGTCAGTATTATACATGCCTTCATCCATAGATTCAGTTCCGTATTCATCATACATTCCTTCGTCCATACCAGAATCATCTGTAGATTCCTGATTATATAACGGAGAAGAATAATCTACTTCTTCCATATTGGTAACTGCTGTTACACCCTCATACAGTCCCTGCATCGGGAATGCAATCAGGTCATCTTCAGAAAGTCCGGATTTAATCTCATATTCATCGAGATTCTCATCATACTCGCCTAATTCTACCTTGCGTTTTTCCAGTCTGTTCTTCTTGTCTGCTGCCCATACATATGGGTCTCCATCATCCTGCACAATATAATAGCCGTACAGCCAGACTCCTTCCTTTTCTTCAACCTCGCCCTGTCCGTAATCCGGCTCTATATATAAATGCTGTCCTAACATCAGTCCGTCTGTACTGTCCAAAGTAACATAGAATGAATACTTAGACGCAGAATCTCCAGAACTGCCTCCATCATACATATAAGAAGAATTACTGTCCGTCTGAGTGCTTTCAGTATCAATCTTGGAAATACTTCCTGTCCAGGTCTGCGTCTCATCTAATCTGGAACGTAAAATAACCGGTGTTCCCTCTGAAATTGTTCCTACAGAAGTCTCATCAATCGTTCCTTTTACACGGTACTCGCCTGTCGCTAATATTTTCATATATGCTGCAGTATTTCCATTGGGATCCACCCCGTTTTCATTGATTTCTTTTACAACACCAGCCATCTTACTGGTTACTTCTGAGTTGTCGATGGATTTCTGGTATTTGTCAATCTCTGCCTGTTTGCTTTTCTTGTTGTATTCTGACTGCTTAATGGAAGTCTGCAGTGTCTGAATCTGTGTGGTATATTCAAACTGCTGGTCTTCCGGTGCGCTTGCTTTTTCTTTCTGCAATTCTGCAATCTGTGCATTTGAATTGGAAATGTCATTTGCAATGCCTTCCATCTCAAGCTTTGCCTGGTCTATCTGCATCTGCAGTTCTTCTGTATCATAAGAAAATAATACGGTTCCCTCTTCTACTTCATCACCAACAGAAACGTATATTTCCTTTACTTTACGTTCGGAATCCTTATTTATCTCTAAGGTCTCCTGTGGTTCTACCACACCACTGTAACGATTATTGATTCCTGCTGACTGGTTCATAATTGCAGATACTTTTTCTACATATACCTTGTCTGCAGAATTTCCACCGCTGCTTCTTCCCTTTAGGAAATAGAATCCTACTCCGGCTGCAACTACTGCCGCTGCAATAACTCCAATAATAATGCCTACCTTCTTTTTGCTCATCTGTCTCCTCCTGAATAATTCCTTTTTCCTGCCTTTTACCTGTAGAAACTGCCGTTGGCAGCTTTTTATGGGTGCCTGACTTTGAAAAAAATAGCCGTAAAGCTTTCATACTTTACGACTATTTTATCATTTTCTTATTCGAAATACAGCGTGGATAATTCCTAAGATTTCTTAAGAAATCATTAATTTCCCGACAAAAATTTTTACGATTTATTTCAGAGGATATTTTGCAGTTAATTCTGCTACAATTGCTCTTGCTTTCTCAGAAGCTGCCTCGCCCTCTTTAATCATCATGGCAATTGCCTCTGCAATCTTGTCCATATCTTCTGTATTCATGCCTCTTGATGTAACAGCTGCAGTACCAAGACGAACGCCACTGGTTACGAATGGAGACTTCGGATCATTCGGAATGGTATTCTTATTACATGTGATGTTTACAGCATCTAATAATTTTTCTACTGCCTTACCTGTCAAATCATAATTAGTAAGGTCTACTAACATCAGATGGTTGTCAGTTCCGCCGGATACAATCTTGATATCACGGCTTAATAATCCCTTGCAAAGTGCCTGGGCATTATCAATAATACCCTGCTGATATACCTTGAATTCCGGCTGTAACGCTTCTTTTAAGCAGACTGCCTTTGCTGCAATGACATGCATTAAAGGTCCACCCTGGATTCCCGGAAATACAGCCTTATTAAAGTTATATTTATCTGCTGCTTCCTGATTGCAGAGAATCATTCCGCCTCTTGGTCCTCTTAAGGTCTTATGGGTTGTTGTTGTTACAACATCTGCATATGGGATTGGGCTTGGATGAAGTCCTGCTGCAACAAGTCCTGCGATATGTGCCATATCAACCATAAGAACTGCACCACAGGCATCTGCAATTTCACGGAATTTCTTGAAATCAATGGTTCTTGCATATGCGGATGCACCTGCAATAATCATCTTTGGCTTACATTCCATTGCAATCTGCATAACATTGTCATAGTCAATGAAGCCTTCGTCATTTACACCATAAGGCACAATATGGAAATATGTTCCGGAGAAGTTTACCGGACTTCCGTGTGTTAAATGTCCACCATGGTCTAAGTTCATTCCCATTACGGTATCACCCGGTTTTAAAATAGCAAACTGTACAGCCATGTTTGCCTGTGCACCGGAATGTGGCTGTACATTTACATAGTCACAGCCAAACAGCTCTTTTGCTCTCTCAATTGCCAGGTTCTCTACAATATCAACGCAGTCACATCCGCCGTAATATCTCTTTCCCGGATAGCCTTCTGCATATTTATTAGTCATTACACTGCCCATTGCTGACATTACTGCCGGGCTCACCCAGTTCTCAGATGCGATCAGCTCAATGTGGCTGTTCTGACGGTCAAATTCTTTGGTAATGGCATCTGCAACTTCCATGTCCACTGCCTGAATATCTTCTAATGTATACATGTTTCTTCTCCTTCTCTATGTGATTTTCTTTAGGCGATTGCGAAAGGGGACAGCTTTTCTTTCAAAATTTTGCTATGAAAGGGTATTTGAAGTCTGCACTGAAATCCCGCAGTTCTAAAAGGCATGTTTTGCGTAACGCGATAAAAACAGTCTTTCCAATGTTTGACATCGTCGCTGCATTGTTCGTCAACTTCAGATGCATGATAAGGGCTGTTAGGGGCACTTAGAATTTCGTCTGTTCTTTGGCAACGCTGGCACAGGGACGTGCCAGCGAGACGCAATTGAACATGGATGTGAATTTGCGCCGGTTGCCGGAACATATGGCATTATACCGAAATTCTTAGTGCCCCTTGCAGACTTTATGCTGCATCCGCAGTTGACGGACAGTACAGCGACCCTGTCAAAGCAACGGAATGTACATCTATCCAATTTCGCAATCGCCCAATAAATTTACTTTGAGTATCATTATAAGTGATAGCCTGATTCAACGCAACAGTATTTTTACGCATTACCGTAAAAAAGTGCATTTTCAAATATCTTTTCCAGTTCCCTTTTCTAGGTGTCGTATTTCATATTATACTGCCACTTAAATATGGCAGTTCCAATGATTACAATATAGCCTGCAATACTGAGGACATCCGGTATCTGATTCAGGAACAAAATGCCAAGAAGTGCTGCAAAGACAATCTGGGTGTAATCAAAAACAGATATCGCTTTTGCCGGTGCTTTCGTATATGCTGTGGTAATGCAGATCTGTCCGCCTGCTGCACATACGCCAGCCAGCATAAGGCAGACAAACTGTGTCATGCTCATAGGCTTATATCTGATGATAAAAAACGGCAATGTGACAACACAGGAAAAGAGTGAAAAACAAAGGACGATAACCGGTCCCTTCACTCCCATTTTCCCCAATTTACGCACATAGGTATAAGCAATTCCTGCACCCAGTCCGCCCAGTGCTCCAATCAGTCCGTAAACAAACTGTATATCAAAGGATGGCTTAATGACAAGCAGTGCTCCGGTAAATGCCAGCACGACTGCTCCCCATTCTACTTTATTTGCCTTTTCCTTTAAGATAAAGGTTGACATAATAATTGCAAAGAAAGGCGATAACTTATTTAACATATTGGCATCTGCAATATTCAGCTGGTCAATGGCATAGAAATTACAGATTAATCCTACCGTTCCGCAAAAGCTTCGCATGAAGAGTCCGCCCCAGCTTTTCTTTGGTGCATAGAATGGCTCTTTTGCCCGGATGAGCAGAAAAGCTGCCACAACGGCAGCTACTGCATTTCGGAAAAAAGCCTTTTCCATCGTAGGCAGATCTCCTGACAGCCGGACAAAAAATGTCATCAGTGCAAAGAAGAAGCCTGCTCCTATAATAAATAAAATTCCCTGTCTTTTTTCCTGTTTCATATGATTCTTTCTATTCTGCAAGCAGTTTTTCTACGCTTGCAAGTTTGACGCAAAGTACAAAAATTTTAGTTGCTGTCTCAAGTTCTTCCATAGTCGGGAAGCTTGGTGCAATACGGATAACAGAATCCTCCGGGTCTTTTCCATAAGGGAAAGGTGCTCCTGCCGGTGTCAAAACAACGCCTGCTTCTTTTGCTTTGGCAACAACACTCTTTGCACATCCCGGTAAAGTATTAAAGCAGATGAAGTATCCACCCTTCGGGCTAATCCAGGAACCGATTCCAAGCTCGCCTAATTCATCCTGCAATGTTCTTTCTACCATTTCAAACTTCGGACGCATAATTGCTGCCTGTTTCATCATATGTGCATTGATTCCGCCAATATTTTTGAAATAACGTACATGACGAAGCTGATTAATCTTATCATGTCCGATGGTCTGCATCGTAAACTGTTTTTCAATGAAGTCAAGGTTTGCCTTGGAAGTTACGATTGCTGCAATACCGCTTCCCGGGAAGCTTACCTTTGATGTAGAGCAGAATTCATATACCATATCCGGGTTGCCGGCTTTCTCACATTCGCTGATGATATCTAAAAGGTCATCCTGCTCATCTTCATAGAGATGATGTACTACATAGGCATTGTCCCAGTAAATACGGAAGTCTTCTGCTGCCGGCTTTAATGCTGCCATACGGCGGACAGTTTCATCGGAATAAGTGATTCCCTGAGGATTGGAATATTTTGGTACACACCAGATTCCTTTAATGGAATCATCGCTGCTTACCAGACGCTCTACCATATCCATATCCGGTCCTTCGGAAGTCATCGGTACATTTACCATTTCTACACCGAAAAATTCTGTTACTCCGAAATGACGGTCATAGCCCGGTACCGGACATAAGAATTTTACTTTATCCAGTTTGCACCATGGTGTACTTCCCATGACACCGTGGGTAAAGGAACGGGATACGGTATCGTACATAACATTTAAACTGGAATTACCGTATACAAAAACATGGTCCGGTGTGCTTCCTACCATATCTGCAATTAATTTTCTTGCTTCCGGAATTCCTTTTAATTCTCCATAATTTCTACAATCTGTACCATCTTCTGCAATTAATTCACTGCTGCTGTTTAATACATCCAGCATCGGCATGACAAGGTCGAGCTGGGTTGCTGCCGGCTTTCCTCTTGCCATATTTAAAGAAAGACCCATTCCCTTGTATTTTGCATACTCTTTTTCAAGACCTTCCTTTACCTTATACAATTCTTCTTTTGACATTTCCTGATAAGACTGCATCTTATTCCTTCCTCCTGTATCATTCATCATTTTCTTTTAACCAGTGAAGCCACTGGGCGATTTCTTTTTCTTTTCCATTGTCGGTCGGCTCGTAAAATACCGAATCCGTCAGCCCATCCGGAAGATACTGCTGTCTGACATAGTGGTGCGGGTAATCATGGGAATAAAGATAACCCAGACCATGTCCTAATTTTCCGGCGGATTTGTAATGTGCATCCTTTAAGTGATTTGGTATCGGTGCCGTTTTGATATGTTCTACCACATCCATCGCGCGATTCAGTCCCATATAGGATGCATTACTCTTTGGGGCACTTGCCACATAGGCAACTGCTTCTGCAAGAATAATCTGTGCCTCCGGCATACCGATGCGTTCTACTGCCTGTGCTGCAGAAACCGCTACATTCAATGCCATCGGGTCTGCTGTACCAACATCCTCTGCCGCGCTGATCATGATTCTTCTTGCGATGAAACGGATATCTTCTCCTGCATATAACATTCTTGCAAGGTAATAAAGGGCCGCATCCGGGTCTGTTCCACGGATACTTTTGATAAATGCAGAAATCGTATCATAATGATTATCGCCTGCCTTATCATATTTCACTACACGCTTCTGGATACATTCCTGTGCCACATCGATTGTAATATGGATAAGTCCGTCTTCGCTTCGTGGTGTGGTTAAGATTCCAAGTTCAATGGCGGTAAGGGCTGCCCTTGCATCTCCATTGGCTACATCTGCCATGAATTCCAGTGCATCCTCATCGATGACTGCCTGATATGCACCCATTCCTTTTTCCTTATCAGTAACTGCCCGCACCAAAAGCTTCTTAATATCTTCTTTTTCCAGTGCATGCAGTTCAAAAATAATGGAACGGGATAGTAAAGCTCCATTGACTTCAAAATATGGATTTTCCGTTGTGGCACCAATCAGGATAATCGTTCCGTCTTCTACAAAAGGCAGAAGGTAGTCCTGCTGTCCTTTATTAAAACGATGAATCTCGTCGATGAAAAGAATCGTTTTCTTTCCATACATTCCCTGATTGTTCTTTGCCTGCTGCACCACTTCCTCCATGTCCTTCTTTCCTGCAGATGTAGCATTCATCTGAAGGAATTCAGCACTGGTGGTATTGGCAATCACTTTTGCCAGCGTGGTCTTTCCGGTTCCCGGCGGTCCATAGAAAAGAATAGAACTTAACTTATCTGCTTTAATGGCACGATATAACAGCTTGTCCTTTCCGATAATATGTTCCTGCCCGACTACTTCGTCTAAGGTCGTGGGACGAAGTCTTGCCGCAAGGGGAGACTCTTTTTCCATATTCTGTTCCCGCATGTAATCAAATAAATCCATTTTTGCTCCTTGCATAATTTCAAAACAAATCTTGCATTTTTACTCTTATTTTTCTTCATTTTTATACTTTTTTGGTTTCAAAATGACATTTGAGCTTTAAAATAATTCATTTCATCCTAAGATACCATACCTTAATTTTTGCCTTTTGACAAGTCTATTCTTGTATTTTTTCTCGATTTTCCAGTGAAAACACACAAAAAATCCATTGAAACATTCTTTTTTCTCAAGGTAACTCAAATATCAGCTTATCTACCGTTACAAATTCATAACCCTGTGCCTGCAGCCGGTCAATAATCTCAAAGGCTGCCAGCATACTGCTGTCATAACCGTCATGTAATAAAATAATATCACCATCTTTGACATCCGTCATTACTTTATTGACGACTTTTTCCTTATTCTGCACCTCCCAGTCCCTTGGGTCTACATCCCAGAGCACCTCTATCATATTCATCTGACAGTCCAGATTCTTCTGGGTGCTTCCGAAAGGAGAACGCAAAAACTGCGGATATTCCCCGGTAATCTGATAAATGGTATTATTGGTCTTTCGAATCTGCTCACAGGCATCTTTCTTCGATAAGATGCCAAGGTTCACATGGGTATAGGAATGATTTCCTATGATATGCCCATCATCCTGAATTTTCTTTATCAAATCCGGATATGCCTCTGCTTTCTCTCCGATTACAAAAAAGGTTGCTTTGACATTGCGCTCCTTCAACCCTTCCAGTAAATCTTTCGTACATTCCGGGCTTGGTCCATCGTCAAATGTCAATGCAACCTCTTTTATTCCACTTGTTTTCTTTATATTCATGCTCTCTGCATTTACCAGATGATTGACACGGATCCGACAGGCTCCGGCGGCAATTACCAATACCGCCAGTGCCAGATTCATCCATATCAATGCTTTTCGGATTCGACTCATTTTACACCGTTACTTTTCTGCTCTCCTGACAATATATGCAGCAACTGCATTTCTTATTATGTCAGGCTTGAACCATTTCAGGCGGTCGCCGGTTTTGCGCTGGCAGTCAGTTCTCCATCGGTAAGGTCGATAAGAATGGTATCTCCCTCTCTGACTTTATCTGCAAGAATCAATTTTGCTGCCAATGTCTCCACATATTTCTGCAGGAAACGTTTCAGTGGTCTTGCACCATATACCGGGTCATAACCTTTCTCGGTAATATAATCCTCGGCAGCCTTGGTCAGTTTCACTTTCAGTTCACGGTCTGCAAGACGTTTATTCAGATCTTCCATCAGTAACTTGATAATGTTGCCGATGTTGTCTTTGGTCAACGGCTTGAACATAATGATTTCATCCAGACGGTTTAAAAATTCCGGCCGGAAGTTACCCTTCAGTTCTTCCATGACAGCTTCTTCTGCTTCCGGACGAATCTCGCCATTTTCGTCAATGCCCTCCAACAGATGCATGGAGCCTAAGTTAGAAGTCATGATAATAATGGTATTCTTAAAGTCTACGGTACGTCCCTGGGAATCGGTAATTCGTCCGTCATCCAGTACCTGAAGCAGTACATTAAAGACATCCGGATGTGCTTTTTCCACCTCATCAAAGAGGACTACGGAATACGGTTTCCGGCGGACTGCCTCCGTCAGCTGACCACCTTCATCATAGCCTACATATCCAGGAGGTGCTCCAATCAGACGGGAGACGGAATATTTCTCCATATACTCGCTCATATCGAGACGGACCATATTGGATTCATCATCGAAAAGGCAGCTTGCTAATGCTTTGGCAAGCTCTGTCTTACCTACACCGGTTGGTCCTAAGAACAGGAAAGAACCGATTGGCTTGCTCGGGTCTTTGATTCCGGCTTTGGAACGGATGATTGCTTCTGTTACCTTGGTAACGCCCTCGTCCTGTCCAATGACACGTTTATGCAGTTCTTCATCAAGGTGCAGTGTCTTATTTCGTTCGCTCTCAGTCAGTTTGGCTACCGGGATTCCGGTCCAGCGGGAGATAATCTTTGCGATTTCTTCTTCGCTGACACTTTCATGTACCAGTGATAAATCTTCACCTTTGACTTTCTCTTCTTCAATTTCCAACTGCTGCTGTAACTGCGGCAGCTTACCATATTTTAATTCTGCCGCTTTATTTAAATCATAGCTCTGCTCTGCCTGCTGGATTTCATTTTTCAGGCTTTCCAAATCCTCACGTAGCTTCTGGACTTTCTCTACGGATTTCTTTTCATTGTCCCACTGTGCTTTCTTATTCTGGAACTCACTCCGAAGCTCTGCTAACTCTTTCTGTAAGTCTGCCAGACGCTCCTGGCTCAGACGGTCATCCTCTTTTTTCAATGCAGTCTCTTCAATCTCTAACTGCATGACACGACGGTTCAGTTCGTCTAACTCGGTCGGCATGGAATCAAGCTCTGTCTTAATCAGTGCACAGGCTTCATCCACCAGGTCAATTGCCTTATCCGGTAAGAACCGGTCTGAGATATAACGGTTCGAAAGCACTGCTGCGGAAACCAGTGCACTGTCGGTAATCTTTACTCCATGGAATACTTCATACCTCTCCTTTAATCCACGCAGGATAGAAATAGTATCTTCTACCGTTGGTTCGTCTACCATAACCGGCTGGAATCTTCGTTCCAATGCGGCATCCTTTTCAATGTATTCCCGGTACTCATCCAATGTGGTAGCACCGATACAATGCAGTTCTCCACGGGCAAGCATTGGTTTTAAAAGCTGTCCGGCATCCATGGCTCCATCGGTTTTTCCTGCACCGACAATGGTATGCAGCTCATCGATAAAGAGGATAATCTGTCCTTCGGATTTCTTTACTTCATCCAATACTGCTTTCAGACGTTCCTCAAATTCACCACGGTATTTTGCTCCGGCTACCAATGCACCCATATCCAGTGCAAAGAGCTTCTTATCCTTTAATCCTTCCGGAACATCACCACGTACAATCCGTTGTGCCAGCCCCTCTACAACTGCGGTTTTACCTACACCGGGTTCGCCAATTAGTACCGGATTGTTTTTCGTCTTACGGGACAAAATACGCACTACATTCCGGATTTCTGCATCTCGTCCGATGACCGGATCCAGCTTCTGGTCTCTCGCCCTCTCTACCATATCATAACCATATTTATTTAAGGTATCATAAGTAGCTTCCGGATTATCGGAGGTCACACGCTGGTTGCCACGCACCGTAGACAGTGCCTGCAGGAAACGGTCTCTTGTAATACCATATTCCTTAAAAATTTCCTTTAATGCAGGGTTCGGATATTTTAACAAGGATAAAAACAGATGCTCTACGGAGACATAATCATCTCCCATCTGCTTTGCCTCATCCTCTGCACTAATCAATACCTTATTCAATGCCTGACCGACATAAACCTGGCCGCCGGACACCTTGGTTCTTGCTTCCAGATGGCGGATTGCATTGTCTACAAAATGCTCCTTCTGGATTTCCATTTTCTCAATCAGTTTTAAAATCAGTCCATCTTCCTGCTGCAGTAATGCCACTAAAAGATGTTCCTGCTCGATTTCCTGATTGCCATATTCATATGCTAATTTTTCGCAATCCTGGATTGCTTCCATTGACTTCTGTGTAAATTTCTGAATGTTCATATCTTTCACCTCATTTCCCACTGTGCTATGAACGAATTCCTGTTATTTCTGTTTCCAAGCATAAATATAGCACGCATTATTAGCACTGTCAAGATGTGAGTGCTAAAATTTTCAGACAATTTTTGTTAATTTCTATTTTTCTTATATTTAAAAGGAATTCAGCAGTCCTTTCAGCCCTTCCTCTTTATAAACTCCCTTATAATATGCAACTTCATCTTTTATCATCTCATCAATCACCTGCATTCCAAGAAGTTCCACCGGTGCCTTATCATCTGTAAGAATATAATCGCCCTTTTCATAGGAAACGGTATCTGCCAATACCTCTGTCATCATTCCCTTTAACTCCTGATTTTCAAGCTTGGAAATGTTGTTAGAAAGATTCTTTAAAATTTCTCCATTGTCGGATGCAAACAGTTCCCGGTTTGTAGAGCCTGCCACATCCACAGTATATTCTGTTCCAAATACACTTCCTATGGTGTCGGAAAGATACTGGTTAATATTTCCTTCTTTCTGCCCACGCATGTTCATATTCACCACCATTACGCCATTTTCATTTAAATGCTCTTTTACCAGCGTAAAAAATTCAACGGAAGACATCTGAAACGGAATCGTAATATCCTGATAAGCATCTACCATAATGACATCGTATTTCTTATCGGATGCATTTAAAAATGCTCTTCCATCATAAGTCGTTACCGGCACATCCTCCGAAAGTGAAAAATACTGTCTGGAAAGCTTTGTAATCTTCTCATCAATTTCAACACCTTCCACATTCATATCTCCAAAATATTTCCGGCACTGGGTTGCATAAGTACCGGTTCCCATTCCAAGAATCAGCACATCCATGTCTGATATTTCTTTGTCTTTTAACATAAGCGGTGCCGCCATGGCATAATCATAATACATGCCGGTCAGTTCATCCTGCTTCATATACACAGACTGCACACCGAATAACACATTGGTGGATAAGGACACCTTGTCCTGATTTTCGTATACCTGAAGATAGTTATATACGGATTCCCCCTCATAGGTCAGATTATTTTCCCAGAATGCAAATGAGTCGGAATATCCAAACCCGCAGCACAGTGCAAATATCAGAATAGATGCAACTATTTTCTTCTTTCCGGTATGCGCATTGATAAAATATACGATGGATAATGCCAGTAAAATTCCCGCAAAGATAAGAAATGTAACGGATGTTCCTACTGCCGGAATTGTCACAAAGGTTGGGATAAAGGTTCCAATGATGCTTCCGATGGTGTTAAATGCCCCTAAGGTACCTACTGTCTTTCCGTTGTCATCTAAATTATCAACAGAATATTTTACCAGGGATGGTGTTACCGTTCCCAACAGAAACAGCGGAAATACGAAAATTACCATGCAGGCTGCAAAAGCTGCAATAATCAGGAAATTATTATTTACCGCAAAGATTAAAAGGGCTGATATTCCTATGATAATATATTTTCCCACTACCGGAATTAATGCAATCCAGATTGCGGCAATGATAATTCTTCCATACAGTTTATCCGGGTTCGGTGATTTGTCTGCCGTCCTTCCGCCATAAATATTTCCCAATGCCATGGCAATCATAATGGTTCCGATAATGATTGTCCAGACTATCTGGGAAGAACTAAAATATGGTGCAAGTAATCTGCTTGCGCCTAACTCTACTGCCATCACTGACATTCCTGCAAAAAATTCCGTCAAATACAAAAATAACTTTTTCATATACACCTCTTTTATTTTCTTTCAATATCAATCATAAGATACTCCGACTTACATCCCGTTTTAAACTTAATCGCCCAGTCGGAAATTCCTGATGTTACAATAAAATTCGTATTTTCTCTCTGCTCATATCCATAGACACGGTCATCCGGTGTCATTTTCGTAAGATTCTCAATGGTCATCAGCGGGAATAGCTGTCCACCGTGGGTATGTCCGGAAAGAACCAGATCCACATTGACATTCTGCTGCGCTGCATAATCCTGTGGCTGATGGTCTAATACAATGGAGAATTTATCCGGATCAAGGTTTGCCGTCAGTTCTTCCATTGTGGCTCTTTTTTCTGCATATTCTTCGGATTTATCCTGTCTTCCTATTATATAGAATTTATCCGCAATCAGTTCTACCTCATCCTGCAGAACATGTACCTGATTTTTTTCTAATTCCACTATCAAATCATTTCCATCATAGCCCCGGTATTCCGGCGGATAATATCCTTTATCATGATTTCCAAAGACATAATATACACCATAAGTCGTATCAAGCTCTCCTAATGCTTTGCAGCAGGCTATCATATCTTCTTTTGTCGTATCATCATCCACAAAGTCTCCCACAATCAGAACCACATCCGAGTGCTGCTCCTCTATGGTTTTCATATGCTCGGCAAAGCCTTCCCCATGAAAAGTTGTCCCTACATGGGAATCTGCAAATACTGCCACCCGAAGGCTTCCTACTTCCTTATCCGTCTGAATCTGATAGTCCGTCTCCCATACATGATGTGCCAGATACCAGCCGCTTCCAAGATATCCTATGGTAAATACAAGTGCCACAGCTCCGGCATAATATCTTTTCAAAGATCTCTTCCGGCGTTTTTTTATCAGTGCAAAAATTCCGTCACTGATAAGCCAGAATATAATCAGATGCATAATGCATACTATAGCATTCATCGAACCCCACGCTACCCAGAGTATTACGGTGATTCCACATACCAAAACCGCACTAATTAGGATGCGCAGCCACTTTTTCCCTTTTGTTATTTTATTCAGGAAACCAAATTTTCCAATCCGGTTTATCAGATAGATGATTCCTGCAAACGCACTGAAAAACAGTACTATCATTAGTATTGCCCACATCTTTTAAATCCTCATTCCATCCTTTTTATTCATTATCTGTTTATCCGTCTATCATTCATCTACTCATTTATCTGTTTAATCAATTTTATCAGCTCATCCACGTCTTCCATTGTCGTTGCCCAACTGGTTGCAAAACGAATTACCGTATGGTTCTCATCCTTTTTCTCCCAGAAGCTGAATTCAACTTTTTGCGCAAGCTTTTCCATAAATGCATTCTCTACCACGCAAAAGACCTGATTGGTGGGAGCATCCAGATAAAGTTCGATTCCATTTTCCTTTAAGCCTTCCCGAATCTTATCTGCCGCTGCAATTGCCGGCTCTCCGATATGCTCATACAAATCATTTTCAAATAAGACATCAAACTGGATGCCAAGTATCCGTCCCTTAGCAAGCAGTGCTCCATGCTGTTTTATAATGGTAAAGAAATGCGGAATAAGTCCTGGCTTCGGAAATACCACTGCCTCTCCAAACAATGCACCGCATTTTGTTCCTCCGATATAAAAGGCATCGCAGCATGCTGCAATATCTACTAATGTCACATCATTCGCCGAACATGCCAGTGCATAAGCCAGCCTTGCTCCATCTAAATAAAGTGGAATACCATTGCTGCGGCATACTTTACTTAATGCTTCTAATTCCTGCCTGTTATATAAGGTTCCATATTCTGTCGGCTGGGAAATGTATACCATTCCCGGCATCACCATATGATCACGGTTGCCATCCTCTTTAAATGTATTTAAGACTTCTTCTACCTTTTCTGCACTGATTTTTCCGTCTGTCTGCGGAATCGTCAACACTTTATGTCCACCCGCTTCAATAGCTCCTGCCTCATGGGAACTGACATGTCCGGTCTCTGCCGCAATCACTCCCTGATAGGATGCTAACAGGGCACCAATTACCGTGGCATTGGTCTGCGTTCCTCCCACCAGAAAATGCACCTCTGCCTCCGGTGCATTGCAGGCCTTCCGAATCTTTTCCCTTGCAGTTTCCGAATATTCATCCAGTCCGTATCCGGCACTTTTTATCAGATTTGTCTCCGCTAACTTTTTTAGAATCGCCGGATGGGCTCCTTCCATATAATCACTTGCAAACGCTAATTGTGCTGCCATTTTTCTACTTCTTCTTTCTATTCTATACTGACATAGATTCTTCTTCTATGATTTTTCCTACTTCCTCCGGTTTGATTTCCACAATCTCTGCTATCTGTTCTAAGGTATAGCCCTTCCTGTGCATATTGGTAATTACTTTTTTATTTGTTTCTCTTAATGTCTTTTCTGCTGCTCTTTCTTCTATTCCTTCACTCAGATTACACATCAGGTTCACTTCCTCTCTCAATTCTTCACTTACCGGAATCTGATATTCCAGTTCTATCATATTTAATTTTTCTTCTGCTTCTATTTCATTTGACAAAAGTGTGCTTATCAGCCGATGCAGCTCATAGCGTTCCTCTCTTTTGGGAACTTCATTTGTTACACCAAGCAATACAATATTCAAAAGGTCTATATTTCCTTCCCAGTCATATTCATTTACGATATCTTCTTTCATCAGATGAATATAACTCATCGAATTCATATCCATATTCATGCAAATCCAGATACTAAATACCCGTTTTATGTCATCATAATCCGAATGCCAAAAATCACGTTCCTTTTGGGATGAAATAAGCCTGCTTACATAGAATATCGCCCGGTTCAATATTTTATATGTAACAGGTTTGTTCTTCTGAGCTTCAATATTTACTATAATTTGAGAAATTCCATCTCTCATGCGCACATAAAAAACAATATCAAACCTGACCGTTCCTTCATTTATTTCTGCATTTTCTGAATTAAATCCGCCAATATGTCCTGCCATATCGCTTGCATTTGTAAGTCCCGGTTCTATGGGCACAACACCAACCTGTGGTTCTCCTTCAATATACGGTATCACATCCTTGGGATTCATACCTTTAAATTCATCCACAGTATTCACCAAAATATGCGCCAGAATACTTTTTTGTCCTAAGAGTCTTTTGGCACATTCATCATATTGTGCCCGACTTTTTGCAGCTTTTACTGCATTTGTAATTTCGCTGTTCAGATTAATAGCCTCCTTTGTTTCCGATTCCTCTCTCAAACCCTTCACAAAGTATGCTCTATTGAATATCAATCCATTTTCATTATACGGTTCCATCCTATCAGACGCAAATAAATTTTTCATAAAGAACTCCCGGAACATCGTTTTTCCGATGCTCCGGGAGTCTGTTATCTTTTCTTCTACAATATATTTTCCAAGATTCTGATTACATCAGTTTACGGAATAAAGCCTTCAAATCCTCTACATTTGTATCCTTTGGATTGCCCGGTGCACAGGCATCAGCAAAAGCGGATTCTGCAAGGAATTCTAAGTCTTCTTCCTTTAACGCCTCTAATTTTGTTGGAATTCCAACATCTACAGATAACTGCTGTACCGCATCAATGGCTGCCTTTCTGTATTCTTCTACAGACATATCATCAACGCCTTTTACACCCATTGCTCTTGCAATCTCACGATATTTCTCACCAGTGCATTCTGCGTTGTATTCCATTACGATTGGAAGCATCATTGCACAGGCAACTCCATGTGGAGTATCATATACAGCACCTAATGTATGTGCCATGGAATGTGCAATTCCAAGTCCTACATTAGAAAATCCCATTCCTGCAATATACTGTCCTAATGCCATTCCTTCACGGCCTTCTTTTTCATTGGCAACTGCACTTCTTAAAGATCTGCTGATAATTTCAATCGCTTTCAAATGAAACATATCAGTCATTTCCCATGCAGCCTTTGTAGTATATCCTTCAATGGCATGTGTCAGTGCATCCATTCCGGTGGAAGCTGTCAGTCCCTTTGGCATAGATGACATCATCTCCGGGTCAATTACTGCGATAACCGGCATATCATGCGGGTCTACACATACAAATTTTCTCTTACGCTCTACATCTGTAATTACATAGTTAATGGTAACTTCTGCTGCAGTTCCGGCTGTTGTCGGTACAGCAATAATCGGAACACAAGGCTTCTTTGTCGGAGCTACACCCTCTAAGCTTCTGACATCCTCAAATTCCGGATTTGCAATGATGATACCAATTGCTTTTGATGTATCCATAGAAGAACCACCACCAATTGCAATGATATAATCTGCTTTTGATGCTTTAAATGCCTCCACACCATGCTGTACGTTCTGAATGGTAGGATTTGCCTTGATATCAGAGTAGATTTCATAAGCAAGTCCTGCTTCATCCAACACATCGGTTACTTTAGATGTTACGCCAAACTTAATCAGATCCGGATCGGAACAGACAAATGCTTTCTTAAATGCTCTTGCCTTTGCCTCGTTTGCGATTTCTTTAATTGCTCCTGCCCCATGGTAGGAAGTCTCGTTTAACATAATTCTGTTTGCCATTTTATCTTCTCCTTTGTCCTTTATTGATACCTCTATTTTACCAATGAAAAAGACAAATAAAAAGTTACAAAAAGGCAACTCTGTCACTTGATTTTTCAATATCTGTCATGGACAAATTCCACTCTCAATCATCATCCGTCACCACTATATCATCTGCAATTTTTCAAATACCGCTTTCAGTTCCGCCGGCACCGCTTCCGTCAGTGCCTTTGCCAGTTCCTTCGGTGTAGCCTTCTTTCTTCCAAGCACCCACTGAATTGTCATATAAACTGAACCCTGGCAATACATTTCCAGAAGGAAATGAAGATGCTCCGATAATTTCTGTCCTGATTTCTTTTCTATCTTATCCGTATAAAACCGGGTAATCAGTTCAAAATCATGGTCTCTTAAGCAGTTCTGGCTGTCTGATTTAAATGCAGCCCGAAAAAATAATTTTTCCTGCTCAATATATTCAAATTTCTTTACCAGCCCCTCATATACCGTCTTTCCCTCTCCCATATGTTCAAAGGATTCTGCTAAAATTTTGTCAAAATACCAGTTTATCAGATCATATTTATCCTGAAAATGACGGTAAAATGTCTGTCTTGTCGTTCCGCTCAGTTCCACAAGCTGCCGCACTGTAATCCGTTCTATCGGCATCTTCGCCATACACTGCTTCATGGCATCTGCCAGCCGGTATTTCATCTGTTCTGCTTTCTGAACATTCTGCTCCATGCCTTCTCCTCCACTTACTCTGCCAATCTACTATCGTCAGCATAGCACCAACCTGTGAAAAAGGCAACCTGACCGCTTTCTCCTATAAAGTTTTCCTGCGTTTCCACCGCCAGATTACAATAGAAAGGAGAACTGCCACATAATCCGTCAGTGCCTGTCCGTAGATAACACCGTGCAGACCGAGCAATGCATTCAAGCCGTAAAGCACCGGAATCAAAAGTACGCCCTGTCTCAATATAGAAAGAATCGTTGCCGGAAGTGCATTTCCGGTAGACTGCATACAGTTCATATTCATAAATAAAATGCCAATGACCGGACCGGAAATCATATAAGCAATCAGCATTTCCACACCATAATTTATGACCTCTGTATCAGAAATAAACAGGCGGATAATCGGCTCCCGGAAAAAGAAAAACAGTGCTGTCGCCAATACACCTACAATCAGACAGCATTTCTTCGTATAACGTTCCACTGCAATAAAACGCTCCCTGTTCCCTGCACCGTAACTATAGCCTAATAACGGTTGTACTCCATTTGCCAGTCCCATCTGTAAAAATGTGATAAACATATTTGCCTTAAATACAATTCCAATAGCCGCTACCGGTGCATTTCCATATGCCACCAGAATCTGGTTTAAAATAATCGTAGAAATGCTCATCAATGCAGAAAAAATAGCTGTTGGAAGTCCTGCCGAGCATACCTGGGACAGAATTCTGTCCCCACATTTAAAATACCGGAATGCCATAGACATGTTCCTGCTCTTTCTACAGAAATACCAAAGATAATATACACTCGCCATTATATTTCCAATAGTCGTTGCAATGGCTGCGCCTGCTGCACCCATACCAAATCCACTGATAAATATCGGGTCTAAAATAATATTGGCCACGGTTCCTATCATACTTCCTGTCATAGCTTCCCGGCTGGCTCCGTCCGCACGCACAACAAAGCTTGCTGCCGCAGACCAGATAATAAACGGTGCACCATAAGAAATGTATGTTGTGTATCCTTTCGCCAATTCATAAGTATCTGCATCTGCTCCAAACAATTGTAAAACCGGCTGCATTCCAACCAGTAAAATTACAGCAAAAACAATTCCCACGATAAGTGATGCATAGGTAATAAAAGAAGAAACCTGCTTTACTCTTTTTTCCTTCTTTTCGCCCAATGCCATAGATACCGCTGCGCTTCCGCCCATACCAAACATATTGGCAAATGCCATAAATAATATAAAAATCGGATTCGTCTGACTGACCGCAGCCACCTGCAACGGATCCCCTGTCTGCCCTACGAAAAACGTATCCGCCATATTATAAACGACAGTAACCAGACTGCTGATGACACTTGGAATTGCCATCTTTGCTACTGCCTTCGACACCTTCATGCTGCCCATCAATTCATTTTCGTCCATTGTAACCCTTCCTTTCTGCCGGTAAAATCTGCTTTCCAAAGCCACTCATCGACCTCTTGTAACTTTAAATTTCTCATTCCAGATTCCGAAGCATCTTCTCTGCAATTCTTAAAAATTCTTTTCTTTCTTCTTCCGTAATTCCCTGTAATAAAAGTTCTTCCGATTCCATAATTTCCTTTCGCAGAATATGTTCAATCTTCCGCGCCTGTTCTGTAAAAACAATCTTCTTATATCTTCCATCCTCTGATTCCGGCACCCGGCAGATTAGTTCTGCCTGCTCAAGATTCTTTAAAGTCTCTGTTGCAGTAGACGGACGCAAGCCAAATTCTTCCTCAATTTCTTTCTGGTATACCGGATGGTTTTCTGATTCCACCAGAATATAATTTAAAATGTTACCCTTTGCTCCGCTGATTCCGATAGATTCCTGTATTTTCTTAGAACGTCTGCGGAGCCGGTTGGATATTTTATTAATTACCTTTCCTGTTTCCATGGCAAATCTGTTCCTCTTTAAACTTATTACTATTTCTAATTAGTTCGGTTCCTAAGTATTTTAGTCAGATTTTATTCCATTGTCAACTTTCTATTTTATCTACTCTATTTCTTCATGCATAATATTCCTTTTCCCGGCTCATGCTAATGCCGATATATAAACTTTTCTTAGGCGATTATGAAAAAGAACGTAAAAATTTTGAAAGAAAAATATATCTTTTCGCAATCGTCCAAAAAATTTTCTATAAAAGGAGATTATCGTATGGGAAATAACATGGATTTAAATTATGAAATGTTCTGCTATCAGTGTGAACAGACAGCCGGTGGCAAAGGCTGTACAAAGCTTGGCGTATGCGGAAAGACACCGGAAATTGCCAACCTGCAGGATTTACTTATTTTTCAGATAAAGGGGATCAGCTGCTACGGAAAAGTGCTGGTGGAGCAGGGACAACATATGGACAAATCGATTGTAAGCTTTATTGAAAATGTACTTTTTACGACACTTACCAATGTAAATTTTGATGCAGATGTTCATGTGGCACTGCTCCGGCAATCACAGCAAATCAAAGAAGAACTTCACAATTTGGTAGGTGAAATTTCGAATTCCACACTCCATGCCACCTACCATCTGCCGGATTCAAAAACGGATATGTTAAAGGATGCTCCTATGGCGGGCATTATGTATGACAAATCCTTAGACCCAGACATCCGCTCCCTCCGTCAAACTATTCTCTACGGTTTAAAAGGTATCAGTGCCTATGGTCATCAGGCAAGAGAATTAGGTTACTTCAGTGATGAAGTGGATGACTTTTATATACTGGCATTAGAAGCCATTACCGATGACCGGCTGACTGTCGAAGACCTGATCCGTCTGACCATGCGTACCGGTGAAATGGCTATTGAAGTCATGAAAAAACTGGATGATGCCAATACCACTATTTATGGCAATCCTTCCCCGCATAAGGTAAATGTTACTATTAAAAAAGGGCCATTTATCATTGTCTCCGGCCACGACTTAAATGATTTGGAAATGCTGTTGAAGCAGACGGAAGGCACCGGCATCAACATCTATACCCATGGTGAAATGCTGCCCTGCCACGGTTATGATGGACTGAAAAAATATTCTCATCTTGTAGGTAACTTCGGTGGAGCCTGGCAGGATCAGCAGAAACAGTTTGACAACATTCCAGGCTGTATCCTGATGACCACCAACTGCCTGATGCGCCCGAGAGATTCCTACAAAGACAGGATTTACAGCACGAATGTAGTAGGCTGGGATGGTGTGAAACATGTCGGTCGGAAAGAAAATGGAGACAAAGATTTCAGTGAAATCATAAAACAGGCAATTGAACTTGGCGGTTTCCAGGAAGACCAGCCGGCAAAAGAGATTCTGGTAGGTTTCGGACACCACGCTGCTTTAAGCTATGCCCCACAGCTTGTGGAAGCTGTTAAAAGCGGACAAATCCGCCATTTCTTCCTTATCGGCGGCTGTGACGGTGCCCGTCCGGGTCGAAATTACTACACTGACTTTGCCCAAATGGTTCCATCCGACTGTATGATTCTAACGCTTGCCTGCGGAAAATACCGTTTTAATAAACTAGATTTTGGTGAAGTAGCCGGACTGCCACGTCTTTTGGATGTGGGACAATGTAATGATGTCTACTCTGCCATCCGCATTGCTACTGCACTTGCAGATGCTTTTGAAACGGACGTAAACGGACTTCCACTGTCACTGATTATATCCTGGTATGAACAGAAAGCGGTTGCTGACCTGCTTGCCCTTTTAAGCCTTGGCATTCATGATATTTATTTAGGTCCAACGCTTCCTGCCTTCATCAGTCCAAATGTGCTGCAGTATCTTACCGATACCTTCCACATAAAGCCAATCAGCAATGCTTCCGATGATATCAAAACCTGCCTGAAACAAAGCCTATAAATAATAAACCTCCTTACCAGTTTTCTGGTAAAGAGGTTTTTATTTATGCAAAATCTATTTTCCTGTCTGATTTGCAATGCAGACGCAATACCATTTATCATCTGTCTGTCTGACATCATGATTGCAGTTGATAATCGGATGATTCAGGTCATTTGGTGGAATGTAACGCACCACACCGATTCTTCCATCGGACATCTGTACCTTTACATCCCGGTAATTTTCCACCATATTTTTCACAAATAAGTCTACCAGGCGTTCATCCAGTCCCGGAAATTCGCCCTTTTTAAATTTCTCCAACACATCAAAAGGAATCATGGATTCCTTATAACTTCTCTGGGAAATCATGGCATCATACACATCGGAAATGGCGGTAATCCTTGCCAGCAGAGAAATCTCATCTCCTGCAATCTGATCCGGATAACCCTTTCCATCCAGCCGCTCATGATGATGTCTTGCCGCTAACCGGATTTCTTCATCTACATTATCCCAAAGCAGCTCATATGAATAAACGGGATGAGCTTTTATGATTTCAAATTCTTCTTCCGTAAGTCTTCTCGGTGCATTTAAGATTTCTTCCGGTACCTTCGTCTTTCCGATATCGTGCACTAATCCGGCGCATACCAGCTTTTTAATCATCGGTTCCGGAAGCTTCAGCCACTGCCCGATAACACCATTGGTAAATGCTACGTTCAGGGAATGGCGCTGCAAATTCTCATCCATCTCTCTCGGTGCATCAATACACTGAAATATTTTAGGGAAATCCAATACCTTAATCTTAGTAAAAATATCCTTTGTAACAGTCTCCGTTGCTTCCATATTAATTTCGGAAGCATTTCTGGTTACAGAAAAAATACTGTCTACATCGTTTTTTAATGCTGTATAGCCGACTGCTTCTTCGTATACTCTCTGCAATGCAGCTCTTGGTGCTTTTCCACTGTTGAGAATTTCCTGATAAGTTTCCTCACTGGTTGTAATATATCCACCACGTTCAAACTTGGAAAGTTTATCTAACCGGTCCTGTGTCAGGACTTCGCCCCGTTTTAAAAGCAGCACCGAACCTCTGTCATTATAAATATCTCCGGAAAGTTCCAGGCCTTCCCATAAAAAATCAATTGGAATTTTTCTAAGTCTCATTCTGTCACTCCGCCCTTATATATTCCTGTCACGAATCATCATGCAGCCATACTCTTCTGTCTTAAGATTTGCATTCTGTATCCGGACAATCCGATATGTCTTCTGTAACATTGTATCTCCAAGTTTCACGCAAATCCGCAGTTCCGTTCCAACTGTCCCGCTTCCTGCCATTGTCTGAATCAGAATTCCATTTCCACTGATATTACAGGTTTCCATTTCAATTGGCTTCTGCAATTCAATTAATGTTCCATCCACAATAACAGATTCTATATATCCCTTTTCTTTTAAGGGATAACGGACATGCTTCCGCTTCTCACCATTCTTACTCCTGCCCAGCTCGATTTCTACTTCATTGGCAATTATAACCTTCCGAAGATTACCGGTAGCTTCTACCAGGCTCCCATTCGGTCCAAATATGATAACCGTCACTGCATGCTCCATCCGGTTGTCCAGGCTTCCTGCACTAACCTTTACTACTTTACGGATTGGATCATAAGATTTAATTCTTGTATCTAATACCATCTTCCCGCCGGCAATTTCCTTTACAATAATCCGGCAGCCATTTAACTCCATCATTCCTGCCATAATTTGCATTTCTCCCTGATACTGTTGCTCACCTATTATCCATATCTCATTTCTGTTTGATATATTTTATCACGCCTATCCCGGTTTGAAAATATTTTTACCAAAAATAATAGTATAAAATCAGTTGCACAATCAGTATAAATGGCATTCCTATTACAAAGTACCAATGTTTTGTCTTATGACGGAACAGATACATACCTGCCCATGTCCCAATGCTTCCTCCTAGTATGCTTACCAGAAATAATGTTTTTTCGGGAATACGCCATTTATGACGGATGGCTCTGTGCTTGTCTATTCCCATGACGGATAACCCGACAATATTTGCAATTATCAAGTATATGATTCCTATTTTCTGAATTGTAGTCACTTCTTTTCTCCTTTTTCAAATATTAATTTCAGGTGATTGCGTAGGAAGAAGATTTTCAAGATAAAATAAATTTTGTGATATTCGATGCATATTTGATTTTCAGATGATGAAATGCCACTGTTCTAAGTAGTCCATTTTTCTTTTTCTGATAAAAACAGTCTTTTCCATGTTTAACAGAATAGTGATACCGTTCATCAAAGTACGGATGCCTGATAAGGGCTGTTAGGGGCACTGGGAATTTCGTCTGGCAACAGGCAACGCTGGTACATGGATGTACCAGCGAGGCACAACTGAACATGGATGTGAATTTGTGCCGGTTGCCAGATGAAAATAGAATTATGCCGAAATTTCCAGTGCCCCTTGCAGGCTTTATGTGGCATCCGCTCTTGACGGACGGTACTACTATTCTGTCAAAGCAAGTGAAAAGACAGTTTATAATCAAGAAAAATGGACCACTAAGAACAGTTGGTATTTCACATCCCAAAAAATCAAATATACATCGAATTCCACAAAACATTTTATTCCAAAATTCTCTTCTCCCTACCGCAATCACCAGATACTAATCTTTAAACTGCACATAAATGTAAAAATCCCCTCTTCCAAATCAGAAGAGGGGAAATCATTTCTGTTACTTATGCATTCTTCTTTGCAAAGCGTGTTTTGAATACAAACCACAGCTCTGTTGCAATACAGATAGAAGAATAAGTTCCGCTCACAATACCTACCATAAGAGGAAGTGAGAAATCTTTAATGGATGCAACTCCAAGGATATAAAGCAGGAATACCATTACAAAAGTTGTAATTGAAGTATTTAAGCTTCGAGAAATTGTCTGGGAAATGGAGCGGTCAGCTATTTCGGTTAAGCTTTCCTTATCCACATTTCTTACCAGATGCATATTCTCACGGATTCGGTCAAAGATAACGATGGTATCATTGATGGAATATCCGATGATTGTCAGCATTACTGCAATAAATGTACTTCCTACTGACAGACGTAATAAGGAGTAACAGGTTAAAATAACCAGTACATCATGAATCAGTGCTAAAATAGCAGAGGTTGCAAAACGAATGTCTTTAAACCGGAACCAGATATAAACCAGCATACAGATTGTTGCAATTACTACTGCCCAGACTGCATCTTTTGTCATTTCACCACTGATCGTGGAACTGATATTAGTAGAGGAAACAGTTGAAGTATCTACACCAAGATTTTCTTCTAATGTAGTATTTAACTGCTCTCTTTCGTCCAAATCAAGGCTTCTGGTCTTAAATACAACCTGTGTACTTCCTTCTACCTTCTGAGCCTGTACACTGGAATCTCCAGTCACATCCTCAATCAGAGGAATTACTTCAGAATCTAATTCTGCAAGGGTATAATCTTTACCCATATCTACGGTTGTAGATGTACCACCGACAAATTCAAGGCTTAAGTTCAATGCACCCTTGCCGTTGGCTTTGTTTACGCCCATTCCCACAAATCCGGCAATGATAATTACTGCTGAAATAATAAAGAATACGTGGCGTTTTGCAATAAAATGCATTGGACGGCGGTCTTTCTGTCTTCCATAGAATTTTGCATCACGGAAACCAATTACATACAGTCCATGTAATACCAGTCTTGTTACAACTAATGCGGTAAACATAGATAAAACGATACCGATTGCCAGTGTATAAGCAAATCCTTTTACGAAACCGCTTCCCTTAAATGCCAGCACTGCTGCAGCAATCAGGGTGGTGATATTTCCGTCTAAAATTGCAGATAACGCTTTCTGGAATCCGGTCTTAATTGCTGTTGAAACAGTCTTGCCGGATGCAATTTCTTCCCTGATACGGGCGAAGATAATAACATTTGCATCTACCGCCATACCAATGGAAAGGATGATACCTGCGATACCCGGAAGGGTAAGTGTAATTTCAAAAAGATAAATAACTGCAACTACCATTGTAGTATAAATTCCAAGTGCTATGGTTGCTGCCACACCGGAAATCCAGTAGTAAGCAATCATGAATACCGCAATCAGGGCAAGACCGATTGCTGCTGCCTTTAATGCCGTTGAAATTGCTTCTGTACCAAGCTGTGCTGCTACTATCTGGGACTGTAACTCAGATAACTCTAAGGAAAGAGAACCGATACGGATGTTAGAAGCTAAAGTCTCTGCTTCTTCATAGGAACTCATTCCATCGATTACTGCGCTTCCGCCGGTAATTGCTTCTTTTACACGAGGAGTACTGATTGCCTCATCATCATATACAATTGGGCAGACCTTTCCAACATTGGCAGTGGTTGCATCTGCAAATTTCTGTGCGCCTTCATCCGTAAGTGTAAGCTGGACCACATACTGCTTGTTGCCAAGGTTATCCTGCTGTGTTGCAGCCTGTGCATCCTTTACATCATTACCAGTCATGTAAACATTTCCATCCGGATCCCGGAACTCTAAGGAACCCGGTTTTCCAAGTTCGTCCAGAATCTTGTTGGCATCCTTTACTCCTGGAATTTCAACAGTGATACGGTCATCACCCTCCTGATATACAGATGCTTCTGTACTGTAGCCTTCCACACGCTTCTGAAGCTTGTAAATAGTATCCTTCATCTGCTCGGAAGTCGGATTCTCAGATTCTACCTGATATGTGATGCTGACACCACCTGCTAAGTCCAATCCAAGCTTAATGTTCTTATCTTCACCTTTTCCGGTTGAAGATAAGATGATAGACGCATAATACGACAGTCCTGCTAAAACCAAGAGAACTGCAAGTAATATGGCTACGCCCTTACTTTTCTTCATTTTCTTCTTCCTTTCTCCTGACTTAAATTTCCGCCTCTGCGGCTTTTATCATAATTGCGCATTCCACACGTTTCTTCTGTAATGCACAACCAATGTCATAGGTATTATGAATATCACCATGGAAATTATAAGAGTTCGCTGCACATCCACCGCTACAGTAGAATCTTGCAAAACACTCTCTGCATTTTTCCTTGGAATAAACATTACAACTCTTAAAGGAATCCCGGATATCGGTACGTTTTAAGCCTTCAAAAACATTTCCCATCAGGAAATCTTCATTTCCAACAAACTGATGACATGGATACAAGTCTCCCCAAGGTGTTACTGCCAGATACTCGGTTCCGGAACCACATCCGGAAAGTCTCTTGGCAACACAAGGACCGCCCTCCAAATCAATCATAAAGTGGAAGAAGTTGAATGCTTTTCCTTCTTTTTTCCGTTTTACCATCTCTTTTGCCAGTGCATCATATTCTGCAAAAAGCTGTGGCAGGTCTTCCTCACGGATGGCATAATCATCTGTCTCCTGTGCCACAACCGGCTCTACGGAAATCTGCTTAAACCCAAGGTCTGCCAGATGCAGTACATCCTTGGAAAAATCTAAATTATGATGGGTATAGGTTCCACGCACGTAGTAGCGTTCCTGATTTCTGCTGTCTGCAAATTTCTGGAATTTCGGAACAATCACATCATAGCTTCCCTGACCACCACGGAACGGACGCATATAATCATTGACTTCTTTTCTTCCGTCAATACTTAATACAACATTGTCCATCTCTTTATTAGCGAACTCCATAATATCATCATTTAAAAGAACGCCATTTGTGGTCAGTGTAAACCGGAAATTCTTATTATGTATTTTTTCCTGCTCTCTTCCATATGCTACTAAATCTTTTACCACCTGGAAGTTTAAGGTAGGTTCTCCACCGAAGAAGTCCACCTCTAAGTTCCGGCGGTTGCCGGAATTGGCAATCAGGAAATCCAATGCAGCTTTTCCTACTTCATAGGTCATTAACGCACGTCTGCCGTGATATTCTCCCTCTTCTGCAAAACAGTATCTGCAGGCAAGGTTACAATCATGGGCAATATGCAGACACAGTGCTTTTACTACAGTAGGACGCTTTGTTACATCACCGATGTATTCTTCATAATCATCCGGTGTGAACAAATCTCCGTTCTTCTGCAATTCCTCTATCTCTTCAATTGCTTCTTTTATCTCCGCCTCATCATAGGTCTTATTCAGTCTCTGTATGATTTCTTCACGGCTTGTCTCTTCCCACAATGCAATGACATCGTAGGTTAAATCATCCACAATATGGATGGCGCCGCTGTTTACATCCAGGACAATATTATAGCCGTTGTTTTTATACTGGTGAACCACTACAATATTTCCTCACTTTCTTACAACATTATAACGACCGTCCGCGCAGGCGTACGGTCGTTTCGTTCGTTCTCAATCTGAACTTCTGGTAATTATTTGCAATGCTCGCAAGTCTGGTTTCCTACAGTACAGGAAGTCTTGCATGCTGACTGACAAGATGTCTGGCACTCGCCGCATCCGCCCTTCTTTACTGTATTCTGTAACTTTCTTGTATTCAGGGTCTTAATATGTTTCATCTCGTTATCTCCTTTCGAAAAAATACCTCTAGTTAGTATAACACATAGTCTTTCATAAGAAAAGCACTTTTTTTAACTGAGCATTCCGCCCACAGTTCCCGAAGCAGTGCATAAAATCAGTGTTGTAAGGATGTGCTGCATTCCGGAATCCAGTCCCTTTTTCAATATCAGGGACACAATGAGCAGCACTGCAAAATATAATAGCCCCATCACGGCTCCCCACAGATATTTCCGGCTCTTCTTAATCTTTCCAATGATGAAGCCGCCGACAAATCCCACTACAATATAGCTTATGATAATGCTGATATTTACCGCAGCTTCGCTTAATTCCATTTTATATAAGACTGCCGCCAGAATAAAAAGCAGTATTCCCGTCAGAATATACATGACCAGCAACACTTTGCCCATTGTCATAAAAAGATTTCCTTTTCCTGCCACCTTCTCTTTTCCCATATATCCTCCATCCATCTTCGTACCTTGCGCCTGCATCCGTAACTTATTTTTTATATCATGTTCCGGATACAGTTTCGCTTTGTACTATATATGAAAAAAAGATTTATATTATGTATAAAAATGTCTCCTGCCGCTTAACTTTCCAATCACGGATAAAAATACCGAAAATGTCGGAATATTTTTCCATCCTGATTTATCTTCTCTGTTTCCTGAAAGCCAAGTTTATGAAGCAGTCCCAACGATGCTTCATTCCCCGGCTCCACCAGACAGTCAATTCTTCGAAATTCAAGATTACTTTTTACCCACGCCATGATTGCCTGACAGACCTCATATGCATAACCCTGCCTCTGGTATTCCGGTGCAATGACATAACCCATCTCAATAATTTCTTCTTCTCCCAGCGTGCGATAGTCGATTCCGGCTCTTCCAATCAGCCGGTGGGTACCTTTTTCCTTTGCCAGCCACATGCCATATCCATAGTAGCCATACATATTTTCAATATATGCTCTCTGGTACTCCTCCTCTTCCTGCCTTTCGTAAAGGGGCTCGATATAATCGGTGATTCCCTTCTTATTATATAAATCAAATAAATCGTCCATGTCATCTAACGTAATCTCTCTCAGATAGCACCGCTTTGTCTCTAATATCCGCCACGGCAGGTGATGCTTCCGCTGAAATGTCCGAAGTAAAAATTCTGTGTCCACTTCTTCCAATCCAAGAAGCAGCATATCCACATTACTTAAAGGCATCTGTTTTGAAAAATCCGGTACTTCATAGCCAATGATGGTAAGCTGGTCTGAATCAGAATCTGCCTCCTTTTTCGCCCATGCCACTTCTTCCGGATCTGTTGCAAGCAGCATACATTCCTCCGGCTTTACATGATGTCCGCTCAGGAAAAATGTGATATCTTTTTCCAAATCAGCATCTGTAAAAAAAAGTTCCACTTTTTTCTGCTCTGACAGTTCTTTTTGCAGGCGGCTTAATGCATATTTCTCTTCTTCAGAAATTTTTTCTTCTAATGTTTCTTTTCGTATGATACAATTCCAGTTTACAGTATTCCAGTGACACATATTTCCTTCTCTCTTTCTTTACAAAAAAACCTTTTTCCGCTATAGTAGAACTACATCCTGTTATGCAGGATGAATTCAATGAACAGAAATGAGGTATCTTACAATGGCTCAGAATCCTATTATTACATTTGAAATGGAAAACGGAGATATTATGAAAGCGGAATTATATCCGCAGGTTGCTCCTAACACAGTAAATAACTTTATCAGCCTTGTCAACAAGGGATTTTATGATGGACTTATCTTCCATCGTGTCATCAACGGTTTTATGATTCAGGGTGGTGACCCGGAAGGAACCGGAATGGGCGGTCCAGGATATGGTATCAAGGGTGAATTTGCACAGAACGGCTTTGCCAATGACTTAAAGCATTCTGCAGGCGTTCTTTCCATGGCTCGTTCCATGATGCCAAACTCTGCCGGCTCCCAGTTCTTTATCATGCATAAGGATGCTCCACACTTAGATGGTGCTTACGCTGCTTTCGGTAAAATCATCGAAGGCATGGATGTGGTAAATAAAATTGCAGAAGTTGCAACCGACTACAGCGACCGTCCAATGGAAGACCAGCGAATGAAAACCGTTACCGTAGAAACCTTTGGTGTTGATTACGACGAACCGGAAACCGTATAATGCCATCGCAACAGCCGTATCAGTGTATACACTGGCGCGGCTGTTGTTTTTTTGCAAAGCTTCTCTTTTTATTCTTTCAGTTTCCGGTAAAGCTTCTGTACAAACTGCACATCCTCTCTGGTAAGTTTCTTATGACTATACGCTGCCACTTCAAGAATCTGAAGATAACGCTCCTTTTCTTCCATGCTCCAGCCCCCATAATTTAAAAGCTGTTCCCAGAATGCCCGGTCGGATTGTACTTTTGCATTTACAATGCCCTTCCGCCGTAAAATACGATAAATCTGGTTCGAATTCCAACGGATGATACGCTTGTAACTATGTGTTCCCTTCTTCCGTTTTCCTTCTATTGCTCTTAAGTAATACCAGATACCTGCTGCAAGAAGCAGAATGATGATTACCACAACAATCAAAATGACCTTTAAACGGCTTCCCTTTTGATTCTGTTTTCCTGCCTTGCTGCCATCCTGCATGGAATTTTGTGTATTCCGTTTTTCCGTGCCCTGATTTTCCGTATCCGGGTTTTCTGTATCCGGGTTTTCTGTATCTGGGTTTTCTGTATCCTGACTTTTTGTATTCTGATTTTCCGTATTTTGCATTCCGCTGCCGGATAAATCCGACTGACTGTCATCTTTGGAACTGTCCTGATAATCACTTCGCTCCAGCGTAATTAGGTCTGCTGTTCTGCCATCATTCATCCGGATGGTAATGCTGTCACTTTCCTGCTGAATCTCCAGACGGTCAATGCCGGTTTTATTTCCCGGCGTCATTTCCACCGGCACCCAGCCAACACTGTCTATATAGATTTCCGTCCAGGCATGTGCCTGATTATCAAGAACCTCTGCCGTATAATTACCATCACTGTCCTTCTTAAACTTCGATGTACTTACAGCATAGCCGCTGACATACCGTGCCTTAATTCCCATCTGCCGCAGAAGCAGTGTTCCCGCACTGGCAAAATGCTGGCAGAAGCCTTCCTTCGTATCAAACAGAAAATGTTCTGTTACATCCTGTCCCCATGGCACATTGTCCAAATCCAGATTATAGTTACACTTCGCCAGTTCCCGTTTCACCAGATAGACTGCATAGATTTCCTTAAAGTTATAAATATCATCATAATAAGTACCATTCACAGTAAATCGGTTATCTACAAAATCCGAATAGTCTCTTTCATACTCCGCTTCCAACTGATTTCCCAGTTCCCGGATTCTTGTGAGATTTTCCGGCACATACGTATACTTTTCCGTATACTTATTATATTTCTTTATAAATGCCCATTCGTCTTCCGGTAATTTACTGTTAAACCCAGCCAAATCATACCGCCAGCTATTCATATTCTCTATAATTTCATTTACTTCAGATTCGCTCAGTGTCTCATTCCGGTCCACATAAGCACCATCTGCCAAATCTGCAGTAAACAAAGCATTCATATAAAGATGTGACATGCTGTTTCTTATGGTTCCGTCTACTTCCAGAACGTCATTGCCATTCCGGAGCACAGTACGGTCTCCATCCATAAGAACTCCGGCGGGCTGCCGTTCATCCTGATAATAGCTTGCCAACGTATAGTATGGCAGGTATGCATAAGGGTCTTTCTCATCAAAATACTGCACCCGGTAAATGGTATCCCAGTAATAGGTATAATAGCTCTGGGTATATGCCAGAATATTCTGTACCTGTTGTCCCGCGGTCTGTTCCTTAAGACTGCTGTCCACTTCCTGCATGGCAGTCACAAAATCACTGGAATCATAAGTCTTCCAGCTTCCATTTTTGTAATAATCGCCTACATAACCTCTTAAATATACCGTATCATCCGGTATCTGATAAGCAGTCACTTCCATAACCGGCTTGTCCTCAAATTCCGGTGCCATATTGCTGACCCGTCCCGGCTGATGGAAGGAGAAAATATCTTTACCAAAAGGAATTTCTGCCAAAAGATTGGCAGCTGTCATTGCCATTTCTGTTACCATATCCTGCGCAGTTTTTTCAATTTCACTTCTTCTTGCCACCATTTCTTTGGCTTTCGGTTCTGCCACTCTAAATACCAGCGAAGAAACAACTACAGCCACCACCAGAAAAAGGCATACTGCTTTCTGCCTTAGATATTCCAACTGCTTTAATTCCACCCGGCCGGCAGCCCGGTAACCAAAGCTTCCTGCCGCAGCCAGTGAGAAACAAATCAATGCCCGCTTTGATGGTGCATAGCCCACCGCAAAATCCAGCATTATAAGAAGTAGCGGTGGAATCAACACTCCAGCCAGCCGTTTTCTTACCACCAGAAAATAAATCTGCAGAATAGACAAGATAACTAACAGCCATGCTGTTACTTCTACCACCGGATTTAAATCAAGATACCGTTCAAATCCGGATACAATCTGCACATTATAGTACATATTGATTTTCTGCACTACCAGCCGGATCAGTCCTGCCAGCCCTGGGTAAAGCTCTTTCCGGCTAAGCACCAGTCCCACCAGCAGTTCTCCCACAGGCAGCAGCCACTTGTCCGCCTTCTTAAAATAGGAAAAAGAAACCGTCAATGCTGCCGCAGAAACAGAAACCCATATCAATGCAGGCTTTCCAAACCGGTTAGTCAGAAAGATGTCTCCAAATATAAAGAACATGGCAATCTCCCAAAGCACAGCCAGCAGGCTCTGCATTCCCACACGCATGACCTGCGGCGGCAATGCAATTTTTCCTGCCCGCCGTCCTTTCTGCGAATACCGTATGTTTCCAGTCTTTTTCATAACCGATGCATATGTTTTCTTCTTTTTTCTCATACTCTAATCTCCGCTTTTGCGAAATCTTCTATTTCCGTTCCTGCCACAATAAGTTTTCCTGCAAGGTTCATTTCTATCTTTGTAACTGCTGTCTCACCCCGGTATTTCTCCTGATATAAAAGTGCAATATCCATCTTTTCCCGGCTCTGAACCGCTCCATACAAAAGCAGAATAAAATAATATACCTTCTCTTCTGTATCTACCCTTACCCGGATGAGGTCATGTTCCTTTTCATCATACCATGCGATATAATGAGGGCACTGTTTTTCCACCAGTCCAAAAGAAATCGAAATTACCATTTCAAAAAAGTGGTTTCTCTGCTTCTCCGTCTCTTTCTGCCCTCCGCTGATGTCAAGCAGAATCACCACCGGACAGCCCATCGGCAGACTGTTTTCCCGAACCATCAGCTCATCTTCTTTTGCTGATAACTTCCAGTGGATATTCTGGATTTTATCTCCCGGCTGAAAGGAACGGATCTGAAATACCTCCGATACATCATCTCCTCCGGTTTTATCATCATATACTTCCGCTTCTCCCTGAAAATACCGGGAAGCTAATCCCACCTCTATCATTACCGGTGTTATCTTTGGCATAATGGAAAGCCGTTCCTCATAGCGCACATACCTGGTCAGATAGCCGATTCCAAGCAGGCCATAAAATCTTACCCGAACCAGCCGGAATGTATAATTTCCACTGCTTTTTGCTGCTACCTCCACGCTCATCCGGCTGCTGCTCTTTGCATCCGTTGCCGTCTGTATGGATAACTTTCTCTTTTTCCTGCCAAAGGAGTTCTGATAATCGATCCGGTATACCACCTTCGGCAATGGCAGCCTGCTCCGGTTTTCCGTCACCGCACAGATCATAACGCCTTCTTCCTGCTCTGCCATAACAATCGGAATCTGAATCCGGCATTTTACCAGAAGCATCATATATAAAATATAGCCATAGCCTAAAAACAGCATTACTCCGCTGCAAATCGCCAAAAGTATCAATGCCGGGCTGGTATAAATTATTCCAAGATATCCTAATGCACCAACAATAAGTACAAGTATCAGTCCTGTTGCCATAGGCTACTCTTTTCCCTTAAATGAAGTTGGTTTTGTGGTATCTTCCATAATTTTTTCAAGAACTGCTTCCCCGGACACCCCAGTGACCCGTGCTTTGGTATTTAATACGATTCTATGCTTTGTGACATCATAAAAAACATCCTCCACATCTGCCGGAATCACATAATCTCTCTCATTTAAAAATGCATTGGCACGCACCATTTTCGTCAGTGCCACCATTCCACGCGGACTGACGCCCAACTCAATATAAGGATTTTTTCTGGTGGCATGAATCAGCGCCATCATATATTCATAAATTCTGTCATGTATAAAAATATTTTCTACGGTTTCTTTCATTGCCTGCAGCTGCGCCCCTGTCATCACACCTTCTATGCTCTCATAGCTCTGTCCGATGCTCTTTCCTTTGGCAATCTCAATCTCACTTTTCAAATCCGGGTATCCCATGCTCATACAAATCATGAAACGGTCTAACTGGGATTCCGGCAGCATCTGTGTCCCGGCACTTCCCTTCGGATTCTGAGTTGCCATTACAAGAAATGGTTTCGGAACCGGATGACTGATGCCATCTACCGTCACTTTTCCTTCTTCCATAACCTCTAACAGGGCTGACTGGGTCTTTGGCGAAGTACGGTTAATTTCATCTGCCAAAAACAGATTGCACATGACTGCACCCGGATGATAATAAAAGCCGCCCTGCTCCTTATCATACATAGAAAATCCCAAAATATCTGCCGGCAATACATCCGGTGTAAACTGTACTCTGTGATTTTCAAGGCACAATGCCCTCGAAAAAGCCAGCGCCAGTGTTGTCTTTCCCACTCCCGGTACATCTTCAATTAAAATATGTCCTCCTGCTAAAATTGCACAAAATGCCTTCCTGATGCAATCATCTTTTCCTTTTACGCTTTTTTTGATTTCATTTTGAACCCGCTTTGATAATTCCACCGCCTGCTGTAATTCCATCCTTCTCCTCCTGCTTTGAGTCTGCTTTCTGTTTTCTGGCTCTTCTCTGTTTCCTATCATTCTCTATTTTTGGCCTCTAGTTCAGAAATGTTTCTCTTACTTCACAAGTTTCTTCTGCCCCTGAATCTTTTTTACCAGCCATACCGAAACTAACGCCAGTACGGTTCCAATCACCACTCCTGCCAACACATCTGACGGATAATGCACCCCTACATATAACCGTGAATATGCAATCAGAACAGCTACAATTAATGCCATTACTCCATATTTTCTAGGAAGCTCTTTCCATAATACAATTGCTGATGCGAAAGAACTTCCGGTATGTCCCGATGGGAAAGAATAATCTGACTGCTTTTCAATTAAAAGCTTCAATCCATCAACCACTTCATAGGGTCTGGTTCTTGCCACCAGATTTTTAAGTAAAATATTGTCTACAATTAATGAACCAATTAATGCCAGTGCCGACATATAGCCTACGTTTCTCGTCTTCTTGTCCAGCAAAAGCACAATGGTTATCAGAATCCATAAGATTCCCGCATTTCCAAGATTCGTAATATCCTTCATCACAGAAGTCAGTGCCGGGAATCGCAGATACTCCTGTATCCATAATAAAATCTGCCCATCTATATGTAATAACTGTTCTAACATGATATGTTCCTCTTCTTTCTCCACATTTTCATCACTTTTACTGCTGCTTATAGTATACCGTGTTTCCTTTGATTTCGAAACAACTTAATGAAATATTAAAAAACTAAACGCCAGCTATTCCCAAGCAACACAAAACAGGTCACCCCAGCCCTCACAAGCTGGATATGACCTGTTTCTTTCTAAATGAATTGCTTTCTGTTTCTTACTGAATATCTTCTTCCTGAATCGGATTCATATCAAGTCCACGGTTGGCATCTGCCTTTGGATCATCTCCGAAATGATAATCTTTACCCGGTAAGATTGCATTTAAGATAATTCCGGCTAAGGCTGCGATTGCAAGTCCGGTTAAAGTAATACTGGTTCCTGCAATGGTAAAGGTAAGTCCATTGGAAAATCCAAGTCCGCTGACTAAGATTACTGCTGCAATGATTAAGTTACGGGATTTGGTGAAATCAACGTGATTTTCTACTACATTTCTGACACCGATTGCAGAAATCATACCATAAAGCATGAAGCTGACACCACCGATGATTGCAGATGGCATAGAACCAATGATTTCAGCCATTTTCGGAATAAAGCTTAAGATAACTGCAAATACAGCTGCAATACGGATCACTCTAGGGTCATGCACACGGCTTAATTCCAATACACCGGTATTCTCACCATATGTAGTATTTGCAGGACCACCAACCATACCTGCAAATGCGGTTGCAAGTCCATCACCGATTAAGGTTCTGTGAAGTCCCGGATCTTCGATAAAGTTCTCACCAACAGTTGCAGAAATTGCAGACATATCTCCGATATGCTCCATCATAGTTGCCAGTGCGATTGGTGCCATAACCAGGATTGCAGTCAGGTTAAATTTGCATAACTGGAATGGAGGAAGTCCTACCCAGCTTGCAGATGCTACTTCGGTAAAGTTTAAGATAGCACTTCCATCCGGATTAGTCAGTCCTGCTGCCTGCATAATCAGTGCTGCTGCATAGGAAATGACAACACCTAAAAGAATTGGGATAATGCGGAACATTCCTTTTCCCCAGATGTTAAAGATAATGATAACTGCCAGTGCAATCAGTGCAAGAATCCAGTTGGTGGATGCATTGTTTACTGCAGATGGTGCAAGGGAAAGGCCGATACAGATGATGATTGGTCCTGTTACAACAGGTGGCAGGAAACGCATTACTTTCTTTACTCCTACGACTTTGATAACAAGTGCAAGAATCAGATATAAAGCTCCTGCGACAACAATACCACCACAGGCATATGGAAGCTTCTCTCCCATGGTCATGTCTGCAAAGATTCCGGTATCCAACTGTGCAATCGTAGAAAATCCTCCTAAAAATGCAAAAGATGAACCTAAGAATGCAGGTACTTTTAATTTGGTACAAAGGTGGAAGAATAAAGTTCCAAGACCGGCACAGATTAAAGTAACCTGTACGGAAAGGCCTTCTCCCTCAAAATAGCTGTTCACCAGAATCGGCACAAGAATGGTTGCGCCAAACATTGCGAACATGTGCTGAAGTCCTAACAACAGCATCTTTGGAACACCAAGTGTCCGTGCGTCGCGAATTGCGTCTTTTCGTTCGTTCATAACGAAAGCTCCTCCTTAAAATATAATGTGTGATATCCGTGGAATTTTATTTTCCACGTCTGCGGTGCTTTTCATGCATTTTTCTGTTGCTATGCTGCATCCGCTTTAACTACGGGAAACATATTTTCCCGCATAAAACAGGTAACCCACCGAAATGGCAGATTACCTGTTATTATCTAAATTTGTTCCAACGCTTCAATTGCTTTGGCAATATATGGGTTGTCCATAGTATAAAATTGTCCTGCATCGGCAGCTTTTGCATATGCCGGGTCCAATGGGAGTTTTCCAAGAACGGACAAATCAAGGTCTGCTGCGATTTCATCAATATGGCTTTCTCCAAATAAGGAAATCTCTTTTCCACAATCCGGACATTTTAAATAGCTGTAATTTTCAACGATTCCAAGGACAGGAACATTCATCATCCCTGCCATGTTATATGCTTTCTTTACAATCATCTGAACCAGTTCCTGCGGAGAAGTTACGATAATGATTCCTTCTACCGGAAGAGACTGGAATACAGTCAGTGGAACATCTCCGGTTCCCGGTGGCATATCTACGAAAAGGTAATCAATGTCACCCCATACCACGTCACTCCAGAACTGCTTTACTACGCCGGCAACGACTGGTCCACGCCATACAACCGGTGTTTCTTCTGTATCAACCAATAAATTTACAGACATAATCCTGGTTCCGTCTTCTGCCACTGCCGGAAGAATCTCTTTTCCATCTCCGACTGCTTTTCCGTGAATTCCATACATCTTTGGAATGGATGGTCCGGTAATGTCGGCATCCATAATACCTACTTCATAACCTTTCTTACGCATAGCGGCTGCCATGGATGCTGTGACAAAAGATTTTCCAACACCACCTTTACCGCTGACTACGCCGATTACATGCTTTATGGATGAATGTGCATTCATTGGCTCTTTCTGAAACTTTATTGCCATTTCTATTCCCTCTTTTCGCTAAACAGGCGGTGTACGTGATCGACACCGCCTATATTTTTATTAAAACCTCATTATTACTATCATACCTTACTGATAGCCACTTTTCAAGATATCAGTTTGCACAAAAATTGATACCTTATGCATTTCTCTTCGAAAGGATTTCTTTTAAGCTCTCCGTATATGGCTCTCTTGCGATTCCATACTCTGTTACAATTCCGCTGATTAAATCGTGGTCTGTCACATCAAATGCCGGATTGTATACTTTGACGCCTTCCGGTGCCATCCGCTCCTGATACCACATTTCCGTCACTTCCTCTGCCGGACGCTCTTCAATACAGATGTCATCTCCGGTTGCTGTATTTAAGTCAATGGTAGAGGTAGGTGCACAGACATAAAAAGGTACATGATACCGCTTTGCTACCGTTGCCACAACGGAGGTTCCGATTTTATTTGCGGTGTCTCCATTGGCTGCCACCCGGTCGCAGCCTACAAATACTGCCTGTACCATTCCCTGTTTCATGACGGTGCCAGACATATTATCACAAATCAGGGTCACATCCACCCCTGCTGCATGCAGTTCAAAAGAAGTAAGTCTCGCCCCCTGCAAAAGAGGTCTTGTCTCATCTGCAAATACATGAAAATGATAACCTCTTTCTTCCCCCAGATAAATCGGTGCTGTAGCAGTCCCATATTTACTGGTGGCAAGCTGTCCGGCATTGCAATGGGTCAAAATGCCATCACCCGGCTTCACCAGTGTCAGCCCGTGTTCTCCGATACTTTTGCAGACCCGGATATCTTCTTCCTGAATCTCAAGGGCTTCTTTATGAAGCAATTCCTTTATCTCTGCAACCGGCTTATTTTTATTTGCAATGCAGACTTTCTCCATCCGGTTTAATGCCCAGGAGAGATTGACTGCGGTAGGGCGGGAAGAATTCAAATATTCTTTCTGTTTTTGAAAGGCTTTATAAAAGACTTCGTAATCCTCTGTCTCAATTTCTTTTGCCAGAAGATAAATGCCAAAGCCTGCTGCCACACCTATTGCCGGTGCGCCACGGACTTTCAATAAATAAATGGCATTCCAGATTTCCTGCGCACTTTTTAACCGAATCAGTTCTATCGTTCCCGGCAGCTTTGTCTGGTCGATGATTTCAATGGCATTCTCTGCATCTAAGAGTGTAACCGTTGCATAATCCATAATATTCTTACTGTTTTTTTCCTTCTCCATAGCCTTATCTCCTACCTGTCCTGAGCCTTTATTCTGGCATTCAGTTCTTCTAAATACTCCCAGCGTTCCATCTTATGCTCTAATTCATCTTCCACTTTTATCTTCTCCTGGGTCAGCTCATTTAATTTTACAAAATCACTGGCAAAGCTTCCCATCTTCTCATCCAGTTCTTCTAACTTTGCTTCCAAAGCTGCAATATCGTCCTCGATGGTCTCATAATCCTTCTGCTCCTGCCAGGTAAATTTCAACTTCCTGCCGCTCTTCCAGGTCGCCCTGGAATCCTTCTTTTCTGCATTCTCTGTGGCATCTGCGTTTTCCGTCTGGTCTGCTTTCTTCCCGGAAGTCTCTGTGCCTGCATTTCCCACTGCTGTCTCATCCTCCGGCCGCTTGGCAAGATAATCCGTATAACCGCCCTCATACTGTCTTATGTTTCCCTGTTCAAATGCAAAAATCCGCTTTGCGATACGGTCAAGGAAATACCGGTCATGGGATACCGTAATGACGATTCCATCATAATTATCAAGATAATCCTCTAAGATTGCCAGTGTGGTAATATCAAGATCATTGGTCGGCTCGTCTAAAATCAGTACATTCGGTGCTTCCATCAATACACGAAGCAGATTCAGTCTCCGCTTTTCTCCACCGGAAAGTTTTCCGATAACACCATACTGTTCTTCCGGTGGGAATAAGAAACGCTCCAACATGGCTGATGCGGACACCAGTCCATCCTCTGTCCGGACATATTCTGCAGTATTGCGGATATATTCAATAACCTTTAAAGACGGGTCCATATAGGCAACTCCCGCCGATGCATCCTTTTCAATCTCCTGGGAATAATAGCCTATCTTTATGGTCTGTCCGATAACCAGTTCTCCGGCATCCGGCTTTACCCTGCCATCGATAATCTTCATCAAAGTGGTCTTACCACATCCATTATGTCCCACAAATCCGACTCTGTCATTCTTAAGAAAGATATAGGAAAAATCCTCAATCAGCTTTTTTTCTCCATAGGATTTACTGATATGATGAAGCTCTACCGTCGTCTTTCCCATACGGCTGGAAACCGAGCTTAATTCCACCTGCTTATCAAACTGTGGTCCCGACTGGTCTCTAAGATTCTCATAGCGCCTGATATGTGCTTTCTGCTTGGTAGACCTTGCCCTTGCGCCCCGCTGCATCCAGGCGATCTCCTTGCGAAGGATGGACTGCCGCTTCCGTTCCCCGGCAACTGCCATATCCATACGCTCCTGCTTCAGATTCAGATAACCGGAATAATTTTCCTGATAACTGTAAATGGAGCCTTTATCAATTTCTGCAATACGGTTACATACGCTGTCCAGAAAATACCGGTCATGGGTTACCATAATCAGTGTTCCCTTAAAGCCCTTTAAGTATCCTTCCAGCCACTCTGCCATATCTGCATCCAGGTGGTTGGTAGGCTCGTCTAACAGCAGAATATCGCAGGGTGTTAAAAGCACTGCCACAAGAGCCAGACGTTTTCTTTCTCCACCGGATAAGTTTTTCGTCTTTTCCTCAAAATTATATACACCAAGTCTTGTGAGCATGGATTTTGCCTTGCTCTCTAAATTCCACATCTGATAATCTTCCCCGGAAGCATCTGCCTGATTTTTCCGGTGTGCCGTTACCAGTACACTTTCTAAAACAGTCTCTTCTTCTCCAAATTCCGGCATCTGCGGAAGATAGCGGATTACCGCATGATTTGCCTTGGTGATTTCTCCAGCATCCGGTTCCTCTAAGCCTGCCAGCATTTTCAGTAAAGTGGATTTTCCGGTTCCGTTAATTCCCACAATTCCGACTTTCTCTCCTTCCTGCAAATAAAAGGAGGCATTGGAAAATAACTTTCTTCCGGTAAATGTCTTGGTTATATTCTCTGCTGATAATAAATTCATAAAGGTCTCCTGTATTTCTTTTTCATTCTTATTGGCAATAATTTTCTATCACAATACATATTTACATTTGACTGCTCACTGGCTATACTGTAATGCATAGCACAACTATTCAGGAGGTAATATATGTATCATAGAGCATCTGAATTAAAACATATTTTTAACGAAAATATGAAAGGCGGAACCGGCACCGTTGAGATTATCCATTCCGTCAATCCTATAGACTATGAAAGCCCAGCCAAGATGATTGCAAAACTCATCTTAAGACCGGGCTGTTCTCTCGGAAAGCATATGCATGAAGGGGAAGAAGAAATCATCACCATTCTTTCCGGCCATGCAGCCTATGACGATAACGGAACCATCGTTGCTTTAGAAGCCGGTGACACCTGCGTCTGCAAAAGCGGAGAGTCCCACAGCATTGCAAATGCTTCTCCAAAAGAAGATCTCATTCTCTTTGCTGTCATTAATTATCTTGCCTAATTACCGGCAAAATAAGCATCAATCCCATTGGCGATTCCCTGTGCAATCTGAGTCTGATAAGAGTCCGTTGCCATATTGGAATCTTCAGTGGGATTTGTCATATATCCCATTTCTACAATTGTTACCGGTACGGTACTCCAGTTAATTCCACTCATGGTATCAGTCTCCCACACATATTCCTTCTTTGCACCGGTCTGTGCACACAGACTATCCAGTATATTCTGGGAAAGAGAACGGCTCTGGCTGTAAAAGCTTCCTACATACGGATTGGACGCCGTCTGGCAGATTGTCATAGCCCCATTGGCTCCGCTGTTGGTAGATCCGTTGGCATGTACACGGACAAATGCTTCTGCTCCCGCATTGGTTGCAATGGCTGCCCGCTCGCTGTTACTGAGATTCACATCATTGGTTTCTCTTGTCATGACTACGGTATAACCTCTTGCTACCAGTTCATCCCGCAATTTTAAGCTGACGGATAAATTAAGCTGATACTCTGTCTGTCCGGTTGCAACGCCGGATGTTCCTCCGGTTACTCTTGCCTTGGTCTCAGAAGATCCCGGTGCTACCGGCTCCGGTGTACTGTCTCCTCTGCTCTGATGTCCCGGGTCAATGCAGATGACATGTCCACCGCTTCCGGATGTAATTCCGGTTCCCGCACTTCCAGTCAATGCTACCGGCTCCTGCGGCTTCTCTGTGGTCAGATAATCGGATGCTATATAATAAGTTCCTTCATCCAATGAAACCTGGCTCCAGCTTCCATCATTTGCAGTGCGGGTAAGTTCTTTTCCCGCAGATAATTTCTTATAAACCTCTGCATCGGTAGAAGGTTCTACCCTCACATTGACTCTTGTTGTCGTATAAACAGTCTCTTCTGCATAAACTACCGTATCCGGATTCAATACTGCCGGAACATGCTCTGTTTCCGTCTCTGTTTCTGTTTCCGTATCTACAACTTCTTCGGTGTCAATTACATTTTCTGTTGTTGGTACCTCTGTATTTGTTAATGTTTCTTCGGTATTCACATTCGCAACTGTATCGTCTTTTTTATCCTTCCCGCAAGCGGTCAGAAATACCAGACACATAACAAGCAACAGGCATACGGTAACTGCCGAGTGCCTGCTGCCCTTATGGAATGTGCTTCTTTCTGATGTTCTCATAGATTCCCTCACATTTCCCTATATCATCTTACTTATGAATCAAAGTTCCCTTTAATCCGCTGACACCATCTAATGCTTCCTCTAAGTTTGCAATCAGTACGGAACGGACTGCAGAATTGCCGATGTAATCGATTGCTGCCTGAATCTTCGGAAGCATGGTTCCTTCTTCAAACTGTCCCTCGTCCATATACTGTTTTGCTTCTTCTACGGTCATCTCATCCAATGGCTGTTCATTGGCTGTACCATAATTTAAGCATACCCGCTCTACACTAGTTAAGATAATGAGCTGGTCAGCATCTAAAAGCTCTGCAAGTCTGCCTGCTGCAAGGTCTTTTTCAATGACTGCGCTGGCACCTTTTAGATTATTATCCTGCTCTAATACAGGAATACCGCCACCACCACAGGCAATTACTACCTGGTCTGCATCGGAAAGTGCACGGATGGCATCAATTTCTACGATGTCCATTGGCTTTGGAGCTGCTACGATACGGCGGTATCCATCGCCCTGTTTTACCGTATGGTTACCTTTCTTCTCCTCTGCTTCTGCCTCTTCCTCTGTCATGACACGGCCGATAATTTTGGTTGGATGATAAAATGCTTCATCGTATGGGTCTACGGTTACCTGTGTTAAAACAGTAGATACCGGTTTGTAAATTCCACGGTTTAATAATTCGGTACGAATGGCATTCTGCAAATCGTATCCGATATAGCCCTGACTCATAGCAGAGCAGACAGACATCGGAGTAGCAGTATATTCCGGATAAATTCTTGCGAATTCAGCCATTGCAGTATGTATCATTCCCACCTGTGGTCCATTGCTGTGGGAAAGAACTACCTGACAGTCATCCTTAATATAATCTCCGATTGCTTTTGCGGTAAGCTTGGTTGCTTTCTTCTGTTCCGGAAGTGTTGTTCCCAATGCTTCATGTCCTAATGCAATCACAATTCTCTTCTTTTTCATGTTACAATCCTCCAATTCTATGCCCAAAGATTTTCCGGATAGACACCGTCTTTAATCAGTCCGCGGATGGAATCCACAACAAATGGTTTGTCCTCTAAATAAGTAACTCCAAACCAGCGGTCTGCTGTCTCATAAACTTTTACGGTTGCCTTATCCTGATTCAAAAGCAATTCCACAATATTTGGCAGCAGATACTCTTTCTTCATCGGATTGTCTTCAATATGTGCCAAGAACTCACGGAAGCCCTCTTCCAGATAATCAATAAAATCCGGATAGCCAGCCCACATGTTCATAGATACATTTACATCCGGGTGAATCCATTCTGCCACATCAGCTTCTTCACAATGTACTTTTCCTTTTTCATCGGCATAGATGCTGTGTGTCTCTAAAATTTTTTCAAGATAACCACTCTTTTCATCTACCACACAGACACCACGGGTAACGGTTCCGTTATCACTCAGTGTGTTCTTCAGGATATATCCAGCCATTCCAAGGCGGAATCTTTCCTTATCCTCTTCATGATTTACCAGAAAATCATGCATCTTTACAAATGCTTCTTTTCCGTAATAATCATCTGCATTGATGACTAAAAATGGTTCCTTCACTACGCCTTTGCAGCATAATACTGCCTGACCGGTTCCCCATGGTTTTGTTCTGCCTTCCGGCACTGTAAAGCCTTCCGGTATATCATTGATATCCTGGAATACATAATCTACTTCTACCTGTTTTCCGATTCTGTTTCCAATGATTTCTTTAAAATCCGCCTCAATATCCTTGCGAATGATAAATACAACCTTATCAAAACCTGCTTCCACCGCGTCATAAATGGAATAGTCCATAATAATCTCGCCGTTCGGTCCCATTTTCTCAAGCTGCTTAATTCCGCCGCCAAAACGGGAGCCAATGCCTGCCGCCATAATAATCAGTGTTGTTTTCATTCGTATTCTCCTCAACCTTATTTTAAAACTTTTTTCTCTCTACCCTTTTCTTTTTTCCTCTATTTCACTGTTCTTACCTAATGATTTCTCCACTCGCCAGCTCTAAAAGCGTGTTGACTCACTTGTGCCTGCTATTTCATGTATTCTTTATAGCCGACTTCCTGAAGCTTCTTATCCTTTGCTTCTACCTGCTCTTTTAAATTCTTAGAATATTCTTTTAATCGTGCCAATAATGCATCATCTGATGTTGCAAGAATCTTTGCTGCAAGAATTCCTGCATTTGCGCCACCATTGATTGCAACGGTTGCTACCGGAATACCGGTCGGCATCTGTACGATAGAATAAAGAGAATCTCTTCCGCCTAAAGATGTGGTATGCATTGGAATTCCGATTACCGGCATAGGGAAGATTGCTGCACACATTCCCGGAAGATGTGCTGCCATTCCTGCTCCTGCGATAATTACTTTAAATCCTTTGCTCTCTGCGCTCTTTGCATATTCAAAAAATACATCCGGCTCACGATGTGCGGAAATAATTGTCATCTCATACTCGATTCCAAGCTGTTCCAAAATATCTGCTGCTTTTGCCATTACAGGCATATCTGAATCACTGCCCATTACAATTCCTACTTTTGCCATTTTCTTTCTCCTTTTCTCATAGATACTTGTCCTTTTAGTATACACTGTTTTACGCCGGAAATGAAGTCTTATTTTCCAACGGCTCATTCAGTATAAAATGCAACCTTTTTCTTTATATTTTTTGATTTTGTGCAAAATACACAATAAAAATGTGGTTACATTATTGATTTTTAATATACTTTTCCATTTATCCCAGTTTTTCTGCATAAAAACACAAATAACTCTGCATTGCATGACATCTGAATATTTCATTTCACCAACGAAAAAAAGACTGCCTATCCGCCAGTCTTTCAAAAAATATTCAATTACGCTTTGCTTATATCAATAGACGCATTTCTTCAGTAAATAGCTCACCGGAGGTAGCATATTCAAAGTTCTTTCGTGGGTATTGGTTCACCCAATCTTCAATACACTGAACCTCTTCCTCCGTCATATTTTCAAAGGACGTTCCTTTTGGTGCCTGTCTTCGAACCATCCTGTTTGTATTCTCATTTGTTCCACGTTCCCAACTGCAATATGGATGACAATAATATACTTTCGTTCTATTACCTCCATATACCGACCGCTCAATGCCGCTACAATCTGAAAACTCTGTACCATTATCTACCGTAATTGTTTTAAACACTTTTCTAAAAAGGTCTTTTCCCCATCTTCTTTCTAGCATATCCAGTGAATCAACCACTGCTCTAGCAGACTTATCCCTTTGCAGAAATACATATTCCCGTCTGGTCTTTCTTTCTGTTAATGTAAGCAATGTTTTTTTCGAATTGCCTCTTCGACCAACTACACTATCCATTTCCCAATGTCCAAACTCTTTTCGGAAATTAATTCTTTTCGGTCGTTCCTCAATACTTGTTCCTCTTTCCAGTCGTTTCTGAATATGAACTTTCTTATATGTACGTTTCTTCTTTCCTTTTATTGGAAGGTCTTTATTTGTCAGACTTAAAAAAATACCTTTATCAATATAGTTATAAACTGTTTTTTCACAAATACTGACTTTAAATTTTTTATCCATGCCAGTCCGCCTCATCTCACCAATAAGCGCACCAGGACTATAATGTTCTTCTACTATTTTTTGTTCAATATAATTTGCAAGCTCAATATCATTTCCTATCTTAAGCTGCGTTCCTCGTACTTTCAGGTTCTCTTCAAATTTTCTTTGAGCCATATCTGCACTATATCTTTTCACATGGGTAAGCTCCGTAGTAAGATGGTCATATGTTCCTCTCTTCAATTCATTATAAATCGTGACCCTGCTTACATGCATGATTCTGGCTATTTCTGATTTATTTGTATGAAACTTTAGAAGTTCTTCCAATTGAACCCTGTCCCGCCATTTCAGCTGTCTAAAACCTTTCATAATCACGCCTCCCTCTTTTGTATAAATAGAATATCTTTTTCAATTAAATAGTAGTCTACCAATCTGCTTTTGTCAAATTCCTTTAACAAATGCAAATTAATAGACTACTGTAAAGTATTCTAATATAAGATTGAATTTTCTTTTTCTAATAGCGGAAGCAGTTCACCCATTGCCATTATCTTAAAATATACGCCATGGGCTTTCTCTATGTCTCTCAATACCGGCTCTTCGTCCAAATAATTGTAATTAATGTATATAATAACGCCTTCCGTATTTAGGCACCATGCCCTGACTCTTTTTCCGAAACCGTATTGCTTTATATCTTCTTTAATCCTTACTATCAAATCCTCTGCATCAAATTGTACGATTACTCCATCTGGTCTTATAAGTGACATCCTACTTCCCCTTTCTTTTTATTTTATAGCCATATATTACTACATTAACAGTGTGCCGCCAAGACACAAAAAAAAGATGCATCAGCTATTACACTAATGCACCTTTTATTATTTCTTCCTATTTTATTATAACTTTGGTCCTCTTGGTTTTACACGCTTTGTAAATTTATTTGCCGGTGTTATTACTGGCTCTATTATATCTTCCGTTGTGTTTTCTATTATGCTATCCTCCTTTTCTCCCATATTAAGAAGTGCGTCTAGCTCGGCAAGTCTTTCTAATTTTTCTGAAAGCTCTGCTTCCTGCAGAAACGGTTTGTTTACCTCTATCTTTGCCGTTTCAAGCTGATGTTCCACGTTAGCAAGTTTTGTCTGTGCTTCTTCCAATTCCGCCGGCATTGCTTCTAAGGCGTTATTTATACGGGTAAGATTACCAAATGGATCCACGCCTATTTCGATAGGATGACTCATATCGCCTTTTACATTCAGTACAAATTTCCTATAGAAAGCATCAAATTTAACTTTAAGCGAGAATCCAAGATATTCCCCAACATCCACACTGGCATCAATATCCTTTGATTCTTTGCATATAGCAATGAGAGCTGTTCCCGCTTCTTTTTTATCACTATACTCCTTACCGCAAACAGTTATCGAAAAATCCTCTTTTTCCAATGGCTTATTTCTTTTATACCTTTGTATGTCTTTCGAAAAGCCTTCTATACTTTCTTTCAAATGTGCAATCTGCTGTGGGTAATGCTGTGTAATATTATCTTCCAGGCGGTACTTCTGACTAGTGTGGTTAGCCTTCATCAATTTTAAACGTGAAACCTGGATATCCAAGTCCATCTTTTCCTTAATATAAGGATTTCCTGTAGCAAGTGCTTTTACCTCTGCATAAGAAAGAGCTGCTTCATCCACGTCTTCACAACTTCTTACCGGGGATTTGCTGGTCATAATTTGTCCAATAAATTTCTGCTTATTTTCTATAAGCTGCCAGGAATAGCTGTCAAACGTTCCCTCTGTAACATAGCGGAATATTTTAACCTTTGCATTCTGGTTTCCCTGTCTTAAGATACGTCCCTCTTGCTGCTCAATATCAGATGGTCTCCAAGGTACATCCAAATGGTGCAATGCAATAAGCCGGTCCTGTACATTAGTACCTGCTCCCATTTTTGCCGTTGAGCCAAGCAAAAAGCGAACCTGTCCACTTCTTACCTTTGCAAACAGTTCCGCCTTTCTAAGTTCCGTATTCGCATCATGTATAAATGCTATTTCATTTCCAGGTACTCCTTTATCCATCAGTTTCTCTTTGACATCCTCATACACATTAAATGTTCCATCACCTTTAGGTGTAGATAAGTCACAGAAAATAAGCTGCGTTGACCTCTGTTCCATGGTATCCTTCCATATCTTATATGCCCGTTCAACACAAGCTGCAGCTTTGGAGTTATCATTATCCGGAAGCATATCATTTATAAGTCTTTGGTCAAGTGCCAGCTTTCTTCCATCATTTGTAATCTTAAGCATATTATCAACATTAGATTCGACCCTTTTATCCCTGACAGCCTCTGCCCTCTCTGCAAGCGCTGCTACCATATCCTTTTGAAAATCACTCGGTTTTAATACTACATTTTCATACTCCGCTTCCGGAACTGGAAGATTTAACATGTCCGGGGTCTGAATGTCTGCACTTTCTTTAAAAAGACTGATAAGCTCCGGTAAATTAAAAAATTTAGCAAATCTGGTTTTTGCTCTGTATCCGGTTCCCTCCGGAGCAAGTTCTATCGCAGTTTGTGTTTCACCAAAAGATGCAGCCCACGCATCAAAATGTCCTAACCCTAATTTCTGCAATGTATTATACTGCAGATATCGCATATTTGTATACAACTCTGTCATACTATTGCTAATAGGTGTTCCGGTAGCAAAAGTTACTCCTTTTCCACCTGTTATTTCATCCAGGTACTGACATTTAGCAAACATATCAGAAGACTTTTGTGCTTCTGTTTGTGCTATTCCTGCCACATTACGCATTTTTGTATATAAGAAAAGGTTTTTATAATTATGGCTCTCATCTACAAATAATCGGTCAACACCAAGCTGCTCAAAAGTTACAACATTATCCTTACGGCTCTGATCATTCAATTTATCAAGACGTACTTGTAAGGATTTTCTCGTTTTTTCCATCTGCTTAATGGTATAACGCTCTCCGTTTTCAGACTTTGTCTGCTCAATTGCAAGTTTTATTTCATCAATCTGTTTTTCAATGATGGCTGTTTGTCTCTCAATAGAAAGCGGAATTTTTTCGAACTGTGTATGTCCAATAATCACAGCATCATAGTCACCTGTTGCAATACGGGAGCAGAATTTCTTACGGTTCGCAGGTTCAAAATCTTTCTTCGTAGCTGCAAGGATATTTGCTCCGGGATATAACCGCAGGAAATCACTTGCCCACTGCTCCGTCAAATGATTAGGTACAACAAAAAGTGACTTCTGGCACAACCCAAGCCGCTTACTCTCCATAGCTGCCGCTGTCATTTCAAATGTCTTTCCAGCACCTACACAATGTGCAAGCAGGGTATTATGACCATATAAAATATGCGCCACTGCATTTTTCTGATGTGGTTTTAATTCAATATCAGGTGTCATTCCTGGGAATTTTAAGTGTGAACCATCATATTCTCGTGGTCTTGTAGAATTGAAAAGCTCATTATATTTTGCCACCAGTGTCTGTCTACGTTCCTGGTCTCTGAATATCCAATCTTTAAATGCTTCACGAATAGATTCCTGCTTCTGACTGGCAATGGTAGTTTCTTTCTTATTTAGAACTCTCTTCTCTTTACCATCTTCTTCAATAGTATCATACACCCTGGTATCCTTAAGATTCAGAGAATCTTCTAATATCTTATAGGCATTCACCCGGCTTGTACCATAAGTCATATTAACCAGAGAGTTTCCCCAGTCAGCATTTTTTCCCTGTATATTCCACTCACCGGTTATATTTGAAAACCGTACTTCTATAATATCTCTATTTAATAAATGTGCCGGCGTTTCAAAAGTATCACTCATGAAATCTTCAATATATCCAGCATCAATCCATGTAGCACCAATACGCACTTCTATTTCAGAAGCATCCAGTTCTTTAGGTTGTACCTGTTTAAGTGCCTGTACATTGACAACATATTCCGGATGATTTTCCGCATAAGTACTGGCAATCTTCAATTTTTCCCGTATATTTCCACTCAAATATTCATCCGCTGTCTCCCATTCATCTGTCAAAGGATTTTTGTAAATAACTCCACCAAGGTCCTCGATTAGAGTATCTATATCTTTACCTGTCAATTCTTCCATATAAGGAAGGTCGACCTTTGCTTTCTCCCCAAGGGATACTGCAAGTGCTTCACTGGCCGTATCAACAGAAGTAACAACCTCTGCCTTCTTTATTGTTCGTTTAGAAAACATGTCTGCTTTTCCCTTGAAATTACCCTCGTCATCAAGTTTTTCCAAGGAGCATAACAGACAATAACTGGAATCCTGATTAAATGCTCTTTTATTGGTTTGTGAATTAATAAGACCATACTTTACAGAAAAATCATCATATAATTCATTTAGTTCTTTCTGTTTTTTTTCAATTTCATGGTCTCCGTATTCATTAAGCTGCATATCTATCAGCTCCTGGGTACAATTGCGGATTGCTACCATGCCTCTAATACGTCCTTTTGCGGTATCTGACACTTCCACAGGTTTCATAACCGAATTTTCTCGATAATATACTTCATTATCCACCAATGCATAGCTGAAATTTTTAACATTAGGGTCTGCCGGAATGCTTTGTTTACTCAATTCATTGTCTAATTCCGGCTCCAGTTCTAATGTATCTATCGTACCAGTTATTCGTCCACCAGCCTCTTTTAACTGTTCTTCAAACGGTCTGCTTTCATCTAACCTGCAGGTACTTTCCATGCCATATGGTCCGGATACCAGTTCCATCTTACCTACTATCTGTTCCGGGTGATTCACAAAATAAGAATTCATCTTAATTCCAGCATCATTTTCTTCCAAATATACCCATTCCGGTTCCCGTACCACCATCCGGTCACGTTTTTGGAAAAATAAAATATCAGAAGTAACTTCTGTACCGGCATTCGCTTTAAATGCAGTATTGGGAAGCCTTACCGCTCCAAGCAAATTTGCTCTTTGAGCCAGATATCTTCTTACCTCTGGACTTGCCTTATCCATAGTTCCCTTGCTTGTAATAAATGCTACTACACCACCCGGACGTACTTTATCTAAAGTCTTTGCAAAGAAATAATCATGGATTAGGAAGTTATTTTTTTCATATGCATGGTCTAATACTTTATATTGTCCAAAAGGAACATTTCCAATAGCTATATCGAAGAAATCATTTGGATAATCCGTCTTTTCAAATCCTTTAATCTGAATATCTGCTTTTGGATACAGCAGCCTCGCAATACGTCCGGTAATACTATCAAGTTCCACTCCATATAGTCTGCTTTCCTTCATAGACTCCGGCATCATGCCAAAGAAATTACCAATACCCATAGATGGCTCTAAGATATTTCCCTTTTTAAATCCCATTCTTTCAATCACTTTATACATGCTACGAATAATAGCAGGACTGGTATAATGAGCATTTAATGTACTTTCCCTTGCCATACGGTATTCTTCCGGTGATAACAGATTCTTTAATTCCTGGTACTCTGTTGTCCAGTTTGTTTTACTCTCATCAAAAGCATCGGCAAGTCCTCCCCACCCAACATACTGGGATAAGATTTCCTGCTCCTGTGGATTTGCATAACGATGTTCACTTTCAATTTGTTCCAATAATCTAATTGCTTCTATATTTCTTTGAAACTTCTCTTTCGGTGTTCCAATACCCAGGTTATCATTACTAATGCGGAAATTGACAGCATTACCTTTATCCGGTATTGGAATATTCCCTTTTTGAGTCAGAAACGTACCCGGCTCATTTACTACCTCCGGTTCCGCTGCATCATCAGTTCCTTCCAAACGTGCAAATACCTCAGCTTCATGCCGGTCTATATCTTCCTCTGCTATTGCATTGATATAATCATCCTCTACCTCACTTCTCTCAGGCTTGTAATCATATTCAAAAACCTTATCATTGACCTGTGCATAATAGAACGCACGCTCCTCTATATCATTTCCGAGCAGATACTTTTCAGCTTCTGTTCCCCACTCATCAATCAAAGTGCATTCCCGTCCATCAATCATAACTTTTTTCGATTTCATTTCCGGCACAGCATGTTCAAGCCTATTAAGTTCATATTGCCTATCCGCTTTTGCTTGAACTTCCTTATATTCGAGGTATTTTTCTTTATCTTCTTCCGAAAGGTATTTGTCCTCAGAGATTAATTCTCTCAATCTTTTTTCTACAACATTCCAATTAAGTAGCACCTTGGCATACGGATTGACATAACTTCCTTTTTCCAGACGGATACCTTTACTATCATAATCATGGTGAGAATCATCATTTCCCGGTAAGCCGCCGGATCCACCACCTGTTCCATATTCATTTTTTAAGAAATCAATGGTTTCCTTCTTATCATGACCTTCCTTGAAGTAATCATAAATACGGAACGCTCCATGGAAAAATCCGCTTCCTCTACAAAGTGCGTAGTCAATCTCATCCTGCGTAATAAAATCTTCCTGTTTTACTTCCAAAGTATCCGGTAGTGGAAATTCCATTCTTTCCATATCCAGGTCTGCAATTTCCGACAAGAGATATTCCGGTGACTTCACATGATTCCATTTGAGCACCACTTCTCCTGAAGCAAGACGTTCCTCGGCATCTTCAATAATTGCTCTGATTTTTTCTCTACCATCATGGTCAGAAAGCAATTCCATAAGTGTTGCCTCACTCTCTGGGAAGTTACCTCCCTTAATTCCAATTTCTTCCGGTGCTTCATCCATTCCGTCACGCCAAAAGTAATATATCTGATTTGCAACTCTCTCTCTTTCCTCTGCATCTACAAGATATGCTTCACTGATATCCATGTACGTTCCATTTTCCACCATAGAACGAATATGTCTTTCTACATCTTCCCAGTTCATGGTTTCTATCGGTGTTTCCTTTGCCTGTGTTCCATAGCCGATACTCATCCCATATTCATCAAACCATACCGATATTGGATTGCCGTCAATCTCAAATCCTTTTCCCGTCTGTCCATATTCTTTTTTTAGAAATGCTACCATGTTCTCTGCAGTCTTGCCCTCAGTATATTTGGCATAAATACGTTTTCTACTATGCTGCTTTCCGCCGCCACTTCTTAAAATCGTCTCAATTGTTTCCTGTGGTAAAGAAAAAGCAGCGGGCATAGTAAATTTTATACTTGCTTCCGCTGCTGCTACTGTTCCAACCTGTTCTTCAAATGAAGGAAACAGACTTAATTGTGTAAATACAGGTTCCTGAGAATTATCTTCTATAAGCTGCAGATTATCTCTGCTCTCACTATTTCCTCTGCCCGATTCTGAATACTGTTCATCTTTGCTACCCAAAGCATCTGATTGTCCGCTTTGAGCTGTTCCGTTATTCCTTCTTTCTCTGCCATCTGCGATGTCAACTGCTCCATTCTCTCCTCTGCCTGTTTCTGAATCATCAGTAAATGCTCGACGAGTTCTCCCTTCAGGAGTAGTGCTGAATACACCCCATGGTGTTTTTCTTTCAGATACGTCTCCCTCATTATTCCATACTTCGTTATTGGCTCCTCCGGTTGAACGTCCGCCTGTAACGTTGGAATCATGTAATCTCCGTTCTGTTCGTAGTTCAGTTTCATCAATATTACCCCCTTCTTTATTATTAATTTCTGATATATTTTCCTGTTCGCTATTGCTTTTACGCTTTAAAGCATTGTAGTCTATTTTAGGAGTATTTTCAATACCTTTTTGTAATAAATTTTCTTCCTGTTCCTTTTCATGAATTCGATTATATATTCTGACAGTCTTTCCAATTTCTACAAGTACCGGTTTTGCCAGCTCACTGGTTGCATCTCCTAAGATATATAAACTATCCATAGTATCAAATTCATGGATAAAATCGAATGAAAATTTCGGTTGATACTCTTTCATATCTACGCCACAAGCAGATAAAATCATAAAAGATATACTATCAGTAAGTGTTTCCTGGAAACGAACGCCTATATTCTGCTCATCCAAGTTCTCTAAGGAACTTCCTTCTGACTTATTCTGTAAATCCGGAAGTATTTCTTCATAATAATCTGCCGCTATTTTCTGTGAAACTTCAAGCAGTCTTTCCTCAAACGACTTATCTTCATCTGTTCCGCCATAAATTGTTTCTAAGTGTGAAATCACATCATCTTTGTGTTTCTCCTCCAATACCCAAGACTGCGGATATCGTCCAATATGATTTGCTGCATGAACATCTGATATATCAAAAACATATTTTAGCTTTTTCCCTTTTGCACTCTCATCTATTAATGCAATTCCACTTGCTCCTCTGTTTACCCAGCAATGCATTTTTTCATTCCAGATATCCATAGACGCACACGCTGTTGCATCTGGTCTTTGTGCATAAATCAGAAGCTGGTCACAAAATGGATATTTATACAATCTTGCTGCTGTGGTCAAATACTTCATCCACTCATCACTGCTTTTAACTACATTTGCTGCTGTTTCCTGTGCCAATGTAGATATATAATCATATTTCTTCATACAAACCGCCTTTCTTACTGACACTTTGATATATTTTTGTACCGAATTTCGGTACACTATAAACAAATAATTTAAAGTTTGGGTCCTCTTGGTTTTACACGCTTTGTAACTTTATTAACCGGCTGTTTTGTCTGTTCTTTTATTGGCTGCTCCTGCACTGCCGGTTCCTCTTTTATCTGCCGGATAAAACGAAATCCGTTCGCCTTGATAGATTTCTTTCCACCCTCTGGAAGGTAAAACCAGTTTCCGCGAACCTCACCAATTGCTGTCTGCTCTGTAGCCTTTGGATGTGCTCTTGTGCCACCCCAGACAAGATATGCACATTCCCACATTTCAGGTGAATCCTCTTTCTTTTCCTGCTTTTTCAACATTTTTTCTTCCTCGGTAAGTTCCAGCAGCTTCTGGACACTTTCCAAATCTACCATTTCATTCACCGTGTCAAAATCTATAGCATAAAAATCAGTGCTATTATAAAACTTCGATGTATGATGGTATGCTGTCTTATACAGAAATGACTCTCTCAATACTGGCAAAGACACTTTATTCAGCTTTTCCATGTCTATATTTATATTATTCTCTTTGGCATAAATTCGAATTTCTTGTAATATCTCTGCCTTGCTCCATTTGCTCAATGGTTTTTCTCCATTATCGTATGCATCAACTGCATTATTACTCATACTAAATCCACTATATCCTGCCATATTTCTGCTCCTTTCCTTTGCTCATGCAAAAAAAGAGTGTTTTTAAAGCTCCTGCTATAAAAACACTCTTTCTCCATGTACCGGAATTCGGTACATTTACAAATTAACCTGTAGCCTGTTTTTTGTTGTCCTTGTTCATTAAAATATAAGCTCTGCGCCTTACTTCCATTTCATCCACTGGAAGACGCAATATTTCTTTTATTTGTGTTTCATTCAAGTCACTGGCAAGGTCAATACATATTTCTTCCTGCTCAATCTGACTTAAATCGTTCCAATGTTCAGATAAGATTTTTCTTAATGAACAATCCATATTCCAGCCGGTTTTATCCGATTTCTCTTCTACTGGCTTTGGAAGGATAATTTCTCCACCATCAACATCCTGCAGAACAGATAGTCCTTTCAGGTCTTCCATTTTGCGCTTTTCTGCTTCAATTGTCTGCATGAATATCTGCTGCACTTCTTCGACGCTACATTTTCTTCGATTCCAATTCAAATAAAGCAGCTCTGTTTCATCAATGTTACAGGTAAGAATACGAGGGTCATTCTTCGCTGCTTCCTGGAACGATTCAATATCTTCCTGTTTTGTTACTACCTGCAGACGTTTTTCCGGTTCCACAGTAATATACCGGAAATGAATCGGGTCATACACCGTATGCACCGGATGTTCATATTCTCCTAATCCCAGTGCTTCTGAATAACGTGTTTTTAGAAAATCTGTTGCAACAAAATCGTACATTGGCAAATCAAAAGGAATAGCTTTTCTATCGTAGACTGGTGGTCTGCTTTCTATAAATACAATACACTCTGTCGCCGGCATTCTCTTTACCTGCTCCGGTGTCATTAACTTGATTTCTGACCTGCGGAAATCAAGTCCACTGTTTCCATTGAAGCCAAGATGAACATTATCTGACCTGCTATCAACCGTTGAAGTACTTAATAAATCTGAAATCCATTTATGCGTTGAGTCTGCAGTCGGACCAGAACCAAGATAAACAACCACTGCAAGGTTATCCAGCATAGTTTGCCATTTATTATCCTTATACAAAGTCTGCAACTGTGCAATAGACTGCAACATCGGAATCATAGATATATTTCTACTGCGCACTACTCCAAGCAGCACATCTGTATTTGCAGGACGGGCTCCAGCATAGAACTCATCCATCCATACTTCTACCGGCACAGGAAGTGGTCCGTGCACTTCATTATCGGCAAGACGGATTAAGATATCAAACATCTGGGTATAAAAAACAGATACAATCCAGTTGTAAACCTGAATATTATCTGGAATAACAAGGAAAAGCATCACCGGTTTTTTCGGATTACCACCTACTCCTGTTCCAAGTTCTCGAATATTAATATCATTTCCGCTAAAGATTCGTTTTACCTCCGCTGTCTCACAGATGGAGAACATACCATTTAACATAAGAATAACTGAATTTACAGTATCTGGTGCGCCTTCTTTTAACTTCCGGTAGTCACGTACAGGCGGATATCCATCTCCATATTTGGCAGCAAGTTCATCCATTTTATCCTGCAAATGAGAACGTTCATTACCATCCTCATCCACATATCGCCTAGATTCCATGTGACATAATTCCATCACGTCATTCATCGTTCCAACTTTTCCGTTTTCTCTTCCTTTCAGCCAGACATATTCATATAATGCCTGAGCATACAGCTTTACGGCATCATCCCAGAATGGGTCAGCACAAGAAGCTTCTTTTTGCGGTCTGCAGACCTCATGGATTGCATCCCTGATTCTAAGGATATCCTCTTCTTTTTCAACATACTGAAACGGATTATACCGGTCTGATTTATCCGGCTCTTTAAAATTCAGGGAAGAAATCTTATAGTCCATTTGAAGGAATTTGTTTCCAAGCTTTCTCTGCGTATCACCCTTTACATCCAAAACCGCCTTTGAACCATACCCTTGCAACAGATTTTGATGCATAATGGATGTAGTCTTAAAAGCGCCTGAGGATCCTATAACCATCATATTATTGTTGGAGATACCCCCACGACAACTGATTCGAAGTGATTCTGATAATATCCTGTTACAAATTTCTTCTTTATCAGAAAGTTCCTTTGTAATCACTTCCGGTTCAACCCAGTTTGCATCACCATGCTCCATCTCGCTTTGAAAGTTCCTGTAATAATACATAAAGTATGAAAGAAGCATAAACCAAAGCATGAAAAATGCCCCCATTACCGCAGGCGTTTTCTCGTTCCAATTAGAAAGAGGATGCATAAAACAGTAAAGGAGGCTATCCTGCAGATTGTTTAACTTCACATTTGGTATATTATATAAGCCGGACACAAAATAGCCGGCTATCAGGAATATGACCAGTAATGCAAAGTACAGACCATAAGGAGTCTTCTTTTTTATATAACGTGTTCCATAAGAAGCCATACAATCCCCCCTTTATGGTTTTATTTTGGGTAAAGGACCACCTTTTCCAGCAATATCCTTTGCCATATCCGGTGAAAGTTTGATGTCTGGTTTTATACCCGGCTTTATCTCTGGCTTCATCAGCTCTTCAACTTTCCTAAAACCACGCTTAACCGGGTCATATGCATTCATGACATCATCAAATGACAATTCCTTCACTTCACCTTTTGATGAAGCAACCATACTCCCTCTGTTTTTCGGAATAAAGGCAATAAAAGTTTTTCCCTCGTCCGTTTTAAAAACCTGACTTTTTGGTAATATGAGCGTCATTTGTTTTTCTCCATATGTCCCTGGTATTCTGGATATAAAGAAGCCCTGCTTTGATAAAACCTTCTCACGCTCTGAAAGAAGCACATTTTCGACCAAAGTATCATTGTTAATGGTTATTTTCTTATAATTGTTATCCTGGGATAACCGGATAAATTCTTCCGAATTTTCCTTGCCAATCGCAGGAATACCAGGTATTTCTTTTTCATTTTGTTCAAACTGCATATTGGCTTCCTGGAATTTCGGGTCAGCAGCGCCAATATATTCCTCTTCACCAAGAGTTCCGGTATTCATATAAGAGTTTTCGTCCATTTCATACATTTCGCCCGGCTGCTCTCCATTTCTAAGCTGTTTTTCTTTCCACATTTTAAACCACATTTCCAATTTATTTCGGTCTGTGTTTGGAATAACGAGCTGACTGTTGTTATCACCGACTTTAAGGTCTGGAAGAACTGCATAATTAATACCAAGCGTATCAAAATCTGGAAGCACCTCTTTTAACTCTTCACCTTCAAATGGAACATTAAAAATTGAGTAATTGCCCTCTGTGAAGTTTTTAATATCTTCCAGTTCCTTTTCGCCTCCGGATAATTCACTGGTTAGATGATTGATAAACCAGTTTTTAAATAAAGGCTCTGAATCTGCAGATACTGCTATCTGAATGGTTCTTTCGGATCCATTTAGTTTTGGCAGCACACAATGCTTCACATTCAGCTTCTTTAGCTGTTCTATCTCCGGCAGTTTTTCTTTTAATTCCTTCTTTTCCTTTTCTAAGGTTCTTCTTTTTATTGGATTTTTCTCTTGCTGCAGATGCAGTTCGATTTCATTCAAACGCATCATATACTGTGCACGGTCTTCCGAAAGCGGGATATTATAAATCTGATATTTTCCCTCAGTCATCTGTGCAAATGACTTAATATTGTCTGCATAAGATGCTGCTATTAACCCTTTCTTCACCATACGCATAATAAATACAACAAGCAGCATAGACATTCTGGCAGACAGCATGATTGCAGATGAAATTCCACCAGACGTATTTCTCACATTCATGAGAACCTGTTCAAATTCTCTATCATTCTCCATCCTTTTTGTCCTCTCTTTCTTCCATCATCTTTAAGCGTTTCATTACTTCAACTGGCAACTTAGGAGAAGCATATTTTCGTATCTGCTCTGGTGTATCTCCATCTTCCAGGCAATCTAAAAGGAAGGATAACTGCTCATCTGTATATCCTTCCTCTAAAAGACTTTCAACGTATTTATGAATGCTTTCTGTACGGGATTTCAATAGTGTAGAAAAAGTTTTATGTATTTTGGCTTTCCACTTCTTCACACCCTGCTCTTCTTCCGTAACAACGTTTGTACCGGATTCCGGTACAGCCGGCTGCTCTTTTTCGTTTTCTGATGATACCTGCTCCTTTTTCCTTATAATTTCCTTTACTGGTTCTACCGGCTGTTCTACAGCATCCTTTACTGGCTCTCCTTCCGGAAACATAGCAGCCATACTTGGAACCTTTTCTGTAATAGCATCCAGCTTTTCTTTCATATCCTGCATTTCATGTCTTACCAACGCTGCAGCTTTTCGAATTTCTTTTAGTTCCTCTTCATATCCCTTTGTAGCACGTTCCTCTACACATTTCTGTCTGATAAAACGTAGCATAACTTCCGGATTATCCTTATCCAGCGTTTCAAGGGCTTTTTCCTCCGATACCCCATCACAGGAACATAAGTACAGTTCTTTTAATACCTCAAGCTTACCCTTTGCCTTTTCCGCCATTTCTTTATATGCCGGAGATATCCAGGATGCACATTTGAATAATGCCCCCAGATACTGTTCTCCCAGAGATGCATTCGACTTTGCCGCTGCTTTTTTCTTTACCGTTGCCTGCTCCGGCTTTTTTGTACCGGATTCCGGTACACTGCCATTCTGTTCTTCTGTCATTTAGAACCCTCCCTTACATTTTTGGTGCTTTTAATTTCTGCTTTTCAATTACTATTGATGGATCAAATGTTATCGTATCCTGATGAGTAAGCTGCATCCAGTCACTTTTCATTTCATCATAGTTAGAAGCAGCCCTTTTGGAGCTGATAGTCTTTTTTTCTGCAAGTGTCCGGATTGCCTTTGCATCACCATTTTCATAAATAACCGCCTCAATCAACTGTCTTTTACTGTCAACAGATGCTGCTGTCTGTTCCGGTGCATATCCATTGTGGAACCGGACAGATATTTTATTCTTCCCATCTTCAAAAGAAACTTCCTGAAAAGCAAGCGTATTATAATTTCGGCTGAAATTCTTTGAACCCAAAGTAAGCTTTGCATGTGAAATAGCAGCCAACATACTCTCATTATCACTGGAAAGATACGCTGATAAAAACTCTTTTACCGCTGCTTCATTTATCATCTTTTCTTCTGCATCTTCCTGTATTGCCACATCTTCCTTTACTTCTGTCTGACCTGTCTCTTTCTGTCCGGTTACCTCCTCCTTATCAACAGCCACATTGATTTCTTGCTGTGTACCGGATTCCGGTACATTCTGTTCTTTTTCCTGTTCCGTTTCTTCCACTGTCTTTACTTCTTCCGCTGATTCCGGCTCCTCATCAATAGATTCTTCTATTTCTTCTTTCATTTCAGACTTCGGCTCTCCTGCAGGTTGCTGCTGTGAATTTAATACCGGCTCAATATCTGGTGCTATATTCTGATGTGTCAATGTCTGCCAGGAACGAACTGCTTCCTTATATCTTGCTTCTGCGTCCTCTAAATTATGGGAAGATAATTTAATCACAGGAAGCATACCAGGTTTCTTACCTTTTTCCTTAAGTACAACTGTTATCTCCTGGCGTATATCTGTCCCCTCTTTTATTTCACGGTCTTTCTCATAGGTATTATCAAATATAAGAAGAATACTGGTCTTTTCATTGATTGAGTATTCTGCCTGCTCCATTATCAGAATATCATCGGTTTTCTCCGATGATATAATTCCTGGTGCTCCTCTTAATTCTGCTAATAACGCTAATACCTCTTCCTTGTTACGTTCTGCAAATGCAGCCACAAATCTATCATCCCAGGAAAGGACCGGTTCTTCTTTCATCTCTTCTTTTACTGTTTCAATTTCCGGCTTTTCAATACTCTTCTTTTCTGTACCGGATTCCGGTACATCTGGATTCTCTGTCTGCTGCTCCGGCTTCACTTCTTCCGCTGGAATCTCTGCTCTCTTCTGTTCCGCTTCCAGTTTTTCCTCTTTTGTCTCTTTTTCTACCTGCTCCGGATGAAGCTGCAGTTCAATTTGCTTTTTATATGCTTCCAGTATCTTCCCAGATAACTCATCTCGCATTGCCTCCGATGTTCCATACACCGTATCATGATAGCTGCCTTCTGAAAAATACTGTGGCATTTCAACAAATAAACCATTTTTCCCTTCTTTTATAAGAATGCTCTGTATCCTAATACCACTTTCCAACTTTATAGATGCAATTCCTTTGATTTTTACCTGCCGGTTTTTTGTGTCTTCTGGAAGCAATGTTATTTGGGTTTCTAAGATGGATACTTTTTCAAAAGATTTAAGTTCTTGTTTCAATACTGTTTTTAATACAACATCTTCAATTTCTTCCCTGACTTCCTTATTCTCGAAAGAAATAATGTTGGAATATCCTTTCGCCCCTTTACGCTGTGGCATGGATACAAACATCTTTTCTTCCTGTGTTTCCTTATCTATATAAGTCCGGACAAAAACAGGAAACTTAATACAGTTCATTACTTCAACCCACCCGGTAGCAACTGTCCTGCTTTTTTTACTTTTGCTCATCAAAGCCTCATTATCTACTTTCAGCGTAACATCAATATCCATATATCTTCTCCCTTCATCTGTACCATCAGTTTCCTGTAAATACCTGATAACACAAAAGGTGCCTTTACTGCCTTTTGTGCAATAAAAACACCTTTTGAAATGTGTACCGGAATCCGGTACATCTTTTATAATTTAGGACTCTTCATCTTCTGATGATGTGTCTGGACTGGTCTTTTCGGTTCAATCTTGTTTTCATAATCCATAAACTGCTCTTTTATTTCAGTTAATGAATATTTCTGCAAATCAAGTTTTTCAGCTTCCAGATATCCATTTTCACAAACTGTAATTCCTTTTGCCGCTGCAATGGCTCCTCCTATTGTTTCCAGCGACATATAATCAATCATCTTTTCTGTTCTACATGGAATCGTATTTATATCCCGCCACATTTCTTTATAATTTTCATATAAATATGTCCTTCCAAATTTTCCATTCGCTGATGTTCCCCTTGTAATACCTGCATCTGGATCACTTGTATACTCATGATATGGAATATCCTCTTTCTGAACCAGTAAATTCAGCAAATTCTCCGGAGAATTTATATCATCCCTGTGTTCCATTGCATATGATTCCACTCGCTCGTTCTTAAGTTCTTCCGACTTACTTAGCAAGACATTCAAGCCTTCCATTCCTGAAAATGTTTTATCTGTAACATACCACAAGTCTGTTTCTATAAGCATGTCTTCATCATTTTCAATTTTCCCATTCAAAAATGGAAGTCTGACTTTTGTGTTTTCATTAATCCCATATTCTTTCAGCTGTTCCTGCAGGCTGTCTTCATCCTGCGGAAGTTCAATCGATATATACTCTTTTGTATCTACCACTTCAATTACAACATTATATTTATCTGTCAATGTTTCTCCCTTCTGTACCGAAATCCGGTACACTAATCTCTTGAAATCTATGTATTACAATTTTGGTGTCTTCAGTTCTTCGCTCTTTTTAAGCACAACTGGCTCTTTTTCCTGTTCCACCTGTTCTGCTTCTTCAATAGCCATTTCCCGTTCTAACTGATTAATTCGTGCCTGCATATTCTTTATCTCTTCTAAGAGAAGAGCCAGTTCATCTTTTAATTTTTTAATGGCACGTTCATGTTTCTGCATCATACTTTCACCCCCTATAACCGTGGCTGCCTAAGTGCCGGTTCCGGATGCGTACGCAACAGCTGTTCTTTCTGTTCCTTTTCCACATTCACAGTTTTTTCAACTTCCGCATTCTGTACCGGTTCCATCTCATCCAGTTCCTCTTCAATTTCTTCCATTTTATAATAATCGGTATTAACACTTTTCTCATTTGAAATATAATATCCGCCATCACAACATCCAAATCCCTCCATGATGGCATCCCTTCCAATTGCTTCTACATCAATATATTGTGAAATATCAACCTCATTAACAGCGATTCCTTTCAGTTGCTCTTTAATGTCATAAGCTTCTACCAGCTCATACCCTATTTTTCCCTCATCCGATAATCGCTTCATTACATCCGGATTATCACTTCCCTTAAATGAAAAGGTATGATATGGTATTTCGGACTCCTGCATATAGAGATTTGCCAGCTGTTTTAGTGAAACATCATTATCCTGACTAAGATAAGCTTCTACTGCTGGATGCTGCTCTGAACCAATCAGTTTTGCAATTACATTCAGTTCGGAAATACTACTGTATTCTGAAAATATATTATTAAGATAGGTGCAATCATCCCTGAAATCATAATCAGCAATAAAGATTTCATGTGCTCCATTCTTTGAAATATCATTTATTGCCTTTTGCAGATTTTCTTTGCTCTGTGGAAAGTCTATCCAACGTCCTTCCGTCTTTCCTTCTGTATACGCATGTAAATTACCCACCCATGCCGAAAACGGTGCTTTTGTTACTGCTTCCTTTGTTTCTGTTATCTCCATTGTCATTTCCTCCTTATCTTTTATAATTTAGGTGCTTTCTGTTCCTGATGCAGTATCTTATCCTGTGGTCGCATATCCTTCATCTGTGCGCCTTCTATTACTTTTACAATATCCGCAGCCAATTGCTCCGGCTTCTTATCAAACCTAAGCATACTGCCCTGCCAGGTACCTCTTGTATGATTAATACCATTTAAAAGCTTGATTCCTTTTGCTGGTGGCTCCCAGAGTATAAGATTATGTGTGTAATCATCCAAAAGAAAATCTGTTGTCCGGATTCCACCAGGAACATATGCCAGCTTACTATCCCCACAAGGTGGATAGATACGATGCTCCGCATCAATCTCCGGCAAATATTTATTAAGCCATGCATCTTTTTCCGCTTTCGCATATTTGCTATCACTTAATACTGCAGACAATATATACACTTCCTTCTCCGGATGATTATTTATGATATTTCTGATTGCTTCCACTACATTTTCATTTGGTGGAAGGTTGTAAAAATACCCCTTTTCATATAATTTTTCCAGTGTATCAACAGTCTGAAATTTTGCCAGTGTTCCATCCATATCAATAAACAGCCTTGGCTCTTCAATATTCCGTAACCCAAACGAATTTATCTGAACAAGCCGCTCCTTTAATGTTTCAATATCTTTACTGTCTGCTGCGAACTGAATCAACTCTGCTTCCGTAGCCTGGTCTTCTCCGAGCTGCCCGATAAGTCTGGTCAGACGCTTGATTGCCAGGCGGAATGTCACCTGCTCCGCTGTGCGCTCTTCTTCCACATTGGCTACCCGCTGATTTACCTCTGAAATAACCTCCATAATATCCTGCTCCGTCATTCCTTCTCCTTTCCCATCGTAAGAACCTGCTACAAGCACTCTTTACGATGATTGGCAACAAAAAATGTACCGGATTCCGGTACATCATCATGTTAATACATTATAATTTTGGTCCTTTCTGCTCCAATTTCTTTTTTACCGCTGTTTTATTCTCCTTCTCCGGTGTCAGTTTTTTTGTAAGTGCCTTCATTTCCTTTTCATATGTTTCAATTTCTTCCATACTGAGCCATTCGGGTTTTCCCTCATCCGGAAAACTGTTATATAATTTTTTCATGTCTTCAATATGTTCTTCCACATTTCCTGCCCATAAATGTTTCTCATGTGGATGCTGTAAATAATATTTACAGTCCTGATCCATTCTGGCAAGGAGATCATACTTATACTCAATCCCATGCATATTATCACAAACTTCATCAATAAAATTATTACCCATAATCATCCTTTCCGTACCGGATTACGGTACAATTGTTATTTTGTTGTAAAAAAAAAGAAATTCCATCTACAGCTCATTAAGCTGTATTTGGAATTTCCTTTTCTTTCTGATTATATAATACCATATCTGCTTTTTGATATATAGTCCTCTTTAGTCCTCTCTACTATTCAGCCTGGTATTTGATGTTAATGTTAAATGACGCTTTCCAGGAACCGGCACTAAATTTTTCTGTTGTAACTGTTCCGGTTATCCGGTGCCTGTCTGCTGTAAGCGTATTGGCTGATAACTGTATGTTTCCATTGATGACCTGTTCTTTATTCTCCTGGATAAACTGTAATGTTTCCGGCACCTCTATGGTAACTATTCCACCAGTATTATCTGATGTAATAACAAAAGAAGTATCGCTTTCACCGGCAATCAAGCATAATGGCACCGTAACTGTCACATCAGACATTGTACTTATTGCCGTAATCGTAACATTTCCGGCGGGCATTGTAAAATTATATGGATTGCTGATGCCTGAAGATGCTGTAACACTATTGATTTTATATCCTGCCTTTGGTGTAATTGCAACTGAAACAGTAGCACCATAATAATATGTGCCGGCTCCGGATGCAGCAGCTATTCCATTATCCGTATTTACCGTTACCGAATATTTGTTCCGGCTATAGTAATAATTAACAGATGTGCCACCTTTTGGGATTGTAACGGTCTGAGTCTTTGGTGCAGTGAATCCGGTATACTTTTTTACCGCTGGTGTTGTACTGCTTCCAATTGAACCGGATACACTTTCTGTTGCTTCAAGTGTATAACCATTGCCGGATACATTCTGCTTGTAATGGTTTACTGTTACCGTTGCTTTCCCAATTTCCTTCCAGTGAGCATATACTGTCAAATCATTTATCCAGTAGCAATTCATTCCCGCTGTAATAGCTTCGTTATTGCCAGTATACCATCCTTCAAATATATATCCATTCCTGGTCGGAGTTGGAAGTGAAGCAGTATTATGCACTGTTGGTGTTGTTCCAACCGGCATACCATAAGATGTCAGCATACTTGCAGTGCTGCAGCTTCCACCATTTGCATTAAAATACATGGTAGCATAGTTTCCCCAACGATTCTCTGCTCTTCCTGTCTGTGCATAATGCTGATAGTAAGTTGGATAATTGTTACCAAACGCAGCAGATAAGTCACCATACAGCGTCTTGTATTGTGCCGGGTGAAAGATATAAGATGTCCGCCTGCCTTCTGCCATTCCGTACTGGAGCCAGTGTGCCCAGGCTTCTGCATCTGTCATGCCTGCCAAGTCCGGGTTCAGTTCTTTATACTGTGCGCAGTTAAAGAATACATTGGTGTAGGAAGTATTATATTTGGCAATGACAAGACCGGAAGATGTAGGACCATTATTCGGCGAACCATTGGCATTAAAGTAACATGCAGAGCCATAAGTATCATACCACCCATCCATAAGCCACCACCAGTTACTCGGTGAATTAAGATTTTCTGTAGGACTGGCAGTCTTCCAGTGAACACCACCCTCTCCGCTTGCTGTTCCGGTAAAATATCTGTTATCCGGATATCCAAGACATATCTTAAGGTCACCCGCAAGGTACGTCTTTTTCACCAATACACTATCCAGCATATTTATCTGCTGGAGTTGTTCCGTTTTTTCCTGTTCACATTCTGTGTCTGTTTCCACAATCATAGTTTCATGTTCAGATTCAGTTTCTTTTTCCTCTTCTGTTACTGCATCCTGCTCTGTTTCCGTTTCGTTCTCCACCTTATTTTCTACTTCCACATTCTGCATCATGTCCGGATATACTTCTTCTGCCGAGGCAGATATCATGCCAATACACAAGATTAATATTAAGAGTAAGGCTGTAAATCTTTTTACTTTCAAAACGGTCTCCTTTCTCCAAAAGCGGAACGTACCGGATTCCGGTACGTTCCATTTACTGCTAATTATTTGTTACAGACACATGAAAGGTCAGTGCTCCTTTCCATGTTCCAGAGGTTACACCTGATGTAACAATTCTTGTTGTTGCATTTACAGGACCTTCTAAAAGTTCATTTGCAGTAACTGTGAGGCTGTCTCCATCATTAATTGTAACCGTTGTGATTAAATTGGACTGTTTACCTCCGGTTTCTGCAATGCTGTCTGTCACTTCTGGTGTAACGACTACATTCTGGCTTCCTGCAATATCACCACTGATGCCTACTGCACATTCTCCGGAATAAATACCCGGTGTAGTCGTTTCTCCCATGATAAGTGTTTTTGGAAGACTGATAACCACGTTGCTGGTCTCTGTAGCATAAATGTAAACAACCTTATCTGATTCATATGTCGTATCAGATATACTTTCCGGTTCTGCATATTCCGTCTTTTTGCCCTGTGTCACATCTTCACCTGCAGTTACATCGTCTGCTCTGGAAGGAGTGGATTTTATCAGGTCCTGTGCAAATACACTTCCAGTCGATATTGTCATCATGGCAACAAGTGTCAAAAAACCACTCAATATTTTTTTCTTCATTTTCTGTTTCCTCCTTTTACTTATATACAATACTAATATCAAACGTGCAGCTTCCTGGATACTTTGTTACTTTATCTAATGCATAACATTCCACATGCATTTTTACATCCGTCCTGCCCCGCTGTAGGTAATTGGAAGGTATAAAATCTATCTGGGTTCCTGGGGCAATTAAATCTGATGTATATATCTCCTGACCGGAAGATGTATCAAGCAAATAGCGAAGATACACATCATTTGTGGATATATTATTAAGTGGAATGCTGTCTCCTTCTGCAACATTGTAATCACCAGAGTATGCATTAAAGGACACATTTCCTTCTGCATTTACCTCATCCGCTGCAGTATCTGTTTCAATTGGAACCGGACTATCATCATATTCTGTCACATCTTCTGCTACCGGTATCTCACTTGCTTTTTCTTCGGGCATATCTCTTGGACGATTCGACACAATAAGATATGTCAAAGATACAACCGCTAACACAGTAAGTGGCACAGCAAAATATATTCCATATAACGCTGTAAACAAGGCAAGTGGCAGCTTATGCTTCGCATAGATGGCAACATAGCCTGCTTCCTTTCCCTCCGCTGTTTTTACTGTAATATAACCACAGATTCTGCCGGAGCAGCTTTCTTCCGGCAGCAATGGATATTCTGCCCAGCCAGCATTTAAGCGGTCATCTGCTTTTATATTTTCATCCGGTTCCTTCTTTAAATCCTTCAGACGGATTCCACCAATAAATTCCAGATGCTCAATGTCTTTCTTTTTCCGTCTCAGGTAAATATATCTGTTTTTTGAAATCCGGATTCTTTTTCCGCACTTCATAATTTCATAAACCATTCTGTCACCTCACGCAAAAAGGCGTACCGAAATCCGGTACGCCATAAAAGAACTGACTTGCAGTTCCTACAATCTTGGTCCTCTCTGTTCAATTTTTCTCTCGTGAACATTTGGCTGCATCATTATATCAAGCTGTTTCTGTTCAATATTTTTATTTTCCATTTCCTTCTCAACCGCTATATCTTTATCTGCGCTGATAAACAAATGTCTCTCTGGATCGATTTTATATGGGTGATCAGAAAGTATTTCTTCTTTAGATACTGCCGTCTGATTAACCATCTGTATCATTGCTGCCATTTCTCTAAAAGAACCTGACTCATCCATTGGCATGATAAGGAATTCGTGGACAGAGGATGGAATTGCAAGATATTCCTGATTTCCAAGCGTTTCTTTTATCAAATCCATAGTATGTGGATCTAATATTTCAACTGCTCCATTCATGCCTTTTTCATTGCTGACAACATAAAGTGGAACTTCATTTCTCATTACTTCTGTTTCTTCCGGCGGTAATACTTTCACCAGCTGTTCCACAATACTTTCTACTTTTGCCGGATAGCTTATGTGCATATTCTCAAAAGCTTTTTCATGCAACACCTCTTTTGATATGTTGTAACGTTCGAATAAGTTATTTGTCACCATAACAGATGCAGTATTTACCGGGCTTTCACCCACCAGAATATAATAAGTTACTGCTAGGTCATCTACCGGAGTATAAACTTTATTTTTCAAATACTCTTCATTGCCTTTTATAGCATTTAACCGTGGATATACTCTTTGTTTTATAAATTCCCAGTTTGTAAATAATTCAAGATCAACATTTACGTTTGGTGTATGGGAAACGATTGTTTCTGCCATATCTTCCAGTACACCATTCATATTAGTTCCGTTCTGATATTTTTTATAATAATCGTCCAGGTAAATCGTTGGCAAAATATTATTTACTGTCTCAGGATGAACATTCAGACCCGTAAGAGCTACATTGTTATTTTTATAAACTTCTCGGATATCTACATCTGCATCTTCATATTCTTCTGGAAGATAATCCAGAATATTATTTCTTATCTCTTCAATAAATTCTTCAAATGAATACATTTATTTTTTCTCCTTTTTTGTTTTAGCCGCAGCTTCTTTTAATGTTTCATAATAAGCCTTAAATCTTTTTGCCTCGTTTTCTTCATTTCTTTCTTCTACTTCTGTTAAATATTTCATGCTTTCTCCTTTCCAAATAAAAAACGTACCGGAATCCGGTACGAAGCTATTTTTTGTTCATTACAATTTTGGTGCTTTCAGTTTCTTATTTCTTAACAGGCTGTTTTGATTTTCCTTAAAAGAGAGTTCTTTCTCATCCATCTGTATCTTTATCATTTTTCCTTCTGCAGAAAATGTTATTGGTTCCCGGCGAAAGCCAAGTATATAGGATGACCACTCATAAATATATTCTGCCTGTCCACTGCTGATATTTCCTTCCCTTATGTGACCATTCAGATACTCTATAACACTGTCTGCACTGTCATAAAGATAATTATATTTCACAAGGTCTTCTTTTAAGGTTGAGACACTCACACACATATCTTATCACCACCACCTTTTTTTGTACCGGATTCCGGTACTTATTATTTTTTCAGAATAATATCTGGTCGAAGCTCTGCAGTTTCGGTTCCAAGTAAATGGTCTATCACTCCATTCTCTTTCTTTATCCTTTTAAGTTCCTGATTAATTGCAGCCACTCTGTCTTCTGCTTCCAGATAATCATGTGGAAGTATACTTTTTATTTCTTCCATTCGGTCTTCTATTTCTTCAAATCTATCACTATGTGTCTGTTCTACTGACATTAACTGCCTGGCAAGTGCACGATATTCTTCCAGCAACTCTCCATCCTCTGGTCGCATCATATCTTTGATTCGATAATACGTTTTCCGCTCTGACTTTAATTCTTCCATCTTCTCCTGCAGAAACTGCCGCTTTTGTTTCAATGCTGCCGCATCAGGAAGCTGATGTTCTTTTAAATACCGGCAGTCTTCTAATAATTTATCCAGGCGCACCATGTCCTTTCGCACCTGTGCAGATGGAACCACAAACGGGTTAGGCAGGCGGTAGTAATTTACAGCCTGATATAAGCGGTAAAAGGTTCTGCTTCCTTTTAACATCGTAGAACGAAGATAAGGCTCTGCTTTCCGGTTTAACTGCTCCAATATGTCCTCGTATGTTCGAATACCATCCTTCGTTTTAACCCGCTGTACTATTTCATCGAATCGGTAGCCGCTGCCAAGTCTCCGGTCTCGTCTCCGAAAAACTTTTCCGTCTCCTTCATTCATGGAATAAGTGATAAAGCTCCGCTTCTCCTTGTAGGAATAATGCTGCTTCATTTCATACCCCATCTGTTTCATTGTTGATATGTATTGCTCCATTGTTTCCGATTGTTGAATGGCATAGTCAATATCAGCTTTTAATATGTCCTGCTTATTCACCACGCCTTTATTTTTTCTCTGCCACTCTGCATAGCTTAATCCAACTCTCTTCTCTTCAAAGGTCAAAGGCTTAAGTCCATACTCCATACACACCCGGTCAGTCACCGGCTGAATATACCTTTCCCAGTCACCTTTTTTATAATGATACTTATATCCATCCAGCCGGCTTACAGAATTAAATATAATATGCCCATGCAGATGTCCTTTGTCTGTATGCAGTGCAAAAACATAATCATATGCATCGCCTAAATATTCCTCACAAAAAGCTTTTACAACAGAAAAAGCAGTGTCTTTGTCTGTCTCTCCCGGTGCAAAAGATACAACAAAGTGATACCCCTGCCTTCCATCCCTTTTACCAAACAAATCTTTTGTATCCAAAAAATTATTTAGGATTTCCCAGTGGTCTGTTCCACTATTTCCACCAACAAATGTTCCATAATCTGTCTTGGCACCATCATGCTTCACATCCAGAATATAATCGATTGCATTTTTAAGATGTATATGTGGAATGCCTGGACTTTCTTTCATATGCATTAATATCGTGGTTGCCATTAGTTCTCACCTTCCACACCTTTTTTTGTACCGGATTCCGGTACATTGTTTTTCAATTCATCAAATGTTTTTTCGATTCTTTCAAGGTATGCTTTTAACTCTGCCAGGTCATCTGAGGAACCAATATAACCCTGATTGATTTTCTTTGCAATCTGATTGACATTGGTTCCGATTTTACGGAGTTCATATGCGACATCACGAAGCTGTCTCAGGTACGTTGTATTTTTGTATCCGGATTTTTCTAAAAGCATGGAACGTACATAACCGGAAAAATTTACCCGCCCATTTTTAAACCGAAACTCTGCTCCCTCTGCACATTTTTTCAAATAAATGTATTCAGGTTCTGACAACCGCAGGTTAAAATCCCTGTCCCTTTTCATTTGTTTCTGGTTCTGTTTCATAGGCTACTACCTCTGGAAATAATTACCTGCTGTCTGCTGCTCCGGCTTCACTTCTTCCGCTGGTGTACTTCCAGTTTTCTGTTTCAACAATGACTGCATGGTTGCCTTGAAGCTCTCGATGTTTTCCTCTGTCACTTCTCCATAGATTGCCCGAACAGCATCTGCTATCATTTCATTGTTCTGGATCAATAACTGCTGCTTTGCAGCTTCAATCTTTTTCCGCAGCTCCCGGATTTGTTCCGTGTATTTAGCATTCATTTCTTTCTGACGCTGGGTTATTTTTTCAATCTCTTCCTCCCATTTCTGAATCTTTTCTTCCATAGAAATTCTTGCCTCCTTCTTGATTTAATATATAAAAAATGTACCGGAATCCGGTACGTTCTTTTCTCCTACTGTGGCAATGGTGGAAGGTCGAGGTCAATGTCACTTTTGTGTTTCAGTGCTGCAACTTCTGTCTGATATTCCTTATGACGCCGGTACAGTGTTGTACGGCTGACACCCCATTCTTTTGCAACCTCATCAATACTTCTTCCGCTGTCAATCTGTTTATAGATTTTTTCCATATCCAGAAGTTTTTTCCCACCTCTGCCGCTTAAGTATTTACGTTCGGTCATAAATCCTCTCCCTCCTTGCGTACCGGATTCCGGTACGTTGTCCATATCTGATTCTTCCATTGAACCGCTTTAAGTGCTTTTCATTTTTCCGCTCTCCGGTGTGCTGTTGCCGAAATATTTCAGTTGTTTCAGCAATGTGTCAGTTGTTACATTGTAGTAAAGTATCTTTTGTTCCAATTGTCATATTTTTGTCTCAAATTTGTTTCCACCTGTATCGTCTGGTTCACAATGTTGCTGTTTCAGTTGTGTTTTTGTTTCAAAAATACGTTTTTTTGTTTCAAATCTGCTTCATATGTTCCGCATTTTCCATATATTCAGGTGTTTCAGGTGTTTCAAATCACCTCTTTTTATGGTCAAATCGGTATTTTTTGAACGCTATATATCTGCAAGATACGCACTTTGTCCTACTTTCTTAGAAAGTAGGCGTGCATCTTGTCAGGGGCTGTCCCCTGAGACCCCGGTATATAAAAAAATAAGATATTATACCTCGTCCGTTTTGAGCAGCGCAGCCAGCCACTGACTCACAATCTGATGAAATGATTCAGCTTCATTATCCCATCTTGCTTCTTTCAGAAAACGATATGCTGATTCCAAAAGATTGTCTTCCACCAGAAGGCTTTCCACTTCATCCTCGTTCATGTTTTTTATCTTATTAAGGATTGCTTTCTTCAACATTTTTTTTGCTTCGATTTCATCACTATGAGCAAAAATATTTTCCTTTGACGTGCGCATCATATCAAGATAAAATCTTTCATATTCATAATGCACTTTTTCATTTAATGTCATGGTGTTACTCCTTCCTGCACTCCATCCTCTGGTGTTACTGTCTGGTCAGGTATGTTCTGCTCTGCTGTTCCATCCTCACCTGTACCGGAATCCGGTACAACCTGTTCCTGTTCAAAAGCTGCATCCACATCTGCAGGAACATCCCTTTCATCCGGTCCGTTATTCTGCCACACTTCGTTTTCAATTTCTTCTCTTGTGTAAGTAGATTTTGAAGCTGTCACTATCTTTTCTCTTGTATGATAGGAAAGCTGACATATCACTTCCGGTTCGCCACCAAGACTGACAAAATAAGATACACTCTCCTGGTCATTCTCCGGAACCATCGTATAAAAGATTGTTCCACTCTCTGCAGCTATTCCTTCCTCTTTCACAAAATTGGTAAGACTTTCCAAAAACTGTTGCTGCTTTTCGGACTCAAGAACAGAAACGTATTCATTCAGGTTATCAATTGAAACAAAAGTCTCCTGTTCTGTAGCAAGTGCTTCCTGCATCTGACTGGTAAGACTACCGGTTTCACTTTCTGTTTCAGTAACGGCTTCTGTATTCGCTTCTTTTTTCTTATCCTGCCTTCCTTTCAGATAAAATAATCCGCCAAGAACTACTACTGCCGCTACCGCACAAAGAAGCGGAACAATATATTTTTTTGCTCCGTCACTTTCTTTTTCTTCGTAATATTTTCTCATCATCTTTTTGAGCACCCCTTTTCTTTTTCTCCTTCACAGGTATCATGCAGCTTGTCAGGCTTCCATTACTCTTCATGGAAAATGGCTTTCCCTCTTCCGATATATCATCTGTTTCATATGTTAATTTGCATGTTTTTTTCTCGAATCTTCTCTCTTTGATATATTGGGGCAATAACATTCCATTCGGTTTGTAAAAGCCACAGATAAAGAATGGAATTGCAAACGGGAATCCTGCATATACTCCGATATTAAAAGCAATGCCAAACTTCCACCAAAGTAAAATTGTTACAAGTGCAATTGCTACGAATCCACCAAAAGAAAAGCCAAATTCATATATCGAAAAGCCTTTCACAAATTCATTCCGATATGTTGTCTCAATGTCCTGATTGATTGGTATATTCATTCTTAACTTCTCCTTTCCGTACCGAATTTCGGTACACTCTTTTTTATGTCTGCGATTACAAGGCAACAAAAAAAGAAATCCTCGCAGTAATTTTTACTGTTTTGGATTTCTTTTTCTTTCTGATTCTACTATATCACGCAGGAAAACTGATATCCAGTCCACTTTAGTATGCAGCCATTATGGAGCATCACCAGCTGCATCCACTTCACCTTCTGCAGTCTCTGTTGAATCTTCCTCTGCCGGATATTCCGGTGTGCCATACCCAACGGTATATTTATAATTCAGTGGGTACTTACATTTCTTTACCTGGCTTCCTTTATGGTATGGTTTTGCAAAAGACGTTCCAGTGTTTCCCTCAATGGTTGTTACTATCTGATTCTCTTTGTCATAGTCTACCACAATTCCGGTATGACTTTTCCCATTTCCAAAAAATATAATATCACCGGCTTTGGGTTCATACCCACTTTCTTTTTTCTGATAAAGGTCAGCTTTCATATACCACTGTGCCATGTTGGCAACACTGGCAGTCCTTGGCATGGTGCCATCCTTTATATAACCACATTGGTCAGCGCACCAGGAAACGAACATAGCACACCAGTTATCGTCCATGCCATACCATTTTTTGTATTTGTCACCACCTATATTGAGGTCAGAACTTTCCAGCTCCTGTTCTGCAACAGCAACAATTTTTAATCCTTCCTCTTCTGCTTTTTTAGGTGTGCAGGATGCAGCTGCTATTGCAAAACCACCAACGACCATCATAAAAGCTGCACATAATTTCACCAGGAAAAAGATAGATAATCCGCTTCCTAATTCCATAGAACCAGGACTGCCATCATCTGATTTTCCTTTCTTCTTACCCTTTCTCTTTCCGGTTACTTCTGTCCTTTTGCTTTGTTTCATATCAGTTGTTGATTCCAGGTTTGCTTTTATTCTCCTGCCTTCACGTCGTCCGACTTCAATCGTCTTTTTAACAACAGCTACACCAAGCATTACCCCACCAGTAGCTGCTCCGGATGCGGCGGTACCTCCTGCCTTTGCCGCTCCTTTTGCAGCACCCTTTGCCGCACCACCTGCCGCTCCGGATGACGCAGTTTGAATACCGGTCTTTGTTCCATTTCCGGCTGCTTGCATTGAACCGGATTTTGCTGCAGCAGACGTCATACCACCTTTCGCCGCAGCACTCTCACTTCCTTTTCTGGCAAGAATCATTTTTGTTTCTGCTTTCCGGTAGCCCTCTTTTTTTACCTGCTCCCGTTTTCTTTCCAATTCCTTCCTGCGATTCCTGCCACGATAAATCGTATCCATCCAGCTTTTATGATTGCCACCTTTTTTATTTCTTCTGTCCTGGTCAAAAGAATCATCATTTTCTTCTTCTCCCATGGTACTGTTTAAAAGTGCTTCCTCGGCTCTTTCTTCCGTGGTTGTAATCTTCTGTTTTGCTGTTTTGATTCCACTCTCTACGGTCTGAATCCCGACAGATTCTAATGTTCGTATTTCCATACCACACCTTCTTTATTCGTGGTTATATGCTTTCATCTCTTCCTGTTTATTTTCCGCAGCCTGTGCTGCTTTTTCATGGAAGTTTGTACTTAAAAGAGGATATAATGGATTGTCATGATTCATATATGTATCAAATAAAAATATCTGACCACCCCAGCACATAACACCATGTCCCGGTTTTGGATTCTCAAGTTCACGGTATTCCCTTGAGGACAGTTCCATAATTTCAGCAAGGCTTGCTGCATCGACACCACCCAAATCAAGAAAGCATTTGTAAGGACAGTTTGAAAACATATCTCTTAAATCTTCATGCTCTAATACTCTTGTAAGATTCTGCACTGCCAGTGTAACAACGGCTCCTGCTTTTCGATATGTTTCTACAGCGTGAAGAAGCTGCTCTGCAGTAGAAGGTCTTGCACAAAGATACTGTGCTTCATCCACAATCAGACGCAGTGCAACAAGTGTCTGCTGGTTATATGTTATCCTCATGGAAAGGAAATGCATAATCGTAAGCATTGCAGGCTCCCATACAGAATCCGGTAAATTTTTTAATCCAAATCCAATCAGACGATTATCAATATCGAGGTTGGATGGATGAGCAAACATATCATAAGGACCATCGGTAAAGTTCTCCATGGAATCAACAATATCCAGCAATATTCTCCGGTCTTCCCGGTATTCACTCTTTTCTATTTCCTCTTTCAAAAGGTCTCTTAATTTACAAAGTGTCGGCTGGTTTTTGTTCTTTGACCACGGAGTACGCAGTTTGAAATAGTCCTCATACATTTTCCGGACTGCTCTTGATATATAATTCATATGCACCTGCGTTACCACAATATTAGTCATAATGGCAGCACAGAAAGAAATTGCAAACTCCGTTTTCTTTGCGATAAACATATTCTTTTCCACATCATTTCCAGCTGCCACATATTCCGGTATTTCAAATGGATTTAAAAACACCTGGCACTGTGGTGTAAAATCAAAGAACTGTCCATGCAGCTTTTCGATATAATCTTTCTGTTCATTATTCGGGTCAATAACAATTACATCATCATCTGTAAAAAGTAAAGGCTGGGAAATATCTGTGATTTTAATCAGCATTGATTTACCAGACCCGGTATGTCCTACCATGATTCCATGTGGTGCAGGAAGAGCTTTTCTGTCACCACGAAGAAGCTGCTTTGTGGTGGTATTCAGTCCATAAATGAATTTTCCAGACTGCATATCTTTTGCATAAAATGGCTGGAAAGCTACTGCAGAAGATGTAAACAGTGGACGCATATGATTTACCTGTCTTCCTCCAATCGGAAATACCGTATTAAATGCCCTAAGCTGTCTGTTGTAATATGGGTCCAATGTAAAGCCATTAGAGGTTGCTATCTGCATTAATGTATCAGCTCTTTGTTCCAACATTTCCGGAGAATCAGCCGATACCATAACAAGCATTCCCAAGAACAATCCATCTTCATCATTGCCATCGACCTGATCCATCATGTTCTCCAGGTCTTCCTTCTTCTTTCTTAAGGTATAGGAATTGTCTGCTCCATACTGTCCTCTGTTATTCAGGTTATCACGTTCTGTTGACATGTTTCTTTCATTATTGGTATGTGCTACAAGCAGTCTGTCCTTAAGCAGTTTTTTTCTGATTGGTTCCATATCAAGCGTAATGTATACCGGGAAATTCACATCCGTAAGGGAATGCATTACTTTTTCTTCATTCAATGACTGGTCATAATTATGTCCAAATAAAATAGTCGCATACCGGTCATTCACCTGCATATAATCTGTTTCACTCTCAATATATGCCGGAACAATCTGGTTCTTCCAATCATCTGTTTCTCTTTCTATCATTTCCTTGGACACCGGAATACTTCCTGCGCCGGCACAAGTCATTCTCTGAATGACTTTTAATCTCTCTGCAGCACTCATCCGGTATATCTGACTATTCAGTCCGTAAAATATAGTAGTTAATGTTGTATCAAGCGTTCCAAAGAATGTTTCTGCTTCCTCGAACGATTTTGCCCGATGTGTAACGGTAAGAAGCAGCAACTTTCTAATATCCCTGGTTCCTTCCTCTATCTTCTGATTAATCCAGGTACCAATTCCTTCTTCCAAAAGAGGATATTCTTCTCCATTTACCGGAGCAAATACTTCATTGAAAAAAGACTTCATATCATGCTGCTCACTGGCAACGGTTATTTTAAACTGGCTGTCCATACACTTAAACAGCTTTATCAGTTCCAACAGTGCACTTTTCTTTTTATCAATATCTTTGTTGATATAATTAACATCTTCAAAGATATAGCAACGGTCATACATTGCCAATCCATTCATTGGTTCTATTTTAAAGATACCATTTTTCCGTATGGTATCTATACCAAGCCACTCCCTGGTATTCTTTGGTATTTCATATACCGGTGTCGTACAGCTTTTCTTACTTGCAAAACGCTGATTTATATTAAATGCTGGCATTGTTTCTCCTTTCCATTTATTCTTTCGTACCGGATTCCGGTACATTTCCTTTTACTATAATGCAAATGTTCTTCGCATAAATTCATCCACACCCTTTACTGATGCTGTCAGAAGTAACATATTAAATATGTTCTGTAGAGCCTGTATAAATCCGTCCGCCGCCTCAATTCCCGCAAGTTGTCCAAAGTCAATTGCCGCACACATTTTAGATGCAATAATAATAGCCAGTGCAATAAGTACAATTGAAAAGGATTTTGCTAACAGGGTCTTAAACCATGCCCCTGCAGTCTGTGATATTCCTGGTCCCCCCGGTATCGTAGACAAGGCAATCGGTGCTGACAAGACAAGAAGATATAACTGCAGATATCGTCCATAAACCGTAAGGAAGATAGTCACCGAACTTACCAGGCAGACTGCAAAGTATATGATTCCAAAGACCGCATAGAAAAATATCGCCCCACCATCCATATCACTCTGTACGAATGGATTGTCTGTTCCGGCTATTAACAACTTTGAGAGTCCTCCGGCAAGATTGAAAATCTGCTCCATAATAGGAATAATAGACTGAATGACCAGATTTCCTAATGCCACCTTAATACATAGTTCGATAAACATTTCAAGCGTCATTCCGTCTCTCAGATTGCTTACACTTCTAAGGTATCCAATCAAAAAAAAGACATTAAGAAGCGTACTTCCAATAGCAAGAAACAGTGGATATAGAGACTGTGTAATATAGTTCCAGGTTCCCTCTGAAAAAGCCTGTGGGGTTTCTCCGGCGGTCACGCCAATTAATATCAGCATGACCTTCCAGATAGCCATTCCAATATAGTAAAAGGGAGTAATTGTAAAATCAAAAAAACTTTCCATACCTTTTACCTTCTCTTTTTTATACTAATACTGCTAAAATCTGTGGTGCCATGACCGCCACAATACCACCGACAATTCTTCGGAAGGACTGAGCCTGCATGGTTCCTTCTGAGCCCTGGAAGGAAACTGCCCATTCACCAATACCCCATAAGGTATAGATATATCCAAGTGAAGATACAATTGCAGAAACAAGTCCTTTTAAGTTATCAATTGGTGCTGTTACTTCTGAATAATCTGCTGCAAATACCGAAATACCAGATATCTGCAGCGTAAACACTGCCATCAGGATGCAGTACATTCCTCGTAAATATAACCATTTATTTTCTTTCAGTTTAATGAAAAACTTTAATGCGTTCTTCTTCATCCTTACATCCCCTTTCCGCTTCTTTTTGCTGCAATCAATGCTCCGATAATCGTTCCAGCCACTACTAATCCCCAGAATACCAACTGACGGAATTTATCCGGGATAGGACATAAAAATGCAATTGCTGCTGAAATAACCAGTGCTAAAAATGCTACGATAAATACATAACCAGGTATCCGTTTTCTTTTATTAAACATAAAAATTTCCTCCATTTCGTATGTGTACCGAAATCCGGTACATATTTTTAGGCATAAAAAAAGCACCCTCTGGAAGCAGTGCTGTTTCATAACCACTTCCTTTGGGTGCATTATTCTGTTTTTATTGAATCAAATACTTATTTATCCTCTGTCTTTTCCTTAGCTGCCTTAGTGCGTGATGCCTTTTTTGCACCAACGCCGATCGCGGCTGCGGAAGCTGCCAGAGCAACGGTAAGCGGAAGAACCGGTGAATTGTCACCAGTCTTTGGCTTAGGTGCTTCCGGTACAGGTGGATTTGTAATATCAACACTCTGTTCCTTAGAATCAATATCATGGTGTACTGCTACTTCCTTGCCATCATACAGGCAGCTTTCAAAAGCTACCACTGTCTTTCCACCAAGGGAAGTACCATCGAACTTAAAGGTAAGTTCTACACTGCCATCCGCTTTCTCCGGTGTAAAGGTTACTTCCTGTGTAACTGTGTTACCATTAATGACAAGCTCCTTACCGGTTTCCTTATCCATTAATACACCTTTCATGGTATATTCTTTGCCAGGAATCAGATTGTGATATGGGACTACATCTGTAAGAGACATTTCTCCTGACGCTTCTGCAGCATGACTGCCGGTAACATCATCCTTTAATTCCGTTGAAATATCTGGAATATCAACGGTCTGTTCCTTAGAATCAATGTCGTGATGTACCGCTACCTCTTTTCCATCTCTGAAGCAGTCCTCAAAGGCTACCACAGATTTTCCGGCAAGTGCAGAACCATCAAAAATAAAGGTAAGCTCTACACTTCCATCCGGCTGCTCCGGTGTAAAGGTTACTTCCTTTGTTACCTTCTCACCATTGATAAGCAATGGCTCTCCGGTTGTCTTATCCATCAGCGTTCCCTTCATGGTATATTCTTTGCCAGGAATCAATCCAGTATAAGTTGCAATATCTGTCAATGACATTTCTTTCTCTGCCAGTGCATTATGGCTTCCGGTAACATCATCTTTCAACTCTGTTTTAAGACCAGGAATATCAATAGTCTGTTCTTTTGAATTAATATCGTGATGTACTGCCACCTCTTTACCAGCTCTTAAGCAGTCCTCAAAGGCTACTACTGTTTTTCCTGCAAGTGCGGAGCCATCAAAGGTAAAGGTCATTTCTACGCTGCCATCTGCTTTCTCCGGTGTAAAGGTTACTTCTTTTGTTACCTTCTTACCATCAATAAGCAGTGGTTCTCCGGTTTCCTTATCCATTAAAGTACCCTTCATGGTATACTCTTTCCCGGCTTTTAAATTGTTATAAGATACTTTATCTGTAAGGCTCATTTCTTTTGCAGCTTCTGCCTCATGCTCACCAGTAGCATCATTTACAAGCTCTGTTACAATTTTTGGAATATCTACTGTCTGGTCTTTAGATTTAATATCATGGTGTACGGCAATCTCCTTACCATCATAATAGCAGTCCTCAAAAGCTACCACTGACTTTCCAGCAAGGGATGAACCATCAAATGTAAAGGTAAGTTCCACTGTTCCATCTGCTTTTTCCGGTGTAAAGGTCACTTCTTTTGTTACCTTCTCTCCATTGATAAGCAGCTCTTTTCCGGTTGCCTTGTCCATTAATACACCTTTCATGGTATATTCTTTACCAGGAATCAGGTTGTGGTATGGTACAGTATCAGTAAGAGACATTTCTTTCTCTGCCAGTGCTTCATGAGTACCAGTTTTATCATTCGTTAACTTTGTTTCAATCTCAGGAATATGCACTGTCTGTTCCTCAGAATCAATGTCATGATGTACTGCAATCTCTTTGCCATCATATAAGCAGCTCTCAAAGGCTACAACAGACTTTCCGGCAAGTGCGGAACCGTCAAAGGTAAAGGTCATATCTACGCTGCCATCCGTATCATCCGGAGTAAACCGAATCTCCTGTGTTACCTTCTCACCATCGATAAGCAGTGGATCACCAGTTGCCTTATCCATTAAAATTCCCTTTAAGACATACTCTCTGCCAGGACGTAAGCCTTTATAATTTACCGTATCGGTAAGGCTCATATTTTCTGCTGCTTCTGCCATATGTTCGCCGGTAACATCATCTGTAAAACTGGTGCTAATCTCTGGGAAGTAAATGGTCTGGTCTTTATCTGTAATGCTTTCATGAGCAGCTACTTCCTTGCCACGATAATATACCTTTTCAAAAGCTACAATAGACTTTCCGGCAAGGTCGGATGCATCCAGTGTATAAGTCATTTCAATGACCTGTGTAACATTGGTTGCAGTAAAGGTTGTCTTTGCTGTTACTTCCTTATCGTCTGCATTTAAAAGAGGTTTTCTGGTTTCCTTATCCATAAGAGTTCCTTCAATGGTATACTCTCTTCCTGGAATCAGACCATCCAAAGATACCTCATCTACTACGGTAAGGTCTTTCTGTGCTTTGGAATACTGGGTGTCAGTTGCCGGGTCTTTTACCTTTGTATTTACGGTAATCTCCGGTGCATCTCCATAATTTTCAATGTTACCCATGTTGATAGTTACATTGTTTCTACGGATATATAAATAACCGTGGAACATTTCTTTTCCGGCATTATTAATACCTTCCACTTCATCAATCAGGTAAACGCCATATGGTAATGCTCCCAGGCTGTCATCTACCGCTGCCATTGCTCCACCAGTTGTCTGACCGAACCAAAGACCATCCTCTGCTCCACCACCATTTGTATTCTGTGAATGTGGATTCCAGTCATTCTTGGATGAATAATAGCCGTTCTCGTCAGTTGTGAATCTGTGTTTTTCACCGGTAGTTACATTTGTAATGTCAAAGGATACCCCATCCATTGACTCCTGTGTCTCTGAATCAATCTTGCGAAGTTCAAAGTCCCCACGTTTTACCTTGTCCTTAAAGGACGTATCTTTTGCAGATAAATCTACAATTTCACCATTCTTACTGATGGTAAAGTTTTGGATGATAACACCAGCGAGAAGATATCCCTGTGGTGCTTTAATCTCAACTGCAGAATATGTTCCACTTGGAAGTAAATCTGCTGTTGTCTGTGCACATCCATTTTCATCTGTTGTCAGCTTTGTAACAACCTGACCTTTTGTATAAGTAACACCATTTACGATAACCGGATTATCATTGGTTGTAACAATGTTGACCTCTGCTCCGGCAAGGGTTGCACTTCCCATTGGTGTAGTATCTTCTGTCTCGTAGTCACGCTTCTGAATTTTTACGCCACCACGAATAACCTTATCATTGACACCTTTATCTGCTGCAGAAAGGTCTACAATTACCCCATTCTCCCGGATAGCAAAGGTTCCCTCTGTTACACCGGAAATCTGATAACCTGCAGGAGCTTTGGTCTCTTTCCACATATAATCACCATGTGGCAGTGCATCCGCTGCTGTCTGTGCAAGTCCGGTACTATCAGTAACCATGGTAAGTACAGTCTGTCCCGGCTCATAAGTATTACCATTGACATACACTGCATTGGCACCATTATTGATAATGCCAATCTCTGCATTGGCAAAGTTACCATTACCCTGTGGGGTAGAACCATTCTCATAGTCCCGTTTCTGAATCTTTACGCCACCACGGATAACCTGCTCTTTAATGACTGGCTGGTTATAACTGTTGACAGATTCAATATCTCCTTCTGGAGTAATCTTTCGAACGAATACAGTTTGGTCAACCAAATATCCTTCTGGTGCTTTTGTTTCCTGAATGGTAATGGTTCCAAGCGGAACTGATACATCTCCATTTTGAGTATAGTAAAATTCATCACCTGAAACTTTGTAGCTATCTAATAAAAATGTATATCCATCTTCGTCCGTTCTAAGTACCCATGTACGTATTTCCGCCTGTCCCTGTTCTGCCGGATTAGTATCATAAAGACCTGCATAGTATTTAATAGTAAATTCAGCTCCACCTAAAGATGCACTTCCCTGCGGTTTATTAGCATTGGTATCCTTATCTATTTTTCCTAATATAATACTTACAGGGTCCATCTGTGGTTTATCCTGCAACTCAACAGTAGTATTTTGACCTCCACTAACATTAACCTGATGTGCTACGGTATCCAGTGCAAATCCCTTTGGTGCACTAATCTCTTTTACCCAGTAAGTTCCTGGACTTAAATCCACCGAATTACTGTTGCCGCTTTCATCTGTAGTAAGGGTTGCTCTCTGGTCTGTACATCCGGAATCACCATAAACACCATAGACTGCATCTTTCAGAGAATAGCAGCTATTGCCTTCTGAAATAGCCGGATTAGCGGATGTCTTCTTTAAATTCACAGAACCAACCGGATTATAGAAATATCCAAATCCCATAGTCTGTCCGGACGTTCCAAAAGTAAAGGCTGCGAAGTCCGATGGTACTGTCCATGAATAAGAATTGATAAGATTTACCATGTTCTTAATTCCCTCTGCTGAGTCTGCATTACCCTTGAATGCATCCGAATCATCACTACAGCCATCGTATACCCAGGATAAAGCCATATGGGTAATAACATATGCATAAGGACGTACATTATCCTGCAGCATGTTATACATACCCTTGTCGCTTTCATATCCAGGACCGCCATATCCATAGTAAGCTACCGCTGAAAGCAAAGCATCACTGGTAACAGATGCTGTATACTGTCCATTGGATGGATTGTTCTTGCTTGGTTCCAGGCAGTAAACCACTGTTCCGTCTGAAAGGCTATACTGATGTGTCTGATAACCATTATAATTAATCACCTTTCCAACGGTCAGATCTACATTAAAATCATAGTTCCCGGAACTATAAGTCTTAACTATTAACCCTTCATCAGTACTGGTTAAAGCCGCCTGTTCTTCTGCATGCTTCTGATTCTCTTCTTCTGCCCTGCGTACCAGTTCATCAAAGTTATCAGAAAGAATGGATTCTTCCTGTTCCGGTAAACTCTCCGCAAACGCAGTCAGCGGACTAGCTGCCATACAGAAACACAATGCTGCAGCCAGGAACGCTTTTAATCTCTGTTTTACTTTAAATCTCTTCATACTTTCTGTTTTCCTCCTTCCATCTGCTAAAAGAAAGCATAAAAAAAGAACCGATAGTAACTACCAGTTCTAAGTTATCTTGTATTTTATTGCTCCTATCCTCCCTTCCACTAAGTGTGTGTACCGGATTCCGGTACAAGTATCTATAAAAAAAGGACTCAAAGCAAAATACCTTGAATCCTTCTCTTACCTTAATTTAATAATAGACTTTGTTTACTACACCTAATTAATAGATATACCAGAGCCTACCGGTCCAATTTCTCCACATCCACTGCACTGTGCATAAGGTGCTACATCCTGCACATAGACCTGCTTTGTTTCTGCATCGTGATGTACTGTTCCAGTCTGAACCTGTATGTATTCAGTATGATAAGCATAGCAAGCACCATTACTAGATTTTATATGACTTATAATATTGCTTTCACCTGTTATATCCGCACCACACTGATTACAAATAGTTTTGCATTGTTCTTCATACACCGGCTCGTCCCATGCTTCCTTCACTACCTGCGTCTCATAATGACCGCTGCCTTCATGCAGCACCCAGGTATGGACATGTGCCGGAGCTGCACTATTGTCAGAAGTATTGGTGTTATTACTGCTTCCAGTTGTTCCACCGGCATTACTGGTCGTTGTTCCGGCTGATGCAGTGCTGCCTGCACTTGCCTTATTACCGGAATTGCTGTTGCTCTTATTTGATTTGCTTGTATTATTGTCAGATGGCTGTGCTGCAGTATTCTCTGCACTGGAAGTATTACTCTCCAGTTTTCCTGTTGTCTCCTGCTCTGCAACTGCCTCTGTTTCCGGCTCTTCTGTCTCTGTAGCTGCTTCCAATTCTTCCGTTGCCGGCTCTTCGGTCTCTGCCACCTCTTCGGTAGCTTCTGTATTTATAACAGATTCCTTATCAGCGGTAGTATCTTTTTTCCCGCCGCAGGCTGCCATACTTACTGTTACCATCAACATTGTTACAATCATCGCTAATCTTTTCTTCATAATGATTTCCTCCCATCAGCTTTTCTTTTTTTGTCAATTATAATATAACATGTTTCACTTTCGATAGATAGTCCTCTTTAGTCCACCTATTCGTTTGTACCGGATTCCGGTACGTCCGGTTCCTGGTCAGCTTCTTTTTCTTTCTCTAAAGAAGCTACTTTTTCTTCCAGTTCTCCTACTTTCTTTTCCAGTTTAATGATATAGTCCATCATTTGTGGAATATAGGGAGATGGGGTTCTCTCCTTTCTTTCCCACTGCTGATACGTTTGGCACGGTATTCCAAAGTATGCAGCAAACCGGTTCTGGCTTAAGCCTGTCTCATCTCTAAGTTTTCTTACTTCAATTGGTATCTCCGTTAAACTCATATGGCTCTCTCCTTCCAAATGATTTCTCTTCTCATCTTCATTATATCTCATTGAGAGGTATTGTCAATAAGTTTTCAGATAATTGTCCGGATATCTGGACATTTTTAGCATTTTTACCAATGAAGCCTCCGGATGAGCTGGTGATCCACTGCAGCTGATTGTGCAGAATGACAAAATTGGAGAGAGATTTCTAAATAGGAGGCATCAACGTATGCGCATAATCCTGTAAGGCTTTATTTCTACATAATGTTTTTGAGCTTATAAACTTTACAAATTCTAACTCTGGTATTGGAATCTGCTTTTCAACAAGCGTTTGCCATTCTTGCATATCCACTTTTTTACCCATATCCTTACTAATCTCTATATTAATGGATTCATGAAGATGACCATCTTCATCTTCTTTAAACTGGTGATGCCAGAGCATCATAGTAAGCCACATATAGCGACTGCTATTTGGTAATAGCTTATTATAATATTTATTTCCAACAATAACTTCCAGTTTTAAATCCTTTACTTTTAAAATTGCTTTTTCTAATTCGCTTCCTTTCCTAATCCATAATCCATATGGATTAATCGCAGATTGTAAATAGAAAAGCATAAATGGAATATTATTTACTGTACTATGAGGATATAACCAACCTTGTGATGCATAGTAATTTTTTAGGCATTCTTTTGCTTTTTTATCCGAAATATAATAACCCAAGTGTTTTTTTGCAAAAGCAACCGCTAAATCAAAATTATCCCTGACTGTATTGTAAACTGCAATGTCCTTTTTAGTGGTTATCTCTTTTCTTTCTTCTTTTTTGACATGTTTTCCCTTTACTGCTCTTGGACAATAAATATAATTTTCATAATTAAATGGATTAAAACCAATTATATTTTTCCCAGTATGTGCTCCATATTTTCTTTCACTAGTATACAGCCCTCTAATTTGTATTGGGTTTTCACACTCCGGACAGGTCGCATAATAACAAATTTTCCCGCCATAATTCTGTTTAAAAGGAAATTGGTTCTTTGTATATTTTTCAAATTCTTCCTTTGAAATTTTATGCGGTATCTCTGAAGAACTGTACAGTACGAAATTTTTCATCTACTCTTCTCCTATCAACTCTGACAATGGTATATCATATCTGCTACAGATTTCAGTATACCATGCAAGCGGAAGTTCTGGAAGCTGTTTTTCTTTTACTCCGAAAAGAATACATTCCAGTATTGTTTTTATTCCTATCTGGAATACATGCTCATTATCCTTCATTTCAAAATATAACTGCTCCATATCCGGTGCAATCTTTGTCGGAGTTATCTTGTATGTTGCCCGACCAGTCGTATCTGCAATATTGTTAATTTCTTTCACTTATTTTTCTCCTTTCCCTTCCCGGCATCAAGCCGGGAAGTAATTGCCTGGCTTTCATGTGACAGTCGTGATATGTCAAACGGAATAAATCCGCATGAACCTGGTTAATAGCTTTCTTTTTATCTGCTGTACCGGATTCCGGTACATGCTCCTGGCACAAAAAAAGAACCCTTTCTGCTATGCTGCAGATTGGATCCTTTTATAATTTGGGACTTCTCGGTTTCTTCTGATGTATTTTATTTTTCATGGTTTCTTTCTTTTCTTCTGAAAACATATCATTAAAACTCACCGGCTTTATATCATTCGAAACAAATTCCGGATACATCATTTTCTGATGTTCTTCAACTTCACAGATTCTTGTATAAACCTTATCTCCATATATTTCTTTAATTTCAGCTGTTGCTTCTTTCATATTAAACTGCTTTACTTTAAACTGCGTTCCATACAGCTTACGGCAGCATTCTACCTGTTTATCAAAATCGTTGGAAAAAGGTTTTGCCTTTACTCCAGATATCAAACCATAGGTATTTTTTTCTAATGGATAATCATTTCTGGTGTCTGAAAGAAACGCTGCTCCATTATCAAATACAGGACAATACGAAAAACTCTTATCCTCATTCTGAATTACAGCAATATTATGAAAATGCCGGTCTTCATTCAGTATATATGCATCAAATTCCAGAAGAATAGTTATATATTTTCCAAAATTTTCCAGTCCGGTAATATTCGTTACATCTTCAACAAACTTTGGGATTCTATCCTGTAATGAACTCTTTTCCAATACCTCTTTTACCGACTTATTATAGTACGCCTGATATAGCCGCTCTGCAGTAATAAGTCTCTGTCCCGGCTGCAGGAAGTTATTTGAAACGCATCCATTAAAAGAATGTCCATTATATGCAATCATTTCCAACTGATACGGCACATATTCCATAATATTTGACTGTTCCAGTAATTTAGATGCTGCATATTCCGCTGCTCCTTCATATCCCAGGAAATCTGCCTTATACCATTTATTATCAATACCAAACTTTAGCTGATTTCCTTTTGATGAATAACCGGAACCTGTCGAACCATCTGTATTATTAAAAACATACATAATTATTCCTCCACAAACTTAATCCACATATCATCCTCTGCCATCCTGCCGGCAGTCTTTTTTACAATTGCTAAAGGGTCATAACTGTCCAATCCCAAATCACGCAGTATCCACTTTACATGGTCCCGATTTCTTGGGAAGCAGCGGCTTTCAAGAAATTTTTCATAATCAGAAAATGTAGGAGTCTCATTGTTTCCAAATGCTTTTGCTATTAAATCATCCGTGAAATTCTCTATTCTTACGCTCTCATCGCTATAGTCCACATAAATTCTAGTTGAAAGTTTGTCCTTGTCCATATAATCTAAAACCATTCTATCCACCTCACAACTAATTTGAATTAAATAAAATATAGCATATTTTCATATAGAAAGATAGCTTTTGCATCATATATTACAACTATGCTGCAGCTTTCTTATTATAAATTATAACTTTGGACCTTTGTGTTCCGGCTTTCTGGGGCGGTGAGCCTTTTCCATCTGTGCCGGCGGCACCGGTGATTTTTCTTCCGGAGTCAGGATTTCTGACACTTTCTTTATATAAGTATCACGGTCAATAAGTCCAATCTGAAATTTAGCATAATTAATTTTTTCTCTCACATAAGTTTTTGAGCCTGATATCATTACGGCATTAAATGTCTTTTCCAGCGAAAAATCCTTGAACGGATACTCTCCATCTTTATTTTTCCATTCATGAAATCCTCGCTGCAGTTCTTCCAGCTCCTCTAACATATCTTCATCAAGTAGAAATTTAACTGTCAATTCTGTCAATTCTTTCATTTGCCTCGTCTCCTTCGATATTATTTTTTCCACAAGGAGCTGCCAGCGGCAGTTCCTTATAAAGTTGGACAACAAAAAAAGAAACTCTATCTGCAGTTTTTTCGCTGCACCAGAATTTCCTTTTATTCTGATTATATAATACCATAATCAATATTATCACTGCTAGTCCTCTTTAATCCACCTATTCGTTTGTACCGGATTCCGGTACGTTTGACCTTAGTATTGCCCTGATGTAAAAAAACTTCGTTTTATCCGCTTCATTTACTTCATATATTCCGTGACTGGGAGTTCTCGTTAGAGAACTGTCCTTATCTGCAGGTGTTTATACGTTAAGTCCCACCATAACATAAGCAGCTTGCTGCAATCTATTAATCAGGCAACGCCTGGTCGTTAGTTTCAAGGCAATCCGGAACGGATTCCGGTAGAAATAATATGTATGCATACACATCGTGTGGAATAAATATATAGGAAAGAATATGCTTGGAGGCAAAACAACCTCTTTTTCCGCATAAAATAAGGCTTTCCGAATTTATCCACTATCCACCCTTTTAGACTATACAAGCCGGCATATGCCGTTATTTTTAGACCGGTTTTTCTGCTTTTAAAAATAAGGTATATTATTTAGACCGCTTTATTATAGATATCCGCCTTTTTAGACTACTATAACCACAAAAATCAGGGCATACACTCTTCTTTTTCAGTGTATGCCCTGCTCTACTCATTTATTCCTATTATTTTGTTTCTAAATGCCGCTGTGACCTCGTAGATTGCCCCAGAATTGACTTTTTTATTGCACCACAACATTTCCCTGTCCGCATGATTTTACATGCTTTCAGGGACTCCTAACGCTTTTTTCAATAATTTATGTACGAACTTATTTTCCAAAGTTCTTTCTGAATATTTTATGCCGGAAATGCTCTGCTGGATGCAGCTCTTTACCTTTTCCATCAATGACTTTTTCTCTTCATAATACTGATACTGTACTGGAAGATATGCCACATCCTTTATGCTAGTTTCATCATAGGATATATGCTGCCGGTGGCACTCTTTTTTTATCAGACCTTCGAGGTACCAGCTTCGTTCTGATTTCCATGCAGCATCTCCCGCTGCAAGCTGCTTAAATGCTGAATGCAGATATGTAATATAGTACTTTCCATCCTTTAATCCAATAGAGAAAAATTTCTTTAACGAATGCAAGTACGAACGCAATACCTTTTCGCTTATGTGGAGCAGCTTCGTGAATTTCTCATAAAACCGATGAAAACCTATTTTCATGCTTCCTCTGCCCTCATGCGTACATTTCAAAAAGTACATAAGCAAATATTTTTCATAAGGCTTTAATTGTTTAAATTCTTTACTATGAAAAGCTCTTCGATTGAGGTTCACATAGCCTTTAGTCAGGGATTTTTCATTTGGGAATTCATTGCCAGGAATACGAATATCATAATCTACATCACTGTTCTTTTCATATGTAATGACATTCTTCTCCTTCAGTCCCCGGAGTGCATTATAAAAAGACTGTTTACACATACCTGTATGCTGCATGACATCCAGGTAGAATACACCCTCTACACTTCCGGTTGCCTGGTCTTCAGCCTTTACGATATAAAGGAAAAGGTCCCATTCCACTCTATTCAGTTCATGAAGTTTGTCAATAATTTCATAACTGACTTTCATTCGCACTGCTCCTCGTTGCTGTTTTAATTACAATATGTACGATTTTGAAAAAAATAATGTTATTTTTTCATTACCAGATGCTTTCATCTGGAACTGGTATTTTGCAGTCTTCCCATTCTGCTCCACAGGAAGCACATACCATAAATTTCTTTTCTTCATATGGACTCTGCTTTGCAAGTCTTCCATCACAATATTTGCATTCCCAGTGATAACCAGGTAATAATTCTTTTTTCTTTTCTTTTGCCATATTTCTGCTCCTTTCCATAAGCGCTAATATATCTTTATAATTTGGTGTAAAGCAATGCTTAAGGCGAAACTTTTTCTTTTTCTTCTTGCTTCTGGGTGAACAATATTCATTTAGCTTTATGATTTTAATTTCATAGCCATTTATAGTTTTTGATTTGATAGGAATATGATGCATTTTCTTCCAATTATTTGATTTATACATTTTTATCCTTCCCCATTTCTTTTACCTGGCTGTTCAACTTTGCCAGGGTGATTGCGCATTGGTTAAACTCTCTATCTGATGTATTCATATTGTTTGTATTCAAATATAAATTCTCACTTCCAGAAATTATGGTCAGATTTTCCAAATCGCAATTCAATTGGTCTCCATCCAAATGCTTAATTTTACTTCCAGGTAAAACTTCAACTCCTGCGGTTTTTAAAATATATCTGTCTTTTTTTACAAAATTTCCATTTATATTAATATAAACATATCCACCTCTCATTACCTCATCACCATGCTGATATGTTCTTTGACGATAACCTGTCCTCAAATGCCGCTTTTGTAAAAAAGTTTTTATCTGCTTTACGGTATATTTTGTGCAGAATTTTTCATTAACCATTGCTGTTATTGTTTCCATGCTCTTACCTTTGTATATTTTTAAAATATACTGGATTACCTCCCCACCAAATAGTGGATCGTAAGCTTTTAGTCCGTTTTCAAATTTAAAATGTGTAATCTGATGTTTTTTAAAACGGATTCCATACTCTGCTTCAAGTAAATCTATTAAATGTTCTACGGAAACGCCTTTATAGTGTTTTTTTATAAACTTCTTTTGTGCTTCCGTAAACGGACTTTTATTACATCCCATGTCACTTGCTCCGTATATTATGATTTTTGCTGTATACCAAATATTGATGGAATATCATCTTTTGGAATGAGTCCCTTGTTTTGACTGCCGATATCGGTAAAATCACTTGCAAACTTCATTACATCCAATTGCAACCTTGCATTTTTTAAAATGCATTCTGCAGTATCTACAATAGCTTTATTTTCTGCAATGGTCTTTTCCCGTTCTTCCTCAGATTTACCAGTATCTCTAAGTGTATTTAATTGTTCAAACAATATATTATTTAATTCATTTAAATTACCCATTTTTTCACCTCTCATTTTCTACCATATAAAATAACATCCTAACCCAACCTCATACTCCTTCCGGCTTCTCGCACCGCTCAAATTCGATAACCCACACCCACGGATTAGCATTCCAACCGTAGCGGTCAAGGTCGGATTTCTTGATGGTAGAATCCCATATTTCGGCAAAATGCTCTCTTGCAGTATGTACACTGTCATATTCATTATCGGGCGAGTGGATAAATCCCCGATTATCTATCGCACCTTCTTTTTTTGCACATTCCTCTGTAATCTCCTGCAACCGCTCTACTCTCACGTCCGTAACCTTAAGCCAGATACGTGCGGCTTCTTTTGGCATATGGATGGATGGGTGCCACGGTACACGCTCGTGTGTCACTCCACTCGCATCGACATATGTATCAAAAGGAATTGTATCTGTTGCTGCATAATAATATTTTCCGGTTCCTTCAATAATTTGCTCATTTCCGTCCAATTCATATAAATACTGCCATGTTTCCCGGACATACATGATATCTCCAGGCTGATACGGCACCTTTCTGATGCAAGGCTCATTCCTTCCGTTGTACAACATCAATCCGTCTTTGATATATCCAGTCCATTGCGAATTCTCTCCCGGCAAGAATTTTACAAGCCGTCTTGTGCAGGTCTTTCTCCCGTCCAGAATTGCCCGAACCATTTCCGTGTTGAATAAAATCGGTTTAATTGCCATAATCCTAACCCTCCTTTTTTAAGGCAATGTGCTGCTTCTTTCTCAATAACCTTTCAGCACAATTTTCCGGACACCATTTTGGGGTTGTTTTATTTTTGGGAATATCAGAGAATTTTTCTCCAAATCCAATAAAACCTTCCATCTTTCGTATATTATGTTTTTTAAAATATTTTCTAATATATTCGTGGTCCGGATGATTACATATAAAGGACTTTCTTGTTTTATGCAGATATCCCTCACAATACTCGCAACTATCACACCAGCATTTCTTAATACCTTTCTTCCTCTCCTCTTGAATTTTCGCCTTTTCTTTTTCAATAATGTCCTTTATCCGTCTTTCCTCTTCTTCTGTAAATTCGTCACCTTCCATTATCTTGTCATAAATATCCGTTGGAATCTTGTTACATCCTAATTGTCCATATAAAAATCCATAATCATCTGGTGATAAAATTTCATCTTTTGAAATACAATCACTCATATATAAGTACCTCCTTTTAAGGCAATGGCGGCAGGTCATCCGGTATTTCAGGTTCTTCTATTTCCAACGTTAGCGGCTCTGGAATGAATGCTCCAGCATGGTCTTCCGAAGCGTCAAGCTGCCTTGCTCTTCCATCCTGGTTCTGTTTTTTTCTTGCAATATAATTTTTTTCAACCTGGATGCCGACAAAAAACTTCTTATCATTTTCGCTTCCATATGATTCTGATACCATTCTTCCCTGCACAACAACCAGGTCTCCTTTTTGAAAGTTTTCATGTGCAAAACGTGCTGCAGAACCAAACGCTTTACATGTAAGGAAGTCTACTGGTCGTTTTCCTTTCTCTCCATACTCACGTTCAACACCTATGCGATATTTTGCATAAGATACTTCTTTCTCTGGATCCTTCCGGCTTGTTTTGTACTCCGGGTTTTCTACTATGTACCCCATTTCAATTACATTATTTAACATGTTTATGTCCTCCTTTTTTATTTTTTCTTCGCATACTGATAAATAGCCTTTTAACTAAATATCTTTCCATATTTCCTCTCTCTGTTTTTCTCGCCATAGTAGCCTCTTACTTTTTTGGAAACTGATACACAATGTTCTTTCGATAAGTCGCTGGTCTTTGTGCCTGTGCTGACTGGTCGAAAAATTCATTTGTGTAACATTCTTCCTCGTATGCTCCGCAGAAATCCTTTAGGACTGCCAGACACCTTTCCTTGCTGTCGTACTCTGCGATTTCTTCAAGACAGCCGTCCGAAATACAGATTGTGTGTCTGATGATTTCCTGCTTGCCTTTCTTGCTGATGTCCTCGTTATACTCCAGTGCATTGAAAGCTCTCCCGAACCATAGCACCCTCTCTTTGTTCTGTGATACTATAATCATGTGCACCTCCCTATTCTGTATATGGGATTCCGTCTGTTGAACGATATTATCAAAATAGTGTATCATTCAACTAAAGAAATCATCGTTTCATATGATTTGACATGACATCTACATCTGCTCTACTTCTCAATTGTGATACAAAGTTCTGGTCTTCCATTTGTAGTCAGTATAGCCATACTAATCACTTTCTTGTCCTTAAACTCTTTCCAGTATTCTTCTTTCTTCTCGTCCTCATATTTGTAGAAAGACAACTCATCACACCAGCCATTAACAGTGAGTAAAAAAGCTGTGTTTGTAAACTTGTTAAGGATTTCTTGTAATCTCATAAAAACAACCTCGCTCGTATTATAAAGTAGTAATGTTTATAGACCCTCTCCAAGGTCTTAATACTATTTTCATCATAGTCATATTCGAATTATATTACTTTATCCTGCCTGCACTCGTTGTAATATTCACACCATATACAACAATGTTTGCAGCTCTTAATTCTGCTTCTTAGAATCCAATGTAATAATCTCTCTATCATATTGATTACCTTTCCGTTAAAAGATGCTCCCAAAATGGTATGTGGTTCAACCTTTTTCCCTCTTTTCTATGATTAATGTTATTAATAAAATTCCTCCAACTACGATAGAAATACACATATATCCCATTATGAATCTTCCTACAGAAGTTAGAACTTTTGTTCCTGCGGAACCAAATGCCAATTCCAAAAGCGGATGCCCTTCTTCTCTTATAAATATCTTACCTACTGGATAACTCATTATGAATACAAAAATTCCATACAAAACAAATACTATTTTATCTTTTCTTGTAAATTCAAGTCCAGTTTCGGTTTCTTCGTTTTCTGTTCCAGTTTCTTCACTATGCGAAATACCATATGTTAATTTATTTTTTAAATTACTCATTTATTTCCTTTCTAGGTTATCTTAGATACTATTTACCAAATGTGAACCAAAGTAAACTTAACGTAATACTGTAGCAAAATATCAAAATGGATCTTTTGAAACATTTAATACTCATTGAGCGTAAATAGGCGTCAAATTCCTCTTTAGATTCCATCCAAGCATCAAACCCTAAAAAAAACCATATTCCGCTTATAAAACTACTAAAACTACACAGTATGATAACAAAAACTGTCACTATTTACTCCTCCTTGCTTTAATCGTTATTTCGTTTTTTATCCGGAAAAATTTCTGTGTTCATGTTACCTCGGTCCGGTTCAAGTTCATCCAGATATACCGGGTTCCCTTTTCCGTCCTTAAGGATTTAATAACCAGTTGAACGATATTATCAAATATGTCAGCTTCAACATAAGCTCTTTTTCAATATCATCTTGAAGAGCTGATATATAAAGAACTCCTTCTCGTCTGGTCAATCCAGCAAATACAACGTTCCCTGCTATTGGATTTCCATGCAAATCGGTTCGATAAAGATAGCTTCCTACTATATTTATATCAATGCCCTTGGATAACCCTTCTTCATCCACCAACATGCATACACTTTTATTCGGTTCTATATCCGGGTTATTACTCATTCCAAGTTCGGTATAAAGCCTTACCGGATAAACAATTTCATAGTCGCTGCAATCATTACCAATAAGATTATTTACTATCTTTAACTGTTCCTGATAATTCATTTCCGGAAAATCACATTCCTCTATTTCTAGGTTTATGGATACTTTTATTATCTTCATTTTCGTTTCTTCCTTTGTTGGTAAATATTTTTATTGGTCAAAAAATCAATCATAACTATCATCGCGAAGCAGTCACAAATTAGACTTACATAATAATATTTAGTTCTCCATCTGATTATTAAGCAAACAATCATTAGACATACCTCGAACAACTGCCTCTTTTTATATTCTTTATCTTTAAAATATTCTTCCTTCCCAGTTTCTTCAGATTTGTTTTCAATTCTATCAGGAACACCTGGCAACTCTTCCCATGCAATTACTGGATAAAGGTCTTGTGTTACCGCATCGAAAAATTCTCCATCTCCGGTATAATATAAGGTGGTTGCCTTCTCAGCTCCATCAATTATTACCAGATATTCAACAAGTTCTTCTGCCTCAATAGCTGCCATTATCTTGTCCAAAGTATCTACCTGTTTAACCGGTTCTGGTGGTAACTTTTCATTTACTGATTTCCATTTCATTATCATTTCTCCTCTCTATTTGTTTTTCTTTAACATCCTCTTTATAAAAACGTGAAGCTGACCATCTTTATCATACATATACAGCTTTCCGTCAGATACACTACTCTAAGTCAACGATATTATATTTTACTGTCCCATCATCATATTTCTTTGTTTCTAATATGCCATTAACAGATTCTCCAATAGAATCTGAATATTTGTAATATGTATCACTACCCCAAATACCGTATTCTGTTCCATCATATTCAACAGTAATTTTGTAAATTGCTGCATGTGTTTGTGGCAGCATTGTTTTGGTTGCAGGGCTATAATGCATCGTTGTATAAGAAGCTTTATGATATGCATTCGTTACTTTTACCTGTACAGTTGACGTTTCTGTACTAATGCATTTTGCACATCCTGCCAACATAACTGCAAGCATTAACATTAATGTTAAACCGCATAAATATATCTTGATGATCTTTTTATTCATCCTGCTCCTCTTTCCCCCTTCCGGTAATCACATTGTCTGTAACATCCTCTTCATAAAAAACATGAAGCTGACCATCTTTATCGTACTCGTACACATATAACTTTCCGTCAGATATAAATGTTTTATCATCGAAAAAAGCGCATTCTCCGTACTCTCTTCGGATAAGTTCTTCTGCAGTAATATGTGTTTCACTCGGTTCTTCTGCAGTAATATGTGTTTCACTCGGTTCTTCCATAATATCTCTCATAAGAGCAAGATATAAAGTGCCT